>ERZ1066120.919-NODE-919-length-21986-cov-12.134011_pt1 | contig 21986 bp, 19 predicted proteins | sample MGYA00382767_ERZ1066120 | MGnify/ENA primary metagenome ERZ1066120 (study PRJEB33369, sample SAMEA5778350) | biofilm metagenome | biome: Industrial cooling water; feature: Water cooling tower basin; material: Biofilm | place: United Arab Emirates | collected...
AACGCCAGGCCATTCCTGACGATGCGGACTTCGGGGGGGTTATCGATGAATTGCGCAATCCAGGCCGGCTGGCGGTAGGCTGGCATGCTCTTCAATTCTCTCGAGTTCCTGGCATTTCTGGCGATCGTCTACGCGCTTTATCGCGTGCTGGCATTTCGCTGGCAGAACTGGATGCTGCTGGTCGCCAGCTACATCTTCTACGGCTGGTGGGATTGGCGCTTCCTGTTCTTGATGATCCTGTCGACCTCGGTCGACTTTTGGACCGGCCTGGTTCTCGATCGCGGACGATTACGGCTGGTCGAACGGGTGGTTCCGGCGATCTTTCTTACGGCCGCAGGGGTGTTCCTGATCGGTTTCGATGCATCTGAGGTTTTTCATCGCATCGGCGGGGGCGCGGCGCGGCGGTCGGTCATTAGTGCCTTCATGCCCTATGTGCTGGTTGGGATGCCGGCCTTCATGGCCGCGGCCTATGGCGCCTATCGACTGCTCATTTCGCTGGACGAGGAGCGCCGCCGCAAGGCTTCGATGATCCTCAGCATCGTGGTGCAGCTCAGCGTTCTCGGCTTTTTCAAATACTTCAATTTCTTCGTCGACAGCATGCACGAGGCGCTGGCGGGCGCCGGCTTCGAGCCAGAGCGCTTCCACTTGGAGATCGTGCTGCCGGTCGGCATCTCGTTCTACACGTTCCAGTCGATGAGCTACGCGATCGACATTTATCGCCGCGAGCTCAAGCCGACCGATCGCTTCTTCGATTTCGCGCTGTTCGTTTCATTTTTTCCGCAGCTCGTGGCTGGCCCCATCGAACGCGCGCGCAATCTGCTGCCGCAGATGACCAACCCGCGCACGATCACGGGGGACCAGACGCGCCGCGGGCTTTTCCTGATCGCCTTCGGACTGTTCAAGAAAATCGCCATCGCCGACGGCATGGCACAGACTGCGGACAGCGCCTTCGCCATCGCCGATCCCAGCTTCGGCACCATCGTCGTCGGAACTTTGGCCTTCGCGGTGCAGATCTACTGCGATTTCTCGGGCTATTCGGACATCGCGCGGGGCGTCGCCAAGCTGTTCGGCGTCGAACTGATGTACAACTTCAACCAGCCCTATTTCGCACGCTCGCCACGTGAGTTCTGGCAGCGCTGGCACATCAGCCTTTCCACTTGGCTGAGCGACTATCTCTACAAACCGCTGGGCGGCAATCGCGGCAGCCTGGCTTTCACTTGCCGCAATCTGATGCTGACCATGGTGTTGGGCGGCCTGTGGCACGGCGCAGCATGGAATTATGTGCTCTGGGGCTTCTATCATGGTACTTTGCTGAGCCTGCACCGGGTACTGGTAAGCAAGTTCGGTGTAGCGAAGGATGGGCGCGTGCTGGCCGTGCTCAAGATGGCCGGCTTCGGCATGCTCACGCTCTATGGCTGGCTGCTGTTCCGCGCCCGCTCGCTCGAGCAGGTGGCCGTTTACACACAGACCCTTTTCACAGGGCGCGGGGGGTTGGCCATGGAGGCCGCGAGGCCGGCGCTGTCCGCCGTCATCGGCGTGCTCCTGTTAATCGCCTGGGAGATCGCGCAATACAACCGCGGCGGCGATGCACGCTTTTATCGCGCTTTTCCGACCGCTGTCATCGGCCTTGCCATGGCGCTGATGGTCTTCCTCATCCTGATGGGTACGAGCAATGAACCTGCGCAGTTCATCTACTTCCAGTTCTGAGGAACGGGGCGCGCGCCGGCGTGGTTTTATCACCGTCGGCTGGGTGCTGCTGTGGCTGGCGGTAATCGACATCGCCGTCGATTTGGCGTTCCCCTATCCGAACGATCCTAAGAATCTCACGCCCAACCCCATGGCGCTCTATCTCGACTATGGTCGATCGATGGAGGGGCGGCTGCGCCGTGCGACCAGAGCCGATGCGGACAAGACGGCGCCAATCACGCTCGCAGGCTGGTACGAGCCGCTGACCGCCATTGATCGGCCAGCCAAGCCGGGTGGGACCGAGGTGACGGTCTATGGCATGTCGCACGCCGTGAGGCTGGCGGAAGCGCTGCAGCAGGTATCACCGCATTACCACGTCCGCTCGGTGGCCGCGCCGGGGGCGGGGACCAACTGGTCCTACGGCGCATTTCTGCGCGATCAGGAACGCGGGGAGAGCCGGGTGGCCGTACTCGCGATCATGTCCTCGACGCTGCCGATGATCGTCTCGCCCACGCCGATGAGCTGGAACACAAGCTTCGCCATGCCCTATACTGCGGACCGCTTCGTGCTGCGGGTCGGGGAGCTTGAACGGATCGTCCCGCCTTACGAAAGCTTTCCGGATTTCGTGCGCGTCTTCAACGATCCGGTCGCGTGGCAGAGGGCGCTAGAGGAATTCGAGCGAACCGACCCGTTTTTCGATTCCTTTCTGGTTCGGCAGAGTTGGCTCGACAATTCGACCATCTACCGCCTCATTCGGCGCGGATGGGCGCAGCGCCGCGACCGCCAATGGCGCAGCGAAGTATTGACCGCGGATGGCTATGATGCGGCAAGCGAACCGGTGCGCGTCGCAAATGCGATCATCGCCGATTTCGCGCGGGAAGCGCGGGCGCAGGGGATCGTACCAGTGATCTATGTCGTCGACAGCTTTGGCTATCGCGACCAGCTATACCGCGCGCTCGCCAGCACGCTGCGTCGCGATAATATTCCCCATCTCGCCACCCACAGCGTGATCGATCCGATGAACCCGACCGGATACCTGCCCGACAGTCACTTCACCGATGCAAACGATCGGCTGTTGGCTCAGGCCCTGGAACGGGTGCTCGACCGCGAGCTGGCGCGAGCAGAGGGGGCGAGCACAGTGGCAGCTGCCGTTCAGTTCTGACGCGGAGTGCGGGTCCAGGCGTCTTGGGGCTTCCTGAGAAAACCGGCATAGATGGGCAGCTTCCAAAGAACATAGAGCGGCGCACGCAGCAATGCGGTGCCACTCAGGAAGGGGCGGCCGCCGCTGATCCAGGCAATGGTCACCAAAGCCAGCACCAGCAGGACCAATCCTCCCAGCACCATAAGCGGCGCGGTGTTCGCGCCAAACGCAGCAAGGGCGGCGAGAACAAGGAGAGCAGCCCCAGCCAATGCCAGCAGCAGTGCTAGCGGCGGCACCAGAAGATGTAGGCCAAGGAGCGTTTCTTGCAGGGAGCCACACTTCAGACCACCTGCGAGGATCGGAAACGCGCGGCGTCTAAGGGTGTCGAGAAAACCGTGCTCCCAGCGCTGGCGTTGTTGCAGCGCGTCGCCCATCGCCGCCGGGGCGCTGCGAACATGAGCGTCCTCTACGAGATAGGGCGCGTGCCCCGCGCGCGTCATTTCGATCCCTAGCGACAGATCTTCCACAATCGAGCCTGTGGCGAGTTCGGCACGCGCGAACAGCGGCCAAGGGAAAGCCATACCGGTTCCGGTCAACAGCGCCGCGCCGCCGAGCCGCTGCATCCCGCGTGACCGGAACAGATTCTTGACCACCATCGCAAAGCTGGAGATCTGCACCATCGGCGCCGCCCCCGGATCGGCCGAGATCAGGTTGATCGCCTGCACGGGGACATCGCGGGCCATCGCGTCACGGCACAATGCGGCGATACTTCCGGTCTCTAGCCGGCAATCGGCATCCAGGACGATCACCACGGCTGGCGGCTCGTTCGCGGCGAGGTAATCGCGGCCATGGGCAAGCGCGAAGCCCTTGCCCCGACGGCTCGGATCGTGTCGCTCGACAACCTCAGCGCCGCTTGCCCGCGCAACTTGTGCGGTCTCGTCGCTGCAATTGTCGGCGACCACGAGAATGCGCGTACCCTGCGGGGCTACCTCCCGCAGCGCCGCGAGCGTGCCGCCAATCCCGCCCGCTTCGTCATGCGCTGGTATCAATACGGCGGAGGGGCAATCGGCCGCCGCGACCGCGCGGCTGCGCGCGGGCCAGAGGCCAGCGAGCAGTTCGGTTGCCAACACGGCGAGGGGCAGCGCCATCGCCAGTGCCAGCACCCAGGCAAATGCCGTCAGCAATCCGCTCATAACGACAATCCCGCCCTTGGGTTGTGACGCAATCGATAGCGCCAGCCGTGAGGTGACCGATGCCAGCGCGTGCCGTGCATGAAAGCCATTTTTCGTACCATCAATGCCGGCGCATAAGCGAAGTCCCCGCTGATGGGAAACGGCGCAAGACCCTGTCCCGTTTCGGGCAGGGGGCCACGTGAATGCTTAATTGGGCCCCCTTTGCTTAGCCGAGCATTCCCATTTGCGCTATTGAGCGACGGGATGAATTCGGAATCAAGCATGCGTAGGCTCGAGGCGACAGCGCCATGACCATACCCTTGGCGAAAGATGGCTGGGATCCAGCGCCCAGCCCGCTGACTCGGCGGGGCGTGCTGATCTTGAGGACCCGGCAGCAGTGGAAACGGCGCCGCTTGATGCTGATTTGCGCGCTGGCCGCGATTTTATCCGCGGCCCTGACTGCGACTGTACTGTATTTCGCCGACCGTGCCGATGACCCGGCTGGCAGCAGTTCCGAGCCCGGCGCAGTGGCACGAATGAAGCTACCTTCAGCCGTCGCGGAATCTGCCGTCATTTACGATACCGCCGTCATGCCGCTGGCACCGGCCGAAGCGAGCGCAATCAATGCCGAGCGCCCGCTTGATCTGGCAACCCTCATACCCGCCAAAGCTCTGCGAATTGCGTCCGACAGCGCCACCGGTGTCGGTTACGCCGCTGCACTACGGTGCTTGACGCAGGCCGTCTATTACGAGGCGGCAAGTGAGGCGGATCAAGGACAGCGGGCGGTCGCGCAAGTCGTTCTCAACCGCGTCCGCCACCCGGCTTTCCCGAACACTGTCTGCGGCGTCGTATTCCAGGGTTCGGAGCGAGTCACGGGCTGCCAGTTCAGCTTCACATGCGACGGCAGTTTGGCACGAATTCCGTCCCTCGGCGGATGGGCACGGGCCGAGCGGGTTGCGCGCAGCGCGTTATCGGGCAACGTTGAGGCCGCCGTAGGGAACGCCACCCATTACCACGCCAATTACGTCGTGCCTTATTGGGCGCCCACCTTGGATAAGGCCGCTACTATCGGCGCTCACATCTTCTACCTGATGCGCGGCACGCTCGGCTCGCCTCGAGCCTTCCACGCTCGCTACGATGTTTCGCTGGAAGCGCCGCCGGCGCCGGGGCTGGCTACCGAGCTCGACGGCATAGTCCCGGACCAGCCAGCGCTACTAGACCCGCTGGCCTTGCCCACCGGCCTAGCTCCCGACTTTCGGGCGCCGGTCGAAGATCGACTGTCGGGGGACCTTATTCCCTCATCACCACGGCCGAACCCAGGGCGGGGCGGAGTTTCTCCCCTGCGCGCCGACGAGCAACGCGGTGAATTAAAAGCGGGCGGTTCGGGGGCCTTGAAGGCCGACGATGGCAGACCAGGGAATGGACCCGCCGACGGCCCCGCCCCGGAGAGGCGCTGACGTTTGCGGCGCTACTTCGGCTGAACCGACGCCCCATAATTCTTGATGCCGTAAGGGTCGCCGTAACCGTAGCCATAGGCATCGAAGAAACCGCCGCGATAGCGATTAAGTATCGTGCCGAGCGAAGGCGTTGGTGAAAGCATGGCCATGGCTTCGGTTACCTGCTTTTCGGTGTTGCGGCCATATTCGACGACTAGCATGTAGCCATCGAGATGGCTTGCGGTCAGCATCGCATCATCGCTGGCGAACACGGGCGGTAGGTCGCAGACGACCATGATTTCGGGCGGTAACGCGCGCAGTGCTGCGATCAGCTCCTCGAAGCGCGGCGAGGTCAGCAGCTCGGCGCTGCGACGCATTCGCTTGCGGCACGGCAGAACATAGAGATCGCTGCCCGCAACCCGGAACACCGCAGCACGCCAATCCGACAATTCCCCACGTAGATAGGCCGACAACTCGCGCTCGGCTTCGATCTCGAATGCCTCTAGTATGGAGCCACGCCTGAGGTCGAAATCGCAAATCAAGACCTTGCGGTCGGTGATCTTGGAAAGCGCTGCGGCCAGGTTGAGGGATACGAAGCTTTTGCCCGCGGATGGTGTGGCGCTGGTCAGGCCGATCAGCTTAACGGGCTTGTCCGCCATTTCCTTCAACAGCTGCGAGCGCAGCAGGTTGAAGGCGCGGGCGCGCTCGTCATGGCTTTCGAAGCCGATCAGCCGGTTGCTGTCGCGAACCTCGTCAGAGATTTCGATAACCGGAACCGCATCCAGGAACTCGGCGCCCCCGGACAATTCGGAGCCGCCGAAGTCAGGCACTGCGATATTCATCCGCTAAGATTCTCTTTCTGAAACGGGGTAGGGTCAGCCAGCGGCGAGACGTCGGCCGTTTGGTATTCCGGCCGGGCGCATCAGCGCCGAGCTCCGGAATGATGGCGAGCGGGCGAGATCCGGTCAGTGCGGTCAACACGCCGGGATCGCGGATTGGCCGGAGCAGCAATTCGGCTCCCAGGCCTAGCAACAAACCGAGACCGAGCCCGGCGGCGATCCCGATCCCGATGATGAGCGAGCGGTTCGGGGATTCGGGGGAATCCGGAACAACCGGCGGATCGACGACCATCAGCCGCTCGCCGAGTTGCTCTTCGCCAGCGCGTGCGTTCGCTCGCGCCGAGAGCAGACGGTTCGACGTTTCCTCGAACTGTTTGTATAGTGTTTCCACCCGCTGCTGCAGTTGCGCAGCCTGTTGCTGTATGCCGGGCGCCGCGGCGCGTTGGGACATGATCGAGTTGGTCTGGGCGCGCTCGTTCGCTTTGGCGCCCTCCAGCTGAGCGATCTGGCTGCGCGCCAAACGGATGCGGTTGTCGAGCTCCTCCGCCGGCACACGAGCCACGTTCTGCTGGGCAAACTGCTTGGCCTGCTCCAACCGCGCCTTGGCGCGCACCACATCGGGATGAGACTCCGAGTAGATGCCGCGTGCTGCGATCAACGCCCCTTCAGCTTGGACAACTGCTGGATCGCGCGTCTCCGCGGTGGCCAGAGTGCGCTTTTGCGCCTCCAACTCCGCGATTTCACGTTGCAAGGTGGAAATCTGAAGATCGAACGCCGCCGCGCCGCCGCCCATCGCAGCCATGGAACCCGATGCAATCACGCCGCCATACCGGCTGTTGAAAGCCGCAACCTCGCCCTCGGCAATTTCGATCTTGCGCTGCAGATCCTGTTGCTGCTCGGTCAGGAACTGGACAGCCTGCGTCAATTGTTCGGCAGTGCTGGTGCTATCGACTTCGACCACGCGCTCCATCAGCTGCTGAGCGACAGCTTGTGCCTTGACCGGGTCTTCGTAGACATAGGCCAGGCGGACCGCGATGGTCTTTTCCTCGAGCGTGTTTGCGCCGAGCGATACGGTCTCGGGCACCAGCGTGATCGATTCCCGCATGCTTTCGACAATTTCCGACAGCGGGGTTTTGCCGCGCTGGTCGGTATAGAGATCGTTGCGGTCAATCAGGGCGATCAAAGCCGGACGATTGATAATCTGCTGCCGGATCGACTCGATCCGCTGTGCGACCACCTGATCCACCGTCTGCCCGACGATTTCGCGAGGGAGCGCTGGCGCTTGGACCAGCAGCACCGCTGCGGATTCATATTTTTTGGGCAACAGGAAGGCGGTGGCGACCGCTAGTATTGCGCCAAGGACGAGCGGCACGATGACCAGCCACTTCCTCTGCCACAGAATCAGCGGCAGCTGCGAAAAGATGGCGCCTATGCCACCCCCCGATTCCGCCTCTGGCTCGAGATTGGCGGCAATATTCATCGACGATCTCCGAGGCGGGCGCGCAAGCCAATGCCGAACGAGAGGCTGGGTTCGTCGGTCAGATAGCCGCCATAGCTGCGCGATGCACGGCCAAACAGGTAACCGTCGAGCCGTTGACTCAACGCGCGCGTGAATGTCGCCCCGACCGAAGCAATTTCGATCTCGTCGAATGGCGTGGCTATCTCGCTTGGCGCGTTGCTGCGCGAGTAATTGGCGAAAATGTCCACCCGGTCACGCGCCGAGAGGCGCTCGCTGAAGTTGAAATCGATGGCGTCGCTCGTTCTGACTTGGCCAAGCGTGGAGGGCTGCTGCGAGCGTGACAGTCCCAGGCACAGCCGCGACTGGTCGCGCGACCGGCACAGATTTACATTCCCGGCCACGCCTACCTCATCGATTTCCGGCTGGAAAGCGGTCGCAGGCGAACTGGACGACGACACCCCGACCGCGCCGCTCAATGTCCAGAACGCATTCAATTGATGCTGGGCATTGATGTAGGCGCCCAGCGTGGTGGTTTTGGGGAACAAGTCATTATCGTAACGCGACTGGCCAGCATTTACCGCGAAACCGACAGTCGTACGCGCGTTGAGCCTGCGTGAATAATTGACGCCCGCCGAGACGTTCTCATACCCGCTGATCTGGTCGCCTTCCACCCATAGGCGATTGTAATCGACATTGGCGCTCAGCGTTGATCGGGTGTCGACCTGCTGGTTCATTCCGGCAGAAATGCCGAGCGTCGTGGTACGTCCTTGGAAGCCGACAATGGCGATGTCGTCCAAGGGCGGCAAAATAACCGGGAGCGGGCCCCCGGTGGCAGGATCCAAAGGTGCTGCCGGGATCGCAGGATTAGCCGGTTGCAGCGGGTCCCGGTCGAAACCGCTGCGGTTGAAGCGGGCAAAATTGCTGCGGGCGCTGGTGGAGACGACATTCGCCTGGCCATAGAAGTTCGTTCGCGGGCTTGCACGATGGCTGGCTCGCATTGAGCCACCGAAGGAATCTTCGAAATCGAAGTCGCTGGTGAAGGCCCGGCCCCGCGCAAATGCCTCCAGCTCGATTCGGTCCGTGCTGGTTTCGCTGACCAGCCAAGGCCTCAGTTCCAGAGATCCGGCGCCGACCCAGTCGTTGGATTCGCTATCCAGATATGGGTTGGACGTGGCTTCGGCTTCCGCGCTCACGTCCAAGCCCATGCGCACCGCCTGGGCCTGAAGCGGCGCGCTCGACATCAGAATGGTCGCACACAGCAGCGCCGCGCGCTGCGAAGTTCGTCTGCTGCTAGTCATGTCCACCCTGTTCAATAATTTCTTCAAGGCACGATAATCACGTCACCGGGCGCAATCTGCAGAAGGTTCGCCGCCTGCACAGCTCGCGTGTCAACGCCCCCGCGGAACAGCTGCGAGATGCGGACCCGGAACGCCTGCGCATTAGCGCCATTGCCACGGATCACGGTGATATTGTCGAGATTGGCGAATTCGTCAGGACCGCCGGCTTGGCTGAGAGCTTCGAGCACATTGAGATAGCGTGTGGCATCGAAAATGCCTGGCGATTTCACCTTGCCGAGTACCGAGAAGCGCATCCCCGTCGGCGCGCGCACCGAAACGGTCACGAACGGCACATCGCCGCGATATTGGTCCCGCAGCCGGTCGCTGACCATGCGCTCCACTTCCTGCGGCATCTGCCCGGCCACGCGCAATTGACCCACCAGCGGAAAAGCAATCGTGCCGTCAGGCAACACTCGGAGCTGGCGCTGCAGCCGCTCTTCACCCCAGACGTAGATTTCGATCTCGTCCCCGGAATTGATCCGATAGGTCGAGACGGCGGGGGTGGGCTGGCCCGTGGCGGCGGGCTGCTGGGCATTCGCTGCTTGCGTAGCAGCCTGCGCCTGCGCCATATCCGGTAGGGCAAGCCCCGCGAGCGTCAGGCAAAGGGTTAACACCATGCCCTTAAGGGCATGAAGGCTATTGATGGCTTTCGACAAAGGGGATTCCTGCCTTGCTGCTGGACGAACGCTTAAGACGCCCTGATATCATGCGCATACCCTCTGGCCAATCGTTTGTCTCTAACCTACTCCCGGGAAGAGACAGGCTCGTTGCGTTTTCTTTACCGCTGTTGCTGCTCGCAGCTTGTGCAAGCCCCGCCGAAAAGGCCGCGGAACAAGCCGCGATCGCACAGCGGCTATTCGATGCCGGCAATTACACGGCGGCCCGCACCTATATCGGCAAGGCATTATCTTACGGCGGGGATAACGCCGAAATCCTGTTGCTCGATGCCCGGATCAAAGCCCGATTGTCGGACCTGCGCGGCGCCTACGATGCCTATCGCACGGTGCTGGTCTTTCAGCCGGACAATCTGGAAGCGCTTTCGAGCGTGGCGCAGATCGGCGCCATGATGGGTGAAAAGGACGTCGTGCGCGACGCCATCCGCAGGGGTCTTGCGATCGATCCGTCCAATTCGGAACTCTTGCTGACTGCTGGCGTGGTGGAATTGCAGGACAGCGACTTTCCCGCTGCCATGCGGCTGGCGGATCGCATCCTGTCCGCTAACCCCGGTGATCCGCGTGGTCTAGCGCTCAAGGCGCGCGCGCTTACCCAGACGGGACGCGGCGGAGAGGCGCTTGAGTTGCTGCGCGCGCAGATCGCGCAGACCGGTAACAACTCCATGATCGCTGGCGCTTTGCTCGAAACCGCGCGGGCCGAGGGGCAGCCGGCGGTGATGATAGAGCAGTTCCCAGTGCTCATCGAGGCAATGCCGCAAAGCGTGGACCTGGCGCTGGACGAGATCAATGTCCGCTACAAGGTGGGTGACCGTGAGGGGGCGCGGTATGCGGCGCGCGATTTCATCGCCAAGTTCGGCGCGCAGGCGGATGCGATGGCGCGGCTTCTCGACATGTGGGAGGAGTACGACCCGACGCCGCTGGGCGCCGACGACTTGGCGCAGATCGCTGCCAGCGGCGCGATCGAGGCGCGGCTGGCGGTGGCGCGGTTCTATTTCGATCGCGGCGACCTCGCGGCGGCGCAGGCGCTGGTCGCCGATTCGCCCGATCTGCGCGCCGCCGGGCTCGGAGCCCGCATCCAGATCCGCCGGGGGGAGCCAGGCGGGCTGCAAGCCGCCGGCCGCGTCATCAGCACCGACGACACGAATTGCGAAGCGCTCACCGCCATGGCCGAATGGAACCTTGGGCAGGGCAAGATCGATGCCGCGGTCATTCCCGCGCAGGTCGTTGCGACGCAGTGCCGCGACCGGATCGATGGGTTTCTCATCCTCATGGATGCCTATCAACGCGCCAACCGCGCGCCCGCGGTCGAGCGTGTGTCACGCGACGGCATCTCCGCGCACCCGCTCGACGCGCGGCTCACCAGCCGCTTCGCCGACTGGCTGCTGAAACGCGGCCGCGGCGAAGCGGCCGTGGCGGCCGCGCGCCGGCTCACTACCGTGGCGCCTTCGCGCGAGTCGAGCTGGCGCGTGCTCGCATCGGTCTGCCAGCGTGCCGGCAACAGCGTCTGCGCAGGCGATGCGGCGCGCGGACTGGCCCGGGCCAAGACCATCTATCAGATCGATCCGCTGCCGGGCGTTCGTCCGCCAGATCCGCTATTCGGCCGCACATGGCGCTGAGCGAGCGGGCGCGGCGCCAAGCCCCGTTCCTGGGCTTCGCTTTCGATGACCTCGCCATGGGAGACGCTGTCGATTGGGTCGAGCGCCACGCGCGTGGCGCGACCTTCACCTATGTGATCACGCCCAACGTAGATCATGCGGTCATGCTAGGCGAAGCAGGGCCGGAAGCCTGGCGAGCCGCCTATCGCGCGGCGGTGGCCGCAAGCGATCTGACCATCAACGACAGCCGCATTCTCGCCCGCCTGGCGCGGTTGTCGGGTCGCACTCTGGCGGTGACCCCCGGCAGCGATCTCGTCCGCGAGCTGGTCTCGCGCGCCGCCGACAGCAGCGGCTCCCTGGTCCTGATCGGCGGGCGAGCGGAGGAAGCCGAATGGCTCCGCCGCACCCTCCCCGGTTGGCGGATCGCGCATCTGGACCCCCCCATGGGCGTGCGCGACGATCCGGCGGCGCAAGAAGCGATCGCGCACTTCGTCGAAGAGCAGCAGGCCGATCTCGTCCTTTTCGCCATCGGCGCGCCGCAAAGCGAGCTCGTGGCGCATCGCCTCGCGCAGCGCGGGCTGGCGCGGGGGGTAGGGCTGTGCATCGGCGCCTCGGTCGAATTTCTCAGCGGCGCCAAGCGCCGCGCGCCGCGCTGGATGCAGCGCCTGGGGCTCGAATGGCTGTTCCGGCTGCTGAGCGAGCCCCGGCGGTTGTGGCGCCGCTACCTCGTCAAGGGGCCGCGCGTGTTCGAGCTGTGGTGGCGGGAGCGCCCGCGCCGCTAGCCTAATGCCCTGAATGCTGCGCCGGCGGGGGCGGGGCCTTCACGCGTGCCTTGGGGATTTTCATACCATAGGCGGGGACAGCGGCCCCCACGAGCTGCGTGCCATTGCCCAGCTCTCCGCCGGAACAGTTCAGCCCCTTGTCGATGCAGTGGGTCAGCCACAGCGCCTTGGCCTGCGCTACCCAGGCTTCCATGTAATCGGCATGGAGCGTCTGGCCCGGCTTGGCGCCGCGCATCATGTGATCGCTCGCCAGCTTCACGCGGCTGCGCCCGTCGGGCCCGATCATGTCCGCCGTGACCGTGAACATCGCCTTGTTCTCTTGCTGCGGGATGTGGAACGGATGGCTGCTGGGGCAACGCGCCAGCCCGTCGCCGCGGCGGTAATTGGCATAGGCCATATGGCTGCGGTGATCGGCGCTATCGAGATTTTCGCCATCCCAGCAGTTCTGGCCCTGCGTGTTGGCGACCAGCGTATCGCCGGGCTTGCAACCGCTGGCGAATACCGCGTCCAGATTGTCGTGATGCCGGCCGTCGCCGCCGGTGCAATACCAGCTTGCGCCTTGCGTCTTGGACATTGGGCGGTCGGCATCCCAGCCGAAGATGAAGCGGATCTGATTGGGAAGGCCGGTGCAGATGCCGATGAACTCGCGTGCGCCCGGATTGCAGAAGGGCGAGGAGGCCATCGCCCGCTTGTAATAGACGCTGATGAGGTCGGGCCGCACCACCTGCCCGCTCTCGTCCACCAGCGCCGGCATCCAGTAAAGCGAGCGGTTGAGCGCGAAGGGGGTGGCGTTGCAGTTGTTCGCCGCGCTCGCCGCCAGGCTCTGCGGCGTGGTCGTGGCGCTGAAATCCTCATTGCCCCAAGCGAGATGAAGATGAGAGCGCCCAGGCTGGCCGGGGAAGACCACCGGATCGTCATAGGCAAGCTTGCCGTTGCCGCCGCAGGTAAAGCGGAACGCGCCTTCGTGCTCGCCATAGCGGCCCGGGCGCTGGCCATTGCCCCACGCGACCTGCAAGCCCTTGGCAATCGAGAATGTCGCCGCGAGATCCGGCGCGCGTTCTTTATCGCTTGTGGCAGGGATGTGGCGCGTGTTGGCGGCACCATTCGCGCTGACCGGCGCAGGCGCCGCCGTGCAGGCGGCGGCGAGAACCGATATGGACATGAGCGTCGACAAGCGCATGACGGGTCCTTCTAGCAGCCGTAGCGACGCTGGGCGAGCCGGGATAAGCGGGACGGGATGAAGCGAAGCTGACCGGCTCATCTCGCGCTACCCCGTAAACCGCGATCACGCGGGCAAAGGTGCCGAAGACAAAGTTATAGCTGGCCGTGCCGCTGGTGGTGCGAGTGCTCACCGCAATGCCGTTGACCTCGCTTTGGAAGGACAACTGTCCTTCGTCGACGAAGCTCGTGCCGTTGTTGACTGTGGCTGGGGGAGTGCTCGCGCCGCCGGCATATTCGAGCAAGCCTGCAACTGCGATGCCGTTTGCAGGCACGGTGACGCTCGGGGTCTCATGCGGCGGCGACTGGTTCGCGGGGGCATTGCCGGCGGCGGTAAGGAAGGCGCCATTGGTGACCGTGCCGTAGCTCACGAGGCGATTGCCGCGCCATCCAGGATAGGCGATCGCGAGCGTGTGGTTGCTGCCGGCCGCGACCGGCCCGTCCCATAGTTCGATGCAGCCGGTGTAATCGGTTGCCTGACGATGCCGCCTGGTCAGCGCCACGCCGTCGAGCTTGACGGCATCACTCGCCAGCGCCGTGTTGCCCGTGGCCACCATCACCACGGCACGGCCGGTGGCGAAGGCGAGGTTCGAGAGCGTTAGCGAAGTGCCACCCTCCGCCTGGCCGGTTACATCGCCATGAACATAGGCAACCGGCGTGACATTGGCCGCAGTGCGGAAGGTGAGCGTGCGCGTCTCGCCACCGATGGTGAGCTGGATGGAGCGGTCGGTTTCGTAGGCGCTGCTCAAGGTGAGCGCGAGGTCGATGACATCACCATTGTAGGCATAGCCAGGGGCCGTCTTGCCGTTCGTCTTGACCGAAGGATTGCCCGCGCCGGTTACGACGACGCTTTCGCTGCGGCCCGCCCAGGCGAGGCCGGAAAGGATTACGCGGCGAGTGATTGTGGTTCCGGCGGCGAGATCGGTGAACGGCCCGAAGGCGTCCCACACACTCTCATAGGGACCAGGGGCGCTCACCCTGGTCGGGTCGCGTAACGTTGCCATCGCGGCGCTGAAAACCGCCAGAAGCTTGCCCTGGCCGGTCGCCGGGTTGGTCGCGGGGCCGGAAGGGTGGATGCCGTCGCTGGTGTGGTTGCCCAGCAGGAGATCGGGATGCTCGCCCATCGGGATGTAGTAGTCGGCCCACTGGCTCCAATTCGCCGGATTGCGGACATTGTGGGTCGTCCAGAGCGTGTTCCACTTGGCCATGAAGAAGTCGTGGCTGGCCTGGCCATTTCCGGCCCGCACCTCAGTGGGCGTCGGCGGGGCGTAAGCGATCTTCGCGCCGCCCGCCTTGATCGCCGCGCCCCAGTCCTTGAGACGCTGGATGTATGTCGGCACGGAAATGCCGGTGCTGGAAAGGTCGTTCACGCCGATCATCGCGGTCACGAGCTGCGGGGTTAGCGCGAGGTCGGCATTGCGCTGCGCCCAGAGCGTATTGCCCACCGGCCCGCCCTCATCGGCGAGGTTGCTGTTATACGCCGCCCCACCAACCGTGCGGCTGCCCTGGGCGGTGACATGGGCGGTAATGCCGGTCTGCCCGTTGGCCCAGCTATAGCTGTAAAAGCCGTCGTGGTTCGTGGTCTGCTGCGGGGAGCCTGAGGTGATGCTGTCACCCTCGATCACGAAGCGGGTGAAGGTGGGGGCGGCAATGGGCGCGGCCGGTAGCGCTCCACTCGCAAACCGCGCCGCGATGGCCGATGGACCGGTGCCGAGCATCAGCATCAGGCGAGACCCACGATCTGTGTGGCGGTCGTCCCGCTGGCGCGGACGTGGGAGGCGCGTATCGGCACGAGCTGGCCAGCGACGACGCTGAGCGTCACATCGGCGGTGGCATCGGCGGCGCGCAGCGTCAGCGTTCCACCGCTGCCGATGAGCAGGGCTTTGGGCAAGCGCGGCAGAGCGGCGCTGTCGTTGGGCGTGACGGGGAAGGCGTCACGCGCGGGGCTGGTCACCGCGTCGAGCGAACGGGCAAAGCGGTCGGGGATGGTTGGCATGGCTGCGCTCCTGACAAGCAATTCGCCACGGACAGCGAATCGGGGAGCTCAGTCATCTAGACACGAAAGGTTATGTAGGAAAACATAATTTGCCAGATTGGTTATTATTTTTTCACGATTCCGCCGATGCCCTGGCTTAACGGGACTGTTTCGGACCAGCCGAGCCGAGCCTTCGCCTTTGATGCCGGGTAGCGCAGGTTACGCCAGCGTACTTGCTGACGTGGCAGATCGAGCATTTCCGGCAGCCGCGCCTTGCCGCGAAAGAACAGCCGGCTCGCGAGCCAGGCCGCTGCGCCGAGCGCGCGGACCAGCGGATAGGGCACGGGAACGGGGGTTCCGACCGCCGCGCCGGCGCGCCGAGCCCGGCGGTGAAAGCTCCAATGGCTCGGCTGGTCTTCGCCCACGACATTGACAATGAGTTCGCCTTCGACGGGCGCATCGAGCGCAGCGACAAGCGCCTTCGCGCAGTCATCGACATGCACCAGCCGCATTCGGGACGAGGGCGCGAAGATCAGGTCCAGCTTGCCGAGCTTCATGGCCCGGCCGAAATCCCAGTCCTTACCCGGGCCATAGATCGCTCCGGGGCGTACCACCACCAGCGGGATTCCCCGCTGCTGGCAGTGGCTGCGCACCATTTCCTCCTGCAGCAGCTTGGTCTGCGTGTAAGCATCGCGGCGAGCAGGGTTGTGCTCGGTCGCGGTGCTTTCGTGGAGGGAGCCGAACCATTTGGGTTCGCCGAAATCATAGACCGAGAAGCTCGAGACATGCACGAAGCGCTTCAGCCCTGCGGGCAGCGCCGCGAGCAGGTTCTCGGTGGCGAGCACGGTGCCGGCAAGCTGCGTCGCGAGATCGCCCGAGGCGGCCGCAGCGCAGTGAATCACTGCCTCGCAATCCGCCAGCCTGTCGCGCCATGGCCCCGGCTGGCGCAAATCCCCCGCCACCGGCTCGACGCCGCTGTAGCCGAGCTGTGAGCTCGGGCGGTGCATCGCCAGCACCTCATGCCCGGCCGCTGCCGCGGCCTTGGCGGTGGCCGTGCCCAGGAAACCGGCCGCGCCCGTCACGAAAACCCTCATGGCGCACTCCTCAAGGCCAGGATCTGGTCGGTCAGCCTGGCGGTCGCCAGCATTTCCGCCGGTGTGATCGGGGGCGCGCGCCCTTCGCGAATTGCGGCATAGACCGCCGCCAGCATCCGCGGCAGGCCGTGCGTGGTGCCGTGCTGGCCGATTTTGTTGCGCAGATTGCCCAGGCCCGCCCGCGCCAGCGATAGCCCCGCGCGTACCTGCCCCAGCGGATAGGTCTTGCCGGTATAAGGGCGGCCCTCGAAGCGCTGGAAAGGGTTGTAGAGATCGCTTTCCACGCTGCCCTCGCTGCCGCGCAGGATCACGCGAAAGGCGCTCGGCTCGACATCGGTGGCGACCCGCAGACGCCCCCGGACCGGGCCGGCGCGCAGCAGCACGTCGCAGAAATCGTATCCGGCGCGGGCGTTGCCGCTGCGGTTGGTGTATTCGCCGATCACGCACTCGGCTTCGCCCGCACCGGTCAGGGCCTGGAACAGATAGACGAGGTGGGGCAGGAAATCGTGGACCGCGCCGCCGGGAAGGCCGATGTCGCCGGCAAGGTTGCTATCGCCGAACGGCCCGCCAAGGAAATCGAGTGTCAGCAGCACTTCGCACTCGCGCACTTCGCCCAGCTTGCCGCCGCGAACCATCTCCATCAGCTCGAGCACGGGATCGTTCCACAACAGGTTGCGGCTCTCGACCAGCACCTTGCCCGCCGCATCGGCCGCATCCAGCAGGCCAACGGTTTCCGCGGTGCTGCCCGTCATCGGCTTTTCGCACACCACATGGGCGCCGGCGCCAAGCGCGGCGCGGACCAGCGGATCGTGCGATTGCGGCGGGGTCAGCACGTGAACGATATCGGGCCGCTCTTTGGCGAGCATCTCCTCGGCATCGGTGTAGAGCGGCACCGCCAGGCCGAAGTGACGCGCGGCGGCATCGGCCATGGCGCGCGAGCGGTCGCACAGCGCCACCGGCATCGCGGCATTGGAGCGCGCCACGAAGGGGAGGTGTTCGTAGGCGATGGCGCCGCAGCCGATCACCGCGGCGCGCAGGGGGGGCATTATTTGCGAGGTCATGCCTCGGTCATCTCCAGAAATCTGGCCACGGTTTCGCCGCAGCGCCACACATCGTGCCGTTCCTCGACCAGCGCGCGGCCGGCCCGGGCGAGGCGCGTTCGCAGAACAGCGTCACCGACTAGTCGGTCGGCGGCCTGGGCCAGGGCCTCTGCATCCGCGGGCGGGACGGTCAAAGCCGTTTCGCCGTCCCGTGCCAGTTCGGGAATGCCCGCGATCCAAGTGCTAACGACCGGCACTCCCACCGCCATCGCTTCCATGATCGAAATCGGCAGCCCTTCGCTGAAAGACGCCATGCAAAAGATATCGCTCGCCGCCAGTTCCCGGCTGACCTCGGCCGGCGGCAGCTCCCCCGCCAGGGTCACCCGGTCGCCAAGACCGAGCGCCGCGATCTGATTTTCCAGGTCCCCCCGCGTCGGACCATCGCCCACGATCTTCAATTCGGCCTCCACCCCGCGATCACGCAGCAGAGCCATCGCCTCCAGCAGGACAGCGAATCCCTTCTCGGGTGAGAGCCGCCCCAAGGCCATAATCCGGGCCTTTCCCGAAATCGCCGGCGGATCGCGATAAGCGAAAGCGGCGGTGTCTACTCCGCAGCGCGCGACATGGAATCGCCGCCACCATTTGGGATCGGTGGTGAGGCACAATTGCGAGCGCGTGAAGTCGCTGATGCACAGCACCTGCGCCGCCTCGCGCGCCTTGAGGTCCAGCCGCGTCTCGGCCGGGTCGAAGAAATCATGGAAGCCATGGATTGTAAAACCGAAGCGCGCTTCTCGTCGCCCCTCCGCCTGGGCGATCGCCGTGGCCAGCCAGGCGATCGTCGCGGGTGCCAAGCCAAAATGAGCATGCAGCCGCTCGATGCCGTGTTGCCGAGCATGGCGCGCGACGAGAGCGGCCTGGGCGAGATGCGACAACCTCCTGACGATCCGCGCCGGATTGCCACCGCCGCTCTCAATCGCCTTTCGCCAGACGCCCGCCATCGCCAATGGGCGGCGCAGCGTGATGGCTAACAAGCTCGCAAGCGCCTGCGACATCAAGGGCTTCAGATAGACGCTTCGTGCCGCTTTCGCCTCAGCCCCCGCTCGCGTGAGTTCATGCGCTTCGGGCGCGTTCATCGCGAACACGCGCACCGGCACCCCCTCCCGCTCGACTGCCTCGATTTCCCCGGCGATAAAGGTCTGGGCAAGCTTGGGATAGTGCGTCAACACATAGCCGACAGGCGCGCGCGGCGCTGCCGCGCAATCGGTGCGGAGATGGTCCGCAGTCGCCCCCCTGTTGCTCATCTCTTCACCTAGTCTATGCGATATCGCGAAATCGGGGCGCCGCCGCTTATGCCAGCAACAAACTTTTGTAGCCGGTGGAAACGCTTTAACCAGCATTTGACACCATAGCTTCTAGAAGCAGCGTAAATTATTGGTGGAGCGGCGATAGCCCGGTCCGCCGATCGACACGAGCAGGAGTTGCAATGAACGATCCCACTGGGCGCGTCACCATGGCGGTCGCGGTGTGCACTTACAAGCGCAACCACGATCTCAGGGTGCTTCTCCAGGCGCTGTCGGCATGCGCCGAACGCATCCGCGATCGCGCCGCGGTCGGGGTCGCGATCACAGACGATACTGCCGCAGGCGAAGCGCGGGGCGTTGCTGAATTCGCGGCCGATTGGTTTTCCCGTGCCAGCAGCATGGGCAATCTCCGCTTCGCTCATCGATAATCGAACCAGACGAGAGACTGCTCCAGCATGCATGTGCTATTCGCCCTTCCCGGGCTGCACCGTTTCGAACGTGGCGCCGAAGTCGTGTTCGAATCCGTCGCCGAGGAAATCGCGCGGCGCGGCGAGCACCGTGTCACTCTGGTCGGGTCGGGCCAAGCCATTCCCGGCAGAGCCTATGAATTCGTTCACATACCCGCGATTTCACGCGTCAACTTCGAAAAATGGCCGAAGCTGCCTTTTCTGCGGCACGAGTTCATGTACGAGGACCTAGTCTTTGCCGCTGGTCTTGCGGCTTCAGGTCTCGTCGGCAAGGCCGATGTGACGATGACCTGCAGCTATCCCTACACCAGCTGGGCGCTGCGTCGGCCGAGGTTGCGCGCCCGCCGGCCGGCGCATGTGTTTGTCACGCAAAACGGGGACTGGCCAGCCATTGGTAGGACGGCTGAGGCGCGCTTGTTCGACTGTGAGGGGCTGATTTGCACCAACCCCGTCTATTATGAGCGCAACCGCGAACGATGGTACGCGACGCTTATTCCCAACGGCGTCGATCCCGCGCGTTTCAGGCCCGGGCCGCAGCGCAAAGCCGAGTTCGGTTTTCCGACTGATCAGTCGGTTTTGCTGATGGTCAGCGCGCTGGACCCTGGCAAACGGGTTCTCGAAGCCATGCGAGCGGTTGCCGATGTACCCGATGTGTACATGGTGGTCGCTGGCGATGGGCCATTGCGCGACGAAGTCGACCGGCTCGCTGCTGAGCTACTGCCTGGGCGCTTCCGGCGGGGGACCTTCAGGCAAGATCAGATGCCCGATCTTTACCGCAGCGCAGACCTGTTTGTGCACACCAAGATACTCGAATCCTTCGGTAATGTTTATATCGAGGCGCTGAGCAGCGGCATCCCCCTAGTGGTCCACGACGACGAGGTTACCCGCTGGATCCTCGGCGATCATGCGACATTCGTCGATTCGACGTCGCAACCCGCGCTGACGGCGGCAATCGCAGGCGCCTTGGCCAAACCACACGCGACCGGCGGCTCGGCAGCCTGGGCCCATGACCGATATGCCTGGAGCGTAGTTGCAGGAAAATACGCCGACTTCTTCGCTTCAGTCCTCGATCACAGCCGCAAATAAGCAAATTTCCCGTTGCGTCGGTCGAAGTGTCGGCGGGACCGGTAAGACAGTGCCATCATCGGCGCGGACGTTCTACTTGTATGTCACGGGCCGGGGCGTTCCCCCTTCCGATCGTTCGAGCCAGAAGCGAATGACACCGTGCAGTTCCGCAAACTTACCAGCAATAGCCAGCGCGGCGGTGAAAGCATCTGCGCGCAGAGTCAGCCGCGCAAACTGGATCAGGGCGAGTGCTGGCCAAAGCAGCAGCCACCATGGCGAAAACGCCAACGCCAATACAATCGACACAAGGGGCAAAACTCCCGCCCACAACGCGGCACGAGCAATCTGTCGGCCATACAGGCCGCCTTTACCCGGTGCGCGAGTTGCCTGCCAGGCCTGCATATAGCCGATACCGCTGCGGACCGCTCGTTTCCACCACTGGCCAAAGCGATGAATGGCAGCGTCATGGATCGTCATAGGAGCATCCAGCCGCATCACACGCCAGCCAGCGGCGGTGAGGCGCGAGCATAATTCAGGCTCCTCACCTGCCAGCATCTTGGGATCGAAGCCGCCGACAGCGCGATATGCCGCGAAGCGATACAACGCATCTCCACCGCAGGCCGCCGCTTCGCCCACCGGAGTATTCCACTCGCGATCTATCAATCGATTGTAGGGCGAATGCTCGGGAAAGCGTTCGCGCCGTCGGCCGCACACGACTGCGAAGTCAGCGTTGTCAGCCAGAAAGCGCGTCGCCTTGGCCAGAAAACTTGTTTCCAGTTCGCAATCGCCGTCAATGAAAAGCACGCCGTCGAGGTCTGTGTCGCGCACTTCGAGCGCGGCGGCTCCTTCGGCCCGCGCACGGGCAGCGGTGAAGGGGCGGGTCATATCGAGCGGGACCACCTCCGCACCCATCCTCCTCGCCGCGTCAGTGCTGCCATCCGTTGAGCCGCTATCGACGTAAACCACTGGACATCCGGTCGGCTGGAGCGACGCCAGGCATCGCACCAGTCGTTCGCCCTCGTTGCGGCCGATCGCGACCACGCCGACGCGCAGTTCGGCTTCAGACATGCAGCAATCCGCGCATCGCCCACCACTCAGCCAGCGTTGGGGCCCAACCTAGCAATCCAAGAACGTATTTTGCCGCCAGGGCACTTACGGCCATCAGAACAGTGAGCATGCAATCATCCGCGGCTTTGGCAAATCCTTCTCGGCGTGACGGAAACAGCAATCCTAGCCAGCGGGCCGCTTCGGCGAGCACCAGCACTACCAGCGCGTCCAGTAAGCTGCCACGGGCCAGCGCCAGCGGCAAGCCGACCAGCATTACCCCGAATTTGGCGGCATTTGCCCAAGCTCCGTAGGCCGGCTGGCCGGCCCCCATTAGCATTGAGTCAGCGAAGGTGGAAAGGATGCTGAACCAAACCCCCACGATCAGGATGGGGATCATGAAGGCGGCCGCATGATAGCGCTGGTCGTATGCGAGGAGGATGAAGCTGTCTGAGGCGGCGGCCGCCGCGCCAATCCCAATTGCGACCAGCGTCAGCGTCTTGCGGCGAGTATTGCGCAGCCGTGGCGCCAACTCCCCCTGCCGGCCTTGCATCGCCGCGGCTCTGGGGAACACGAGCAGTGCCCCCGCGCGCTGAGCCAACGCAGCGAGCATGTCGGAAAAGGTGCGTGCGACACCGTAGATGCCGGCCATCGCGATCGG
>ERZ1066120.920-NODE-920-length-21962-cov-37.156343_pt1 | contig 21962 bp, 20 predicted proteins | sample MGYA00382767_ERZ1066120 | MGnify/ENA primary metagenome ERZ1066120 (study PRJEB33369, sample SAMEA5778350) | biofilm metagenome | biome: Industrial cooling water; feature: Water cooling tower basin; material: Biofilm | place: United Arab Emirates | collected...
CTCAATTGTCATGCTGAGGAACGAAGCATCTCAATTGTCATGCTGAGGAACGAAGGGTGCAGTTTTCCCGCTTTCGCGCGCATCTCCCCATTGTCATGCCTAAAACATAATATAGGTCAACTTCACGGCACCTTCGTCCTAATTTTTTACAAGCGTAGAAATATTTTTGACTATGATGGTTATTTTGAACTATATAAATAGGCGCCGTGTCCATGAGGAAAGCAATCCGCGCATCAGTTGTAAAATTTTTCTTCTCTTCTTTCTTTTCTTTGTGTACGAGTGTGCCCTTTGTAGTTTATCACACTAACATTGTTTTTTACAAATCAATTAGGAATGCTATATCTGTACTTAAGTTCAAGTGCAGCACAAAAGCTGTTGAGACTACTTAATAAAGCATTGTAGTAAGACGGGAGCATCATCACGTTCATTCTGAAGATGAGCATACAAAGCCAGTTCAGGCTTATTTATCCAAACAAGGCGAACCGAGAGTGATAATCAATATGTTTTTAAAAATACCATGAGAGTGTTTCCATACAAAAGTAATCTATATTACATTCATTAATTACCTTTTGGACGCTATGTATATTCATATGTAATTTTTGATAAGATGTTGAGACACAACCATAAAGCAATAATTATGTACTAATTATTGTGGAGCAGACATCCCTGCCTGCCTCCCAAAGATAAAAAACTCAAATTATAAATCTTGGGCACTAATTTTAGTTATAATAATTTAATAATAATTTAACAATATTTTTCTCTATTAAACTAAAATTCATAAAATCAAATCATTGTCAAGCACATTCATAAAATTAAATGGCTCAATACAAACACGACCGATTTTTCAAATTCTATATTCAATCCCTATATAAAACTAAAGGAGACACCCTACAAAATATCCAAGTTCATAACGACGAAGACCTAGAAATTGATTTAATGTTTATAGTCAGAGAAAATCAAGAATGGCAACAAGAGAATTTAGGATTATTCGACAAATTAATGCAAGAGCATCCAACAATAATCATCGAACATTATAGCTCTTACTTAGAAGAAACCGATATTAGCAAATCGATTACCCGAAAAAATCTATATTGGGAACAAAAGCAAAAAGAACTGATAGAAAATGCCAAAAGCCAACAGCTGCTAACAGCTTCTAAACGACTGGACAAACAAGCGAAGCAACAAATACAAAATCAAAATCCATTTACCTGGATACTAACAGTTAATTGTAGTGAAAAACTATTGAATTTATGTAACGCTCAACCCGATAGTAAATTAGGCACAGGTGTATATCGGCTTCCCCAAATATTACGGATGGGAATAGTAATTATTGACCAATTGGGTAATAATCCTGACACCATCTGGTTAAAAATATTAGGAGACAAAAACAGTGCGAAAATCGCTTTTGAATCAATCAAACAGCTATCACCAAGTCGTAGAGAAAAAAATGATATAATTAGTGCATGTGTTAAATACTGCGTTTACCTACAAAACATACCTACCAATAACTTAACTCCGGAGGACGAAGATTTTATGAAAACAATGGCAGAAGTCGATGCTTGGTATGAAGCTGAAATGGACAAGGCTAGGTTAGAAGGCGAGCTAAAAGGCGAACTAAAAGGCGAACTAAAAGGCGAACTAAAAGGCAAGATTGAGCTGGTAAGTAATATAATTCGAGTCAAGTTCGGGGATGAAATCACGCCACAGATAGTTTGCCAACTTCAAAAGTTAAACACTAAGCAACTTGATGATTTTACGATAGCAATGCTTAACTGGCAACAGCCAAGTGAGATGTCCGAATGGCTCACTCGCAACGAAAAAGTTTAAACGCTTACGTTTCAGAACACTCATTACCCATAAAAATTTTTCCATTTGGTAGTTGATACATTCCTTGTGGCTCAACTATGCTGTCACCTTTTTTCCAAGGGCGCCGTTGTTGCGTGGATAATTCTTGTTCTGGTAGATTACTAACACTTCCTGTTGAATAGGTACTGAGTGGAGCATTGCCAGGACGTGCCCTTAAACCACCAGAACCTTTGAAATAAAAAAATAAAATTGGACTTTGGACAAAATAATAAGTGTGCAAACAATGTTTGTGAACTAAAAAAAGACACAGTTTTTTATCCCAGTTATAAGATTAACTGAGTAAAACAAGTATATTTACAGAAAAATTACGCAGCTTTAGGTTGTGAATTGTTTGATTTTTTACTTTTTTTGATAACAGGATGCTTAACTCTTTTCGTCTGGGTCTGACCCCTCACCCTACCTGTGGAATTACAAGTGGCTTTTGGTGAATTTCCTGGTTTTCCAATCTCTGAAATAATTCGTTGAAAGTCGCGTTGTACAGTACTTGGAGAAACAATTTTATCATTGTTTGGCTTTTGATTGTTTTCCCAAGGTCTTGGTAAATATTTTGATAAGTCCTTTGCAGCCCATAATTGTACGTAAGAAAGCATAACTAGGCGTATCCAATTTTCTTCATATTTAACTCCTGTAGTCTGGTAATTGGTCATCAGTAAACGTTGCTTTTTAAATCTGAACATGTGTTCGATATCAAACCGCTGTCGATAACAAGAATAGACTTCTGCGAGGGAAATACGTTCGCGTTGCTCGCCCAAAACTATCAACCACATCGGTTTCCAAACATTACAACCAGTATCATCAGTCACATTAACCTTCACTAAAGTAAATGGACATCTATACATTTGTTCTTCTTGAGTCCCTCTCATTAACATATGGTGCCAAGCATTAAGAGTTACTGTGAATTCACGACCTTTTTTAGTAGTACTCTTGAAATTTGTTGTCTCGTCCGGTGGGCGCCAAGTTTCTTCAAGAGCAAGGTCAAAACGTTCACCAAATTTTTTTGGACACCCACGTTTTTTCTCTTCCTGTGTTGGCGGCGTAGAGTAGAAAATCCTATTACTACGAACTCTGGCAATTACAACCAAGTTTTTATGTTTGCACACATTAAATAGGAATGAGCGTTGACTATAGACACTATCGGCAGTTAATACTGATAATTTACCGTGCCACGGAAGCGATTCATCGGACATCAATGCTTAAGAGTGTTCAATGCCAACACTTGTACCTTTTTTCTCAATTGGTACTCTTTCTGCTGACAGCGGAATTGACCAGGGTGCCGACTGCTGTGAGGTTTTCTCTGGCAAAAGTGAGACAAATGAAAAAGAATGACCAACACCAACGGGTTTATTACCAGCAACAGTATTTGATTGATGAATATAACTTCTTTCAGCTAGAGTTGGAGAGTGAGGACGTGGATGAGGAGTCGTATCCGTTGCGAATAAATAAAAAGAGCGTTTTTCCGGTTGGGGCGTAACTTCGGCAATTAGGCGAGTTAAATTTTTTAGCTTTTTTCTCTTCTTTTTATTACTATCATTAAGATTAAATGATTTTTGAATTGCTTTGTAAAGAGAGCTATAAGTTCTTTCAAATAAAGAACTTAAAGATAACTCGACAGGAGAAGAAGCGCCATTTGAGTTACTAGCTAAGGCATCGATTAAATCAATAACACTATCACTGTATGATTTAAACAATCCACGTAATTGTTGTCGAAAAGAGCGGAATTGCGCTATTAATTGATTATCGTTTATTTTTTGCATAGCTCATCAGCAGATTTGATACGTAGTTTGTCTTGATAATACTACGTATAGAGATGTTGATAGCTATTTTTATAACCCAATAATTAAGTACTTTTGTTCAACTTAGTTCACTTTTACATTTAGTAAAATTAATCTGGCAAACTAAAAAGCATAGATAAAAATAATTCAACTATTCTTCGCCACATTAGTACGTGAGCAAACGTTTTTTGTCCAAAGTCCAAATAAAATGTACCGCTTTTTTATCTCTAGCAATACAGCTAGTGGCAATAATTGCATTAGTATCGATTGTGTCTTTGCCTAATTACTTAATAAAAACTCCATTTCTGTTACATTCATAAAATAAATTTTCTAAATTGTTGTTTACAACTAATATCATGTCCGGTTGATTGCCCATAATGTAGAGTAGAGACGTTACATGTAACGTCTCTACAAGGTTTTTATTACGGTTACGCTACCGGACATAATATGAAGTAACAGTTGGTAATGGAGACCGTTCTACTACTGTTTCCAACTAATCCGATTTTAAGTAATCGGTAAAGGGGTCGTGTATATTCCAAATTACGGAGTCTTAAAGTTTCCAACTAATCCGATTTTAAGTAATCGGTAAAGTCACTTATATTTCGCATAATTTCATTATGACTAACCAATGTTTCCAACTAATCCGATTTTAAGTAATCGGTAAAGGCACAAATTGGAAGAGCTTGGAACAAATAGTTTCCAACTAATCCGATTTTAAGTAATCGGTAAAGTTTTTGGGAAGCTGAAGTAGAAGAAGTTGAACTGATGTTTCCAACTAATCCGATTTTAAGTAATCGGTAAAGACAAGACCAACAAATTCGGCAGCAACTGCAAGAAACGTTTCCAACTAATCCGATTTTAAGTAATCGGTAAAGTGAAGAGAGAGAAGTGGATTTGGGCAAATTGTTTCCAACTAATCCGATTTTAAGTAATCGGTAAAGGCATTGAAGTGGTTGGTTGAGGTTAGAGGAATCACTCAAGTTTCCAACTAATCCGATTTTAAGTAATCGGTAAAGTATAACTCGCCAAATGTTCCTGGATACATCGTTGAAGTCGTTTCCAACTAATCCGATTTTAAGTAATCGGTAAAGGGTTCTGGATTTTGATTATTGGATTGGTTATTTTCCAGTTTCCAACTAATCCGATTTTAAGTAATCGGTAAAGTCAGCCAAAGTCAAGGTCAAACTGACTGCCCTGTCGTTTCCAACTAATCCGATTTTAAGTAATCGGTAAAGCTCAAATTAATGTGCAGCAGAGTGTGGCACGCAACAGTTTCCAACTAATCCGATTTTAAGTAATCGGTAAAGAGGTCGTCTGGGAGACTTTGCCCAGTAAGGGTTTCAGGCGCCAAATCGACACACTCCTGAAAAACATTATATATGTTGTGAAAAATTGTACAAAACACATACTTCAAACCCTTGCCCAGCAAGCAATCGACACACTCCAACGAAAAAATAGGCATTTGAGCGATTTGGCGGAGTGTGTAGATGACCATGTTACAAAATCTCCTTAATAATGCTGAAAGCTAGATGGTGTAACACTTTAGCGCCTTTGTTCTCCGCTGTCAACATACTTTAAGGGTTATTATTGACTTCTGGTTCTAGACCGTAGCGACGTAATATTAGTTTTCCCTGAGAGATGGTGTTGCTGACGCGCGTATCTTGGGTTACGCGAAAATGGTCAATATTGTCTTTGTTAACATATCTGTCGTACTGTATTCCTCCATGTTGCCGTAAAATTGCAGTGTCGCCATTTGATTCATTCAATAAACCTGTTACTGTGGCTAGGGTTTCTTGTAATTTGACTCGTTTATGTTTTTCTTTAACTTTGTTGTAGTCTGCTCTAAAGGTATCTTGATATTCTAATCGCGAGAAGGGAATTAAATCACCAGATAGTAATTCTTCTTTACACTGGTTCCAAATTAATTGTCCCCATGTTGAAAGTGTCATTTTACCATCTATTTCCCCTAGCATTGTTTCTGGTATTCCTGCTGTTTGCTGTGGAGAAAGTCCAATTCCAGAGTTTAATAATGCTAGTTGCATTATATAAGGTTTAATTAAAGATGTATCTACGGATATTGGTAAACGAGGAATTGTAATTAAATCTGATTTTTCGCCTTCAAATATGTATATTATTTCATCTGCATAAAACATGCCAATTGTGTTAAGATATCCTTGTAGGCTTTTAAAACTACCTACTAAGTTAAAGTAAATTTTGTATTTGTACTCTTTTAAGGGTGGAATTGTTTCTTGTAACCAAACTATTAGTTCGTCTATTCCACTAGAAAAAGATTCTGTACTTGCCATACAAAGTCCACTAGGAGCATAAATGGTAATATTTGTTAAGTTTTGTTTTCTTAGTAAAGCTTCAACGATTTGCGCTGTTGTTTTACCTTGAATTGTATCTGTTGCTATTAAAAAATGGTAGTCTTCTTTACCTTGGCTTAAGTCTTCTTGATAAATTCCATAAATACCATTTAATTCTGCACTTGCACGTCTAATTTGAGGTATTTTAACTGCTGATAGTTGTTCGTCTGCTCTTTTTTTCAAAGTGGAAATAATTGTTTTGATATTTTCTGGTGTCTCTTTTTCGTTAAGATTTGCTGTATCTCGCAGTTGGGAATACCAATCTTTTTCTTCTGGGTTTGCACGATTGATTTGATTGGTCAGTAAGCTAGTGCCTACGGTTGATAAAATGACGCGACGCATGGTGTTTTTCCTTGTTTATTTAAATGAAGGTATATTCGATTGCAAAATTTGCGCTACCACAGTTTTTGAAAACTGTTTTGTTGCTTTTTTTGAGAGTCGAGATACTGTAGAAATTGCCGCGATTCATTTGAGTTATCGGGAAATATAGTTAAAATTTCTAAGTATTTTGTGGTTTTTTTGGGAATTGGTTTTCCATTTGGGTTTTGGGGATTTTTAACTAACCGAACTAAGGGATACATTCGATGCCATATTCTACCTATTTGACCCATTCTTCCTGTTAGTGACGAACGGTAAATTGAACCTTCTGGCTGTATTCCGCGAATTTCGTCTTGATAAGCTCCGTGTAACCAAAATATTGCTTCTGATTCTTCGCTGGTTTCTGCTTCTCTTCCCCATACTTGCACTTTATCTGGATGCCATGCTTCTCGCCACGGCGCCTTTTGATTGATATTTGGTGTAATATTTTGGAGTACCATCCAGTCTTGCGCTATTTGCCGTACTTTGTCGATGAACCCACCCACTTGCTCTAATTTACGGACTTGTACATCGTTAAAAAGTGACCGCTCTCCTAACCATTGCCAATGACAACCAATTAAAGATTTATGTTGGTTTTCATAATATTCTTCGTAAAATAACCGATGGTCGGCTCGGCGCCACGATTTCCCAAAACCTCCCAATACCATACTAAACTGGGTTAAGGCTGCGATTAATTTTTTCAGCGCTTCTTCATGTTTTGGGTCGGGTAGTTTTTTCATTAACAACCAAGTTAGTTCTCCTTCGATATCGTAGGTTGGTTGAATATAACCTCCTCTACCAAATGTTCCTGGGTCATCTTTAAAAACTTGAAAGCTCATTCCCAATAATCCAATAACTGCCTGACCTTGAATTCCACCAAACAAATTATTAACTATTCTATCTGCTGTGTTTTCGTTAGTTAGTCCACCAAAAATCCGTAAAGCATGACCCCGCACTGCTGCTCTGAAAATATTAGCTCTAAATTCTCCCGTGCCATCAATGAGCTTGGCTGCTTGTCCTTGACCTTTGAGACGGGTATAGTAAAGTATATTACCAGTATGTTTTTCTGGTTGACCGTATCCAGCACAAACACGACTACCAATTCCTTTAGAAATAGCTTTTTCCCAAATATTCCAGATTATTTCCCATTCGGAATCATCTAAAGGAGTGTTACTAGAAATACTAAATCTTAGTTCTGGTTTATGTAGAGAAATTTGAATAAAAGCACCTGAACCTTTGTCACTAGATTTAACTTGCCAGTCTTGCTGGGGGTGGACGATATCTACTAAATCTTCTGTCCAAGCAGTATCGGTAGGATAACCACCATGAAAACGCAAAATACCAGGTTTAAAATCACCATCCACTGATTTACCACAATAATAATCGCGTTGTTCTTTTGTACACGCGCGACTGAATATACCTTTCATGCTACTACCAGGATACAATGGCCAACCTCTGGCGCCTATTACCGGACGAATTACTCCATCATCCTGTCCACTATTTGTAATAAATCTCCAAGTTAAATTAAAAATACGAGTTTGAACATTAGTACTAGGTTCGGAAAGCTGGGGATAGGTTTTATCTACCCACTCCCCAGTCCAACGTGTAGCGTCTTGTTCGTTAGCACCGGGAACGAGTCGTTGAATTTGGCAACGTCCGTTAATTTGGGCCCGAAATAACATTGGGACTTTTTTGGCAGGGTCGGGAATTGGCATAATTTATTTTTCTTGATTTCTCTTGATGTTTATTTGTAACGTTGCGTCCACCAAACAATACAGTCACACAGTTGCGTCAAAACAGCTAAAGCTACTCGTTGCTCGTCTATATGTAACTTCCATAGCTCGTCAGACATAGCTTGAATTTGGCTGGTATTTTTAGCATCTACTGGTTCGTTAGGAATTAAAACTCCTGCTTGTTCCATAATTCCGACTAATGCGTCCCAAGTTTCTTTCCAATATTGAGATTTTTCTGGTTCTTTAGCTTGCAAGCGCAAATGTTCTCCCCAAAAACGCTCTAACCCGTAAGCAACAGCCATCCTCATTTTATACGACTGGTTGAGAGACTTTTCATCGCGTTGCTTGGCGCCCAATACTAATTTTTGCGCTTCTCGGTCTAAATCGTATGATTTCCAACCCATAATTAATAGTCTCCTGCTAATCTTACTCGACAATGCCCAAAACCAATCGACTCTAACCCACCAAAATAAAGCTCTTGAGATGTTTCTTCGCCAAAAGGTTGCCAACCTTGTTCTTTTAAAGCGATGGGAAATACCATTACACTACCTTCTGGTAAAGCTTCAACATTAAAAAATGCACTTCCATCTACTTTTTTCTCGTCCGCAGCTAGTTTCACCCTACTTTGACGGTAAAGTGCCATATCGTGTAACATCGCAATATCTTTGTTAGCAACTACCAATAAATTATCGGGAGCTAAATCCGCATCAGTTGGTATCCAAGCAGAAAGATCATCTTCGTGTTCAATTTCGATAAAACCCAGGTTAAAAAATAGAACTCGATGATTGGTGCCAACTTGACGACTTTGTAATGCTTTCGGCGCCGTATATGGTTTGGGTAAATTTGCGGAGATACCAGCAATTTGCTTGTAGCGTTTGAGCAACCAAGGACATGTTACCCAAACAATAGGTTGACCGGGACAAAATACAGGTAGCCATACTAAAGATGCGTATTCAAACTTTACTAATGCTTCTGTTGTCGTGTTTTCTGCATTCAATATAGCTTCGTGACCATACCATTTATTTTCGCTTCCTTTGGTATGCGAGCGCATATCTGCTCTAAATCTACCCCGAATCGAACTACCAGGAATAATTCCTGTCTGGGTAAACTGGTCACGGAAAATTAGGTTTAAATTACCCGTTTCTTCCCCTGCACTTGCTCCGATATGTAAAGGCGCCAAAGTTTCAATTATGCCGTAAGCTTTTTTGTACATGTATATTACTCCTAGTTAATTTGTTTTAAGGGTAAAGGTAACGCTAACCCACAACCCCAACGCTTCAAAGAAGGGCCTTCTTGGGGAAACCATTTACTATCCCAATCTTGCCAAGGTTGATTTATTGGTTCTGCCAATACATAAACAGTACCCGCAGGAACCGCATAACGTCCTCTAGAAAGCAGCTTAGTTTCACCTTTTCCACCCAAACGGTAACGAAAGGGTATAGGACGGTCTGTAAATAGCGCTTCTACTTTCCAACTTTTTTGCTCCTCTTCTAGTACTGGTTCTCGCTTCGATAAACGGTTGGAACCCCAAACTGCAGGTGTAATTAAAGCAAAACTATTTCCTACGGGTTGCTTGAGCAATAAATCGAGTTCGCTGCAAATTGGTTCGCATCGCACATCAACCAAATGTCCTTCACCACCAAAGCGATACCAACCAGCGTCAAGTTCGGTGTTAGAGAGGTAAACTAAACAAGTACCTATTTCCATTTGGGCTGAGTTTTCTAGAAATAAACTACCTTGTTCTTCATAATTTCTAATAACGTGTCGTTCCGTAAGTTCCATACGTGGATGCAGGTGTGCTAAAAACTTCCAAGGTCTTTTTTTGATTCGCTTTGGATTATTCCAGTCATTAATCGCTAACCAAGTATGGGTTTCAAATTTACCAGTAGGAGAGTTACCTTGTTGATTTAACCATGCTTTCAAATCATTGTGCCAATTTAGTTGCTCAACTATTTTGTCATCTTTGACTAAATAATTACGTGGAGTGGGGACATAAAAGTTCTGTCTATCTGACCCAACCTCATCGACATCTGCCCAAAATGGCCCTGCCAACATCAAATCACGAATATCTACATGTTGTTTGGAAGCTGCAAATAAACCTGAAAGAGTTGCAGCACTGGGAGGAAAGTTAGAACCCGAACGTCCTACCAAGTTTTCTGGTGAGAGAAATCTTCCTGAACTACCGTAGAGTAAACCCAAGGGTTCAATGATAATTAGATGTGTAAAGGGAGGACGGGGGGGAAAATGTTTTGGTTCTTTGGATGCATTATTTGTGGTTTCTACTGCTGACATAGATGAAATCCTACTTTCGCTAGGTTTATAATCCAATTGGTTAAAGCTTTGTTGACTTTGGTTTGGTCTAATTCTTGAGAATCTTCTTTGTAGTACTTTAGTTCGTCACCTAGTATTCCGGAATATGTCTTGGTTAAGTCGGCGCCTGTTGAGTGTAGTTGCTTGTGTTTGTCTTTAATGATATGTATATGTTTGGGGAAATATATTTCAAACAAACCTAAAGCAACATCTAAACCATCGTCATCAAAAGCATGACGCGATTCTAAAACAGCGACATCATTATATATATGTGTCCAATTTTGTTTTGGTTTACTCTCGTTTTTGTCACGGTCGCGATAACTTGATAGTAAATCTGTTTCTAGTAGCCACCAAGGACACACCCATTCTAAGTGATTTCCATTATTGAATAAGATACGGAAAGCAATGCGGTCACGTCCATTATTTTTTGCAGATTTTTCAGCTTCTCGACAATGTTGTAACACATCTCGTTGTGGTATTCCAGCAAATGCCCATACAAAACCAACACTAACTGTAATTTTCTTTTGAGTGGCTTTATTTTCGTACCAAATTTTGGTTTTAAAATCTCTAAACCAATCAACACAATACCTTGATTCTAATTTTTCACCTGAACCTTCTTTATCATAGAATACACCTAAAAAATCATCACCTCCAGCATAAATAACTCGACCCATTTTTAAGGGTTTATTTTTGAACCACTTACCCCAATTTCGCATTTCCTCACTAAAATCATGGGTTTTTTCTGGATATTTTTTTAGATATTCACCAGCTTGGTCTCCATCTCCTTGAAACCATCCTTGAGGGTTGGAATTATTTTCTTTGTGTCGATTTAAGTCTTTGAAAGATGAAGGTTGTAAGTCATTAGATATCTGTTGTATCTCCTCAATTAACGGTTCAATATTTGCCTTGTCTTTACCAAACTTATCTCGAAAATTTTCTATTAACTTCTTTGTAACACTATCATAGGTAATCATTCGCTTGATTAATTCAGGAACACTGAGTTCTTCTTTCGTATCAATAAATGATTCCCCTAATTTCTTACTCAGTGCTATACAGAAACTAGTAACATCTTTTTTTTCTTGCTGGTAATTATATTGACGAGGGTCAGAAATTTGACCAAGTTTTGGATATGCAATTGCATCTACACCAGAAAGAGTGGAACTTTCACCCTGCCAATTTATACCTGTCCAATCGCGTCCACGTTTTTTCTCATTCAGCTTTTCCCTGACTTTACTTATACTATCACCTGGATTACCTTGAACCCAAAAAAATTCCCATGCATATTTTGTCCATAAACCCCAACTTCTTTTCCAAGCTTTGTAATCACCTGGAATATTATCTTCTATCCAAAGACGGCAAGTTTCAGTGACGCATTCCCAAGCTGTTAACAGTACAGACTTAGCTTCGTTTTCAGGAAAATTTCCCTCAATAATAATTTGATTGGGCATTCCCTGAGTTATATTTGGTAAAGCAGGAGAAACAACTTGACAACCATATTGCTTTGCAGAGTTACAAATTACCCAAGATAAATAAGAAAGTAAATAAGAACTTCCATATAAATCTCGTAACTTCCGCGATTTTTCAATAAACCCTTGTACTGGAGCAAAGGTTATTACAGTGTAAATTTGATTCGACATATTTACTATAATTCTATACGAGTGTAAAATATTACATTTTAATTTAATCCTCTTTTAGCCAGAAAAAGCTCTATTTCGGATTAATTTAAGATTTTATATTTTCTCAATACTCCTTAACATTTTGTTAAGTGTATTAGAACCTCAGCTAGTGCTTGTACCATTGGACGAGTTGATAAATTATCTCCTCGCTTTAAACTATGGATGCTACCCGTGAGTAAAGGTGCTGTTTCCAATAATTCGTTTGTTTGCTCTTGCCAACCATTAGCAAACAAAACTTCATCATTTACAGCATCTAACTGGCTGTGAATTTCTGCAATAATTTTTAATCCCAGAGATTGACAAAAATCTTCCCACTCAGCAAATTTATTTACATTCCCTGACAAAATAACTGCGTGGGTTGCTGGTTGCATAATTGTCTTGTTTTCATCTGTAATTTTACCACCAACATCGATAATATTTATTAACTGGTTTGCACTTTTTACCCATTTTGCTGCTTCTAATGCAAATTCTGGGGTGATATCTGCTTTATTACTGGGTTTTATGTCTTCAGCGAGTGATTGATTATTTTCATAAGTTTCTTGATGCCAAGACCCTTCACCATCGGGACAAGCCGTGATTACATAGGGATAAGGGGCGCCTAAGTTTGCTAAAATAGCTTTTTTCAAACCATCGCGTAAACACGATTTACCAGAACGGGGTGGTCCACACAAGACGACCTTAATAATATTGCGCTCTGCTTGCTTATCTTCTGTTTCAATCACATCTCCAACTTGATATTTTGATGAACCATGAGAGATAGTAACTATATAGTTTTTATACCTTAACGTTCCAGTCGGTGTACTAATTTTAGTACCTAATTTCGGGTCAAAGACAGCAACTACTTGGTATAAATGAGCTAGTTGATGGGCAATAACGTAACTAACTGCAACTGATTGGGCGCCGTAAATAAAAATACGCTCTCCTCCGGGAATTTCCTCAGAGTCAATCATTTGATTTAATACTTCTAGAGCATCTTTGACGATGCGGTCACCCTGTGCAGGAACGTTACGATTGAACCCTACGTGTAATACCTTACCCTTTAACGCCATTTGGTAGCTATGTATACTTTGCATTGCTTACGCCTCTAACAATAGATATACTATGACATACGGGTGGAAGGCGCCTTTTCCAGTTGTAGTAAAGTATTATTTTTAAAGAATGGTATTTTATATGACATTGGATAATCAACCAGATGTGGTATTAAATTTAGTGTGAAAGCAACGGCTGCCAAAATTGGACAAAAGTGTCAATCGATACAAGTCGTTTAACGAAAAAGTCGAGAGTCCTGAGAATGTAGAGTTACCGGACTTTTACCAACATATATTAGTGTCAAACTTAACCTATCCCAATAGTCTGCTGGCAATTCATTTGCATGTTTAAAACCTCTCCCAACCCCTCTTGTCGGAGATGTGAGCAAATGTACTCCCACTTTCCCTACGAGGAAAGAGGGTTGGAGCAATACTGCTCTGTTAAGAAATTTTCTCGAAATTGATCCCCCCTGACCTTAATAAGGGGGAAAATGAGTACTTTTAGCCCCCAAATCATCGGGGGTTGGGGAGATTTTAGTTCTTACCCGAGCAGTATTGAGAGTAGGTAGACGCATTGGAAGTTTGAGTTAAGGAAATCATGAGTTTTAGAGGTACTTGTGAAAAATTACAAAGTAATGATGTTAGGTTCATCAGGCTCAGGAAAATCAGACAAAATTTACATTAATTAGGAGCTAAAATAATGTTGCGCTTAAAATCTTTACTCAAGACGACACTTGTAATGCCCACAATAGTTATGAGCATGATTGCAGCTACTCATAAACCTGCAATTTCCGCTCAAGACTGTCCTTATAGTGTTTATAACTCTGCAAATAGTTATGCAAATAGCATTGTAACTAAAAACTGGTCTTTCTTATTACCGATGAATATGCGGACAATCGTTGAAGAATGTACATACTTTGCTAACGAGAATGCATTTATCCTTTACATGAGAATTAATTGGCAGCATCCTTGGGTGGAGAATAAACCTTATTCAGCAGTTGTCAGAGTGCAATCTACAAGTAACGGTAGTTGGACTTGGAGTGCCAAGGATGCTAATTCTAATTTATGGGAGCATCTCGTAACTATAGGTATTATCAAAACCATTACTCAATAGTTAATAGTCAGCAGTTGTTAGGGACTTGCAAATAAAAAAATACCCAAAAATTTCTTGTGGGGTGGGCATCCTTGCCCGCCTTATATTTGGAACGGGCAGGGATGCCCATTCCACATTCCGGGAGAATTAAATTTTTGGAAGTCTTTGGAGGTTTGGAGAGGAGTCTATTTCAAGTAAATTCCACGTCTTAAAACTTCAATTCTTTTATAAATGGGTGGATGTGTATGTTTTAACCAGTGGAAAATAGTTATTTCTTCGTTCATCGCAACTCTAATCCATAAAGTAGCCATTTGCTCTTGATTTTGTTTAGGTGGTTGAAAAGGTAGACGGTCAAGAACGGCTAAAGCTGACGCCATATCATCAACACTAGTTAACCTAGCAGCAACTGCATCTGCATGATATTCGCGCCAGCGACTATGCCAGAAGGTTAGTAAAGTGACTAGAAATTTAGTGATTATTGGCAACATCATTAAAATCATCCACACTAATACACCAATAAAGAAAGCAGTTGCATGTTGCCAATTACCCATAATACCATAAATTAAACCTGCTACTAGCATTAACAAAGCTGCAAATCTTCCGAAGTACCATACAATTAGTTGCATTGGTTTAAAGAGTATTAACATTACACCATCTAAAGCTGCTGAAAGTAAGGTTTTTGCCATTGTATCTAAGTTAGCAATATGTCCTAGTTCGTGTGCCATTACAGCAGCGACTTGTTTCTGGTTTAGTTGTTTGATTAAACCGCTAGTCGCAACTACCAATGCATGAGAACGTGTGGCGCCTACCGCATAAGCATTAGGATTATCATCAGACCATTCAATGCCTACTAATGGAGTTTTGGGCAACCCTTCTGCTTGAGCTAGTTCTTTAACTGCCTTACCTAACCATATTTCAGTTTCAGAGTACAGGTCTTTTTCATGTATTAAAAGTGGGTTAATGATTCGGATTTTTCTTTGGTTAATACAAGTAGGAACAGCAGCAAAATATCTATAAGCAGTTGTAACTACCCAGTAAATACTAGGTACACCAATACATCCCAAGAAAAATAAACCGATAATAAAATTTAAGGCGCCTTGCTGGAACAATAGCAATCCAAAATAGCTTGCGTATACTCCATAGCTAAAAACGGTTAAGCAAAACAATGTCATGATTACAATTACAGCAAGGTTGCCTTTAGCGTTTCTAAATTTCATGATTTATTCCTTATATCTTTGTTTTGATCCCCCCAACCCCCCTTAATAAGGGGGGCTAAGATTTGTTGAGATTTGGGGCTAAGATTTATCTAGATTTGGGGCTAAGATTTATCTAGATTTGGGGCTAAGATTTATCTAGATTTAGAACTAAGATTTATCTAGATTTAGAACTAAGATTTATCTAGATTTAGAACTAAGATTATTGTCCCTTTCTTGTTCCCCCCTTATTAAGGGGGGCTAGGGGGGATCAAAATCTTACAAAGCAAATCTACAATACTTGTATGTACACAGCGAGTAATTAGATTTGATATTTAAAAGCTGTCTACCAAATAACAGAATCTGAAGTTTCAAAATCTGAATTTTCGACAACACTCTCCACACTTTTCATCCCACAAAAATAACAATCATCAGTCAGCAAATACTCGGTATTAGTCTTACGCCAATCACTACCAGGAAAGTCATAAATCCAATCAATCCCGGAATCTACATTTAAAAAACCGCTTACCATCCCGTGAATTACACCAACACCAGTGCTGGCACAGATACTATTTAGCCAGAATACTGCCGGGTCATTCACACCCTCTAAATAACCAGCACCCGCAGCCATTTGATTAATTTGTTGAGGCGCCAATTCTAAGGCTGCGCGTTGTAGGTTTATAATATTACCGCACATTAAACACCAACCACCCCCAAGAGGAGGAACGGTAACTCGACAATACATTTGCGGTGTATTGTTCGGTTTCACTTCTATGTGAGTTCCTAAACATACTAAAGGACGCATGTATTGCAACGCTAATTCTTGAGCAGTTTTTCGAGAAAGGTGATTATCTGTTGCTACCACGATTAAATCGCAAGCTGCTATTTCTTGTTTGGCTAATTCACTTTCGATAGTGGTCGGTATGGTTTTGACACAGGAACCCTCATGGTAAATTTTTTTGATAAGATGTTTGACATAATGCACTTTATACCAATTTTGCTCTACCATTTCTTGGGTGGCGCCAACCATGCGATTCAGGTTAACTGCTTCTAGTTTATCGGGGTCAATTAATACCCAATTTTTAACACCCAAACGTCCTAATAACTCAGCGAAAATTGAGCCAATACCACCACAACCAATTAATCCAACTTTTAGCTGATTAAGAGCTTTTTGATTGGCAGACCCAAAGATTTGTTGACGAGCAAACATGAAATCTACATTGTTCATTATATTTTGAGTATCAGAGACTTCAAATAATGAATTACAGAAATTTACACGCTCAAACTCTCGTCCTTTTCTATCCCAAATCCGAAATTGACCAGATTGTAAATTTTCATCAAACACTCCTGAAATTAAACGAGGTTTTTTAGGAAAACTTGAGGCAATGAAGCGCGCGTATTCTGACTCATAGCGGTCATCAACATGAGAAAAGCCAGGTATACCTTGACCAGTATGAGTGTGAATGTGAACCACATCTAAACCTGGTTGCAGATGATTTTCTAGCAAATAGGAATGAAAATGCTGTTTTAATACCAATCCACTAGCAGATTGATGTTCGTAGCAGTCAGGAGTAGGAATAACCCAAGTTTGAGGGATATATCGGACTTTACGTTTTGAAACTTGATGGCGCCGACAAAATAAAAAACCAATTACTTCTTCATTTACTCTTCGACACTTAAGCATCGACTTACTAAACTCATTCCACATTTGTGAAGGCACATGCACAGATACATCTTGAAAATTTTTCATGTGTTTCATCTTTCTCACCTATTAATCCTCTACTCAGCACTCAGCACTCATCACTCATCACTCATCACTCTTTACTCAGCACTCAGCACTCTTTACTCATCACTCTTTACTCATCACTATTAATTGCGTGACGCGCGGTTACAAACAAAGTCGCAAGATTATGACCATTTTCCGCATTATTACTAGGTTTCCAAGAATTTAACCAAACATCGTGATTAAATCCTCCTCCCAACCCCACGCAATACCAATACCAACCTTCTTCACTCAAAAATGGGGCGCCGTAATAGCTTTGTCGTGTAAAATGATGGTCTCCTTCTCCGACTGTATTCCACGGATAATTTAAATAGCAACCAATCGGAGGAAGTCGTGGATAATCTGGTGGTAACAAAAATAAAACATCTGTATTGGAAGATGTAAACTTTTGTGAAGACAAAGGCATTCCTTTAATCAGAATAGCAGTATATTTTGTATCATCTACCGTCTTGCTGCCAACAATTATATTTTTAGCAACTTTCTCTAACAACTTAAGTTCCGATAAAATTCGCTGACTTGGTTTAAAACCTGATTTTTCTTGGCTAATTGTAACTGCCATAATTTACCTTCTCAATTCAAAATTACAAAATTAGGAAAATCAAAAATCACATTATCCTTTGACAATTTTTGGTACAGTCCAAACTTTTGAACCTTCTTTAAGTGCCTCATTATTTTTTAAAGGACGAGTACCATTAAAACCTTCTTCCATCACATCATGTTGCCCTATTTCTGGTAACTTTTTTCTCAACTCTTCAACAGTGGCGCCTTGTGGTAAATCAACTAGTTTACCATTAACAACTGCTCTCATTTTATTTCCTCACTTTGTTGAAATTATTACAAATGAATTGTCATGCTAAGTGCAGCGAAGCATCTTAATAAGATTGTACTTGCAGAAAAAGCTTCGCTTTACACTTCACTAAGTTAGTGCAATAACATTAGATAGTTTTGCGGCATTTTTGAGAGGTTGGTTATTGTCATATTTAGGTTGACTATTAATACCAAATATAATCCATAAACCTATCAAACCAAAGACACTACTTATCTTGAGAAAAAATAATTGTTTTGCTTGTCTCGATATTGTATCTTCCAAAAAAGCAACTTTTTGTTCAAGTTTGTGAAAAGATTGTATGTAATCTTGCTTGCAAATATCACTAACTTGAGACTCTAAAGACTCACAGCGACTAGCAATTTCCTCAGTTTGATGTATCAGTAATTCAAACTGTCTAACTTCTTCTTCCTGATTAACTAATTTGCCATTTAACGTCTTCATGAATGATTCCTTTACTTTATTGTTCTCAAAGAAACCTTGTTTCAGTGCTGTTTCATTAATCAAAGACACTAGCACTACCAATGCGATGATAATTTTGGCTAGTATCATGTTGGTCAAATTTATCAAACACCTCAGTTAAATCAACCACACTATTCGCCGAATTTTTTAATTCGCTTCCTAAAGATTGTTCTACTGAAGCAACCTCAACTCGAATTCCTCGTCTTCTTAACTTTTCTGCTAAATAAGCAAAATCAGAATCTCCCGTTACCAAAACTACAATATCTGGTTTAATTTCTAAAGCTAACTCAACAGCATCGATTGCCATGACCACATCAACATTGTTCTCGTACTCATCTCCTTTAGCTTTACCTTCTTTAGTTACAACTAAAAAACCGTTACTCTTTGCCCAATAGACAAATTTCTCTTTGCTTTTTCGCTGTTCTTCAAATCTTTCTTTCGCAGGAGGCAACCCAACATAAATTACCATCTCAATTAACTCTCTCCCTTCTTTCGGGTCAGCTAAATAATCCCGCATTTTACGCCAATCGATTTTGCGGTTAAAATTTTGCGCTGCCATAAAAGCATTATCACAATCTGCTATAACCATGACTCGATGAAGATTCCTCATATCCTTCCACCATTTCTTTTGGGTTTGCTTTTTCTTATTTACTATTAAAACCTATGGGTGGAATATGCTCTTTCCATCAGAAACTTCATCTCTCCTGTCATGAGTCGCGAACGTTAACGCAGTTTTCCCGCAGGGTAGCATCTCCCATGTCATGCTGAGGAACGAAGCATCTCCCATGTCATAAGTCTTTAACGTAAACATAGTTTTCTGCTTTCTTACCGTCTTAAATATTTTAATTTTCTTTAAAAGTAAAGCTCTGACCAATTTTTTAGCATAAATAAAACATTTGAAGTAACTAAATATGCTGAAAAATTAGGTAGAGACAGAATTAATCACATCTCTACCAAGAATTATGGGCGCCTCATAATTGTTCAGATATATGTAGCAGTTCTAAATCATTTGTCAAAAATCAGATTCCCGACTTTTTAAAAAAGCCGGGAATTTGGTATCGTGATTTTCACAAATCAGATACGATTCTATCGGTAAGGTTGGTTGTTTTTCTTCTCCTAAGTCACTAGCTTAAGGTTTCCAACTAATCCGATTTAAACCTATCGGTAAGGTATAACACTGCTAAAAACGACGCTCGCGCCTCTGTCGTTTCCAACTAATCCGATTTAAACCTATCGGTAAGGCGGAGGAACTATCATTGACTCAGAGAAACACAAGTTTCAGGTTTCCAACTAATCCGATTTAAACCTATCGGTAAGGTTCTGTATTGGGAAACAAGCAGTTAGCAGAAACATGTTTCCAACTAATCCGATTTAAACCTATCGGTAAGGTTCTGGGCGAAGTCAACGTCAAGACCAATGGTTTCCAACTAATCCGATTTAAACCTATCGGTAAGGTAACCTCCAAATGTTAATCGATTACAACATAGTTTCCAACTAATCCGATTTAAACCTATCGGTAAGGAACTTCGTCTAGGAGGCTTTGCCTAGTAAGGGTTTCAGCCACCAAATCGACACACTCCTGAAAAACATTATATATGTTGTGCAAAATTGTACAAAACACATACTTCAAACCCTTACCCAGCAAGCAATCGACACACTCCAACGAAAGAATAGGCATTTGAGCGATTTGGGGAGTGTGTAGATGACCATGTTACAAAATCTCCTTAATAATGCTAAAACCCAGATTACGTAATACTTTAGCAGTCCCGTTGGTTCTTTGCTGTCAATATTCAATACTTTTGAGATAGCTTTTTGAGGAATCTAATAAAGTCGCACATTGCCACTTGATGAGTTATTTTTTACATTGACTGCCATTTTATCCTCAAACTAGTCCTAGCGAAGCATAACGCAGTAATAATGATAAGAACGTTCGTGCCACTTTATGCTTTAAATTACATCTTCGCAAATCACCAATCACTTCGCCCGTCGAAGGCTTATATCTTGTCTATACACGCTAAAGTGTACAAGTGCAAAATATGAATTGAGCTAATTTGGCTTGTTTTTTAATGCGATTATGGTAGCTGTAGGAATAAATCCATCAATTTGTTCAGTTACATCAATAGCTTCTAAACCATAAAGCACTCCATCTTCACCAAACAGTTGAATACATATAATACATCCTACAATTTCTCCAATAAATGGAATTGGAAATAAAACGCGCCCAACTGTAAAATCTAAAAAATCATAAATTAAGCAAATAATTAATTTTTGAATCCACATTATGACTACTCCTTTTAATTTACAACAGAAATGATTTTTAATTACCTTAAAGCAACGATTCTTTATTGTTGAGAGAGTGTTGAAGCGCTAAATATAAAGTTTCCAACTAATCCAATTTAAACAAATTGGTAAAGCAGCCTCCCATCATCCGTCGCGGCAATCGCTAATTTCAGGTTTCCAACTAATCCAATTTAAACAAATTGGTAAAGGAGAATTTTGCTTCTTATCAGGAACAAGAGTCAAATGTTTCCAACTAATCCAATTTAAACAAATTGGTAAAGGAAAGGTATTTTTTTGAATGAACGAAGAACTATGGTTTCCAACTAATCCAATTTAAACAAATTGGTAAATCTAGGAGATGATAGGTGCGATTTTTCGGAAACGTTTTTGTTTCCAACTAATCCAATTTAAACAAATTGGTAAAACAAAATCCGAGGATCACACAACAAAGACTGGATGGTTTCCAACTAATCCAATTTAAACAAATTGGTAAACTTCACAGTTCCATTAGTCAGCTGATCGGCAACTGCTGGTTTCCAACTAATCCAATTTAAACAAATTGGTAAAATCCCACATTTTCGTTTGTCCATTATCACTTGATTGTTTCCAACTAATCCAATTTAAACAAATTGGTAAACAAGAAACCCCTTGGTTTTCTTGGAGTTCATCCCGTTTCCAACTAATCCAATTTAAACAAATTGGTAAATTCGTTTAGAAGTGATCGGGTGTACTCACACGTTTCCAACTAATCCAATTTAAACAAATTGGTAAATTGGTAACGTAACTAAGCCAAAACCTAAGGTTCAGCGTTTCCAACTAATCCAATTTAAACAAATTGGTAAACATTAATAAAGACAATGTCATTGTGACAACCGGTCACGTTTCCAACTAATCCAATTTAAACAAATTGGTAAAGGTAGTTATAGAATAGAACAATAATTCTATAAAAAACGTTTCCAACTAATCCAATTTAAACAAATTGGTAAATTAATGAGGCAATTAGAACGCTCAGGCTTGCGGGTGTTTCCAACTAATCCAATTTAAACAAATTGGTAAATAGAAGATGCCCCGAACAACGTTAACGCCCCCGGTTTCCAACTAATCCAATTTAAACAAATTGGTAAAACGGTGTTGCACCTCCAGGGCGCATAGACCCTGCTTCGTTTCCAACTAATCCAATTTAAACAAATTGGTAAAGGGTCGTCTGGAAGACTTTA
>ERZ1066120.938-NODE-938-length-21589-cov-25.756803_pt1 | contig 21589 bp, 21 predicted proteins | sample MGYA00382767_ERZ1066120 | MGnify/ENA primary metagenome ERZ1066120 (study PRJEB33369, sample SAMEA5778350) | biofilm metagenome | biome: Industrial cooling water; feature: Water cooling tower basin; material: Biofilm | place: United Arab Emirates | collected...
CTATCAACTATCAACTATCAACTATCAACTATCAACTATCAACTATCAACTATCCAGGAAATTTTTTCTCTCTCACTTCAGCGGCGAAATCTTGTGCCGCTTGGGTAATAATTGCGCTTAAATTGGCATAAACTTTGGCAAACGGAGGTGATTTTTCCACCATTCCCAAAATATCAGCGGTAACCAATACTTGACCATCGCAATCGGGCCCAGCACCAATGCCGATTGTGGGAATTGATAGTTTTTGGGTAATTTGGGCGGCTAAATCGGCGGGGATGTGTTCTAGTAACATGGCAAATGCACCTGCTTGTTCTAGTGCGATCGCTTCCCCTAAAATTCTCTCAGCTTCTGCTGCTGTCTTGCCTTGCTGCTTCAAACCGATCTGATACGCCGACTGGGGCGTCAACCCTACATGCCCCATGACGGGAATTCCAGCTTGCACCAAACGGGATACTGTCTCTACCATCGCCGGATATCCGCCTTCTAATTTTACCGCCTGCGCTCCTGTTTCTTTTAAAATTCGCCCTGCTGAATGAATCGCTTGTTGCGGACTTTCTTGATAAGTTAAAAACGGCAAGTCTACTAAAACTAATGCTTGTTTTACCCCCCGGCATACTGCTTTGGCATGGTGGATCATTTCATCGAGGGTTAAGGGCAATTCGTTTTTATATCCCAATGCTACTCTGGCTAAAGAATCGCCCACTAAAATTAAGTCTACTCCGGCTTGATCGAGTATTTGGGCGATTAGGCAATCCCACGCGGTTAAAACTACGATGGGGCGTTTTTGTTGTTTCCTTTCAATTAATTGCCGGATGTTGATTACCATATATGGCAATGCCTTTTTTTTTAACGAACCACAGAGACGCAGAGGACGCAGAGGTAAGAAAAGGAGAGAATTTTATTCAAGTTCAGGTGTCCTGCGACTGAAGCTTTGATGCGGGGTGGCGATACCTGTCATTGTGTCTACCCACGCTAGTCCCTCGCTTGTCCCGACCCATAATTTATCATCGGTGTTGGCTGATATTGCTAGTATTCTGGCGGCTGGTAATCCTGTTACTTCGCCTAGCAATGTGCCTCGGTATGGGTTGTATCTGAATAAACCTCGATCTGTGCCAACCCAAAGGCTACCGAGTTGGTCTACGTGGAGTGCGGTAATATTTCGCTGGGCTAGTTCGGTGACGCTTCGCAAGATTCTGCCGTTGATTGGGTCAACTTCTATTAAACTGTTGGGCGTTCCTACCCAAAGGCTACCTCGCAAATCGGTGGCGAGTGCTTGTACTGTCGTACCTGGGAGATCTTTGATCCGGTTAATCGGAAAGGCGCTGGCGGTATCAACTCTGACCAATCCATCTAGGGTTCCTACCCAAAGTTGACCTTCCGGATCTAAACTCAGGGCGTTGGCGCTGACTCCGGGTATGTCTCGCAGGGTAGTCATCAATAATCCTTGGTCGGGACTAATTAAGGCTAAGCCGCGATCGCCTCCAACCCATAAGTAACCCCGTTTGTCAATTAATAGCGACAAAACTTTACGCGATGGGAAAAAGTAACTTTGGGCTGTGGTTTCGTTGGTGCGCGGGTCTACTCGCTGCAATCCTTCGTAGGTTCCTACCCAGATTCGTCCGACTTTATCTTGGGCGATCGCTCCAATTGTAAAGTTCGCTAAACTAATCCGCGCCAAAACATTGCCGGTATTAGGGTCAAGTCGCGCCAATCCCCGCCACGAACCTACCCACAAGTTACCATTGACATCCCGTTGTAAGGCGCTAACTCGATAATCGGTTTCTAAAGGACGGCGCTGTATGCGGCGCGGATCTACATTGGGCGGCGGCGCGGTGGGCGGATAAAGGGGCGTTGGATCGTTTCGGAGGGTAGATTGGGCTAAAACGCTGCTATTTATCCCAATTTCCCCAAAAATTGCTCCTAAAGCTACCACAGACGCACTTAGGTAAATGCTGCTTTGTCTGCTTGACCTTAACATCAATACACCTCCTGCAAAGATTTGCTCGCGATCGCTCTATACCTGCTGTACGTGCCAGTTGTTGCTAATTTATCCAGTCCTCAAGTGCAATTGCTGAAGTTTCACTTTTCCATAACATATACTGCTGGGGATATCTGGCTTATTTCGCCTTTGCTGGCATAAAAGTTGAGTATACCTGCTTACCACGATCGCCTGTAGCTTTTTGTAACAATTACTGCAAAATTTTGTAATAAATCTTAAAGCATTATAAATAATTATGAAAATATAAAGAAAATTTGAAGTTTAACTTATTGCTTTATTGGTATAGTGTAAAGCGACGTGCCAATCAGGCAATCAGAATTCGAGAGACTCCTGGGAAGGAAGACATGTCCTATTCAAGAACTGCAACTCAGTCCAAATCTGGGTATAAGGCTGGCGTAAAAGATTATCGGCTGACTTATTACACTCCCGATTACACTCCCAAAGATACTGATATTTTGGCGTGTTTCCGCGTCACGCCCCAGCCCGGAGTTCCTCCCGAAGAAGCGGGTGCAGCAGTAGCAGCAGAATCCTCCACTGGTACTTGGACAACAGTGTGGACTGACCTGCTGACCGACTTAGATCGTTACAAAGGCCGTTGCTACGACATCGAGCCAGTTGCAGGCGAAGACAACCAGTTTTTCTGCTTCGTCGCCTATCCGCTGGACTTGTTTGAAGAAGGCTCCGTAACTAACATGTTAACCTCCATCGTAGGTAACGTGTTTGGTTTCAAAGCCCTGAAAGCCCTGCGTTTGGAAGACATGCGGATTCCCGTTGCCTACCTGAAGACGTTCCAAGGGCCTCCTCACGGGATCACCGTTGAGCGCGACAAGTTGAACAAGTACGGTCGTCCCCTGCTGGGTTGTACGATTAAGCCGAAACTTGGTTTGTCTGCGAAGAACTACGGACGCGCCGTTTACGAATGTCTGCGCGGTGGTTTGGACTTAACCAAAGACGACGAAAACATCAACTCCCAGCCTTTCATGCGCTGGCGCGATCGCTTCCTGTTCGTTCAAGAAGCCATCGAGAAAGCTCAAGCTGAAACCGGGGAAATCAAAGGTCACTACCTGAACGTGACCGCCCCCACCGTAGAAGAAATGATGAAGCGGGCTGAATTCGCCAAAGAAATCAAAACCCCCATCATCATGCACGACTACCTGACGGGTGGTTTCACCGCTAACACCACTCTGGCTCGCTTCTGCCGCGACAACGGTTTGTTGCTCCACATCCACCGCGCGATGCACGCCGTAATCGACCGTCAGAAGAACCACGGTATTCACTTCCGCGTCCTCGCCAAGTGCTTGCGGATGTCTGGTGGTGACCACCTGCACTCCGGAACCGTTGTCGGTAAGTTGGAAGGCGACCAAGCGATCACGATGGGCTTCGTCGATCTGATGCGCGAAAACTACATCGAAGAAGACCGTTCTCGCGGTATTTTCTTCACCCAAGACTGGGCTTCCATGCCTGGTGTATTCCCAGTAGCTTCCGGCGGTATCCACGTATGGCACATGCCCGCGCTGGTAGAAATCTTCCAAGATGACGCTTGCTTGCAATTCGGCGGCGGCACCCTGGGTCACCCCTGGGGTAACGCTCCTGGCGCTACCGCAAACCGCGTCGCTTTGGAAGCTTGCGTCCAAGCACGTAACGAAGGTCGCGACTTGATGCGCGAAGGTGGAGACGTCATCCGCGAAGCTTGCAAGTGGAGTCCCGAACTCGCCGCTGCTTGCGAACTGTGGAAGGAAATCAAGTTCGAGTTCCAAGCCGTTGACACCCTCTAAGCGATTTTGGATTTTGGATTTTAGATTTTAGATGTTGAGGGAAATCTTAAGTTGGTAGCGATTTTGATTGCTGCTCTGATATCCCTCATCTAAGATCGAAAAATTTAAAATCTGAAATTAAAGCTGGGGTCAGTTCATGGATTTAAGACAAGTTGCCAAAGACACGTCTAAGGTGCTGAGCAGCTACTTGACGTATCAATCGCTGAAAACCGTAATGGCTCAGCTGAGCGAAACTAATCCGCCCCAGGCGTTGTGGTTGAGTGGCTTTGCCGCGCGGCACAGTGTCCAAGATGGAGAAGCCTTCCTGCAAGCGTTGCTGCACGAAAACCAAGACCTAGCCTTTCGGCTAATGACCTTGCGAAAGCACCTGGCAGAAGAAGTCGCCGACTACTTACCAGAAATGGTTCGCTCTGGAATTGAGCAAGCCAATATGGAACATCAGCGCCATCATCTAGAGCGACTCGTACAACAAGGCGTCACTGACTCCAGTAGCTACCCCAAAGAGGAAAAAGATTCTTAGCCGATTTAGGTAATGGGTAATGGGTAATTTGAGATTTGAGATTTTAGATTTCAGATTTGAGTATAAATCTGCAATCTGAAATCTGAAATCTGCAATCACCAATTACCAATTACCAATCACCAATTACCGTAGCAACATCAGATAGACACGAAGGAAGCCATGCAAACTCTACCTAAAGAGCGCCGTTTCGAGACTCTCTCTTACCTGCCCCCCCTTTCGGATGCCCAAATTACCCGTCAACTCCAGTACATTCTGGATAAGGGCTACATTCCCGGTGTGGAATTCAGCGAAAGTTCCGAACCGACTCAGCACTACTGGACGCTGTGGAAGCTTCCTTTGTTCAACGCTACCACCACCAACGAAGTGTTGAGTGAAATCAAAGCTTGCCGCGCTGAGTACGGCAACTGTTTTATCCGCGTCATGGGTTTCGATAACGTGAAGCAGTGCCAAGTTCTCAGCTTCATCGTTCACAAACCCAACCGTTTCTAAATCTGAAACCGGAAATCTTTAATAGTTAAACCTTGAGGAGGTAGGGACAGTTTTTGTCCCTACCTTTTCTTTTAGTTCCGGATAAATAGGCACAAGAGAGGAAGATGGCTAATATAGATTTGCGTTATTTATTAGGTGGCGCGATGAAATCCTTTGCTCAAATTTCTAGATTGTTAGGATTAATAAGTCTCGGTATATTATTAACCTTTTCTATACCCTTGTTGGCTAGAGATATTCAGTTACCGGCTAGTCGAGCGGTGGAAGTTAGGCAAATTCGCGGTACGGTCACGTATCAAGGAAGACCAGCACGAGTAGGCGATCGCTTAACTGCCCCCGGTCAACAAATCGTTACAGGTAGACAATCTAGCGCCGTTTTGGCTGTAGATACTGGAATTGCCACTATAAACGTTGCTGAATTAACAACAGTTCAAGTCCAAAATCTTTCTATGGCTGCCAATGGCGGCAGAATAACGCGCCTTTCCGTACCCAGAGGGCAAGCAAGGATACAAGCGCGCCCCTTGACCAACCCAAATTCACGGTTGGAAGTTAGCAGTCCAGCAGGGGTAGCAGGAGTTCGCGGCACTGTATTTGGCGTCGGCGTTGGTCCAAATGGTAAAACAGGAGTTTCTACCCTGGAAGGCGCAGTTGCTACTACTGCCAAAGGAAGAACGGTGACGATAAATAGTGGTTATTCTTCCTTAGTTTTTCCCGGAGATGCCCCAACTCAACCAAAATTAACGCAAGAAAATTTGAAGTACGAGTTGATTAGTTTATCACCTATCAATCGCAACAGAGCGCGATTAATTTGTACGGTAGATCCGCTAAATTTGATCTTTTTAAACGACCAACCTTTAGCAATGGATAGAACGGGCAGAGTTGATACATTAGTGCCCAGACCAGCTAATGCTGAATACAGGGTAGTGGTTCGCAGTCCGCTGGGCAAAGAGGAATTGCACATGATTGGAGCGGATTTGCTTAAATAGGGGGAATGGGAAATTTTAGATTTTAGATTGCAGATTGCAGATTTAGGGGAATGCGAGGTTGAAGTATTGCAAATCTAAAATCTAAAATATGAAATCTAAAATATGAAATCATTCTATGAAAAATTCATTGTATCGTTATATTGCCCGGATTCAGGGACTACTGCCTGGATTTATTGCTGCGATTATTTCCTTGGGCGTTTGGCAGTTGGGCGGGTGGAAAGCTTTGGAACAAGTGGGTTATAACTCGCTGTTTCAAATTCGGGATACGGGAATTTTACCGAAGCCAAATTGGGATAACCGGGTAGCAGTTATTGCCATAGATGAAGCTAGTTTGAGGAAGTTGGGGAGATTTCCGTTTTCGCGCGATCGCTACACTAAACTATTACAAACCCTCTCTCCTTCTCGCCCCGCAGCAGTTGGTTTAGACATTATATTTGCCGAAGCAAGTCCCGACGATAGCCAACTTGCCGACGCCATCCGCGCTAGCGGTAATGTAATTGTGGCTCAAGCTTGGGACGATCAAGAACAACTCATCCCCATCGAGAGGATTATAGAGGAAGCTGTCGCCAGCCGAGGTCACATATCCCACAATCCAGATACAGATGGAATTAGCCGTCAAGCGGCGCTGAAATTCCGAGGGCTTCCTTCCCTGGGATTGGCGATGCTGGAACTCTACTCTGGCGATAATCCAGGCAAGTTAGAACAGTTAGAAAGGTTTTTAACATCCCTGAATCAGGATAATCGACAATTTAATCGTGTTTGGCTAAATTGGCCTGGAAAGACGCAATCTTTGCAGACTTATTCGTTTGCCGATGTTCTAGAAGGGAAAGTAGATAAAAATGCTTTTACAGGCAAATTAGTATTAGTAGGAATAACCGCAACTGGTTTTGATCCGTTGGTAACGCCGTTAAATCAAATGCCACCAACTAGCGGAGTTTACCTTCATGCGGCTGCGATCGATAATTTGCTAAATAAGCGCTTGCTGCAAACTTTACCTGATGGGAAAACTGCGATTTTATTGCTTTTAATTGGCCCAATTGCTAGCGGAATATTGTCAAAATTAGGTGTGGGGGGAAGAGTTGCGATCGCTCTCATACTCCCTTTAGCTTGGTATGGTTTTTCCCTAACGTTATTTTCGTTCAATTCCTGGTTACTGCCTATTGCTGCACCTGTGGGTACAATTCTACTAGCTGCAATTGGATTGGAACTGCGAGAACAGCAGGAAAAGCAACAATTAATGAGTTTATTTGAAAAATACATGGCAAAAGAAACTGCTAATTTAATTTGGCAGCGTAAAGACGAAATTATTAAAAATGGTGAATTGCAACCGCAAGAAATGATAGCCACGGTATTATTTATGGATATTCGTGGTTTTACCACAATCTCAGAGCAATTATCGCCCCGCGAATTAATGCCTTGGTTGAATCAATACTTGAATGCGATGAGCGAATGTATTATGAATCGTGGCGGCGTCATCGATAAATATATCGGCGATGCAATTATGGCAATTTTCGGCATCCCGTTTCCGCGTAACAAACCAGAAGAAATTAAACAAGATGCTTTAAATTGCATGGCGGCTTGTTTGGAAATGTACAAGCGGCTGCAAAAATTAAATCAGCAATTTGAAGCCGAAAGAAAGCCTTTAATTAAATTTGGTATTGGGGTTCATACTGGCTCTATTATTGCTGGTAGCGTCGGCGGTGGTCAGCGGTTAAATTTTTCGGTTTTGGGCGATACAGTTAACGTGGCGGCGCGCCTGGAGGCGATGAATAAAGAAGTCAAAGAAGATAATCCTTATGGGATTTTAATCACTAATGAAACTTGGGAATATGTAAGCGATCGCTACGATGCCAAACCAGTCAAAAGCATTCAATTGCGAGGCAGAAAGCAAGAAACAATCATTTGTTCTATCTTGGGTAAAAAGTAATTGCTAATTGCTAATTGCTAATATGATTAATCTCAGATGATTACTTCGCATTCAATTATTTCATCATGAATCAAAACGAAGTAAGGAATTTGTCTATTCTTTTGCAACTTCCCCGATTAGTGGGAACTCCTCAAGAGATTCAACAGGCAGAACTAATCAGATATGAGAAACTCAAACAAGTTCCGTTTTTTGAAGCCAACTGGGATATGTTTTTGAACGAACTAGAAGCTAGAAATTTACCTGACGACACTCTCATATACCTCAGACAGAACGATCTTGCCAAGTTTTGGATAGAAAACAGCGACCTAAGCTTTTGGCAATTATTAGAATATTGTTATTGAGAATGTCACCGCTTCTCTAATCGATCCTCTCGATTACTTCACCGCCAACTATTTGATAACCCCAGCGAGAATTTCGATTTGCGAGATGCCTTGCTGCGTCGTACTCACCTAGCAGACAAAGTTCAACTAACTTTTGATATCCATCTTCTTTCTGTTGCTGCAATTTAGTCCTACTGAGATGTTCTCTTTCTGCTTGTGAAAGATTAGGGCGTCCGGGAGCAAGCGGATCTATGTTGCCAATATGTTTCATAACAAATTATACCTTATTTTATCGCTAAAAAGGCATTAAATCAACCACTTCACCATCTACAATTCCGTATCCCCATTCTGGATGTTCGGCAATTTGCCGTTCAACAAAAGTTCGACCCATTGGAGTTTTATAAGCTGACTGTAAAGCAGCAAGACTGGGAATATCGCCGGTAGAGACGGGTGATTTATCTTCAACTTCAGACAATTCTAACCCACTTTCAGGTAAAGATGCTGTATTAGATGATTCTAGAGAAAAGTCAGGAACAACAGCAGCTAGTTTATTCATGACACTTGCTTTGGTAATTTCAGGTTTATTGGTAAAAGATGGGGGTAGATAAGGCGTCGTTATTCCTAATTGTTTCGCTTTAATCGCTTCGTCCGCGATGCGATCGCATTTTCTCAAAAACCCTTCCCACAAATTTTTTCCTAGTACCGGATCTCTTAAATCTGAACGCGCTTTTGCAACTGCAACCTCCAATGGTTCTCCTTTATGCACGTAGTATTGAATGCGTTCCTCTTCAAAAACTGGATAAGGGATTCCTGGTTCAATTTCCCAATCCCGCTTAACTTTTTGACTAGCTCCCAAGGGAATTCCGGCAATAAATTCATCCCAAAACGGCGATACTAAACCTTTAGTCATACTATCGATAATTTTAAAAACACATCCACCTGGGTTATCATATCCCTTCTCTTTAAAGTATTCTAATAAAGCTCTTTGAAACTGCTCAAATTGCTCTTGAGAATTCCAAGGCCCGCTAAATTGATAATTAGGATTTACCTTGACTGAAATTGGCTGACGCTGAACCGGGAAAAACTTATCGGTTTTAACTGTTTCAACTTCCACAGCAGCGCGATCGCTTTTACCATTCGTAGCTGGATAGGGATTTTTATAATCTTGCTGGCACAAAACCTCTAAAATCGTTTCAAACGCATCAATATTAGGCCAAAACTCCAAGACGTTGCTGTTATCAATAGCGCGTTCTTGGATGAGCGATCGCTTAACCAATTGACTTCGAGCATATTGCAATTCCACCCGACTCAATCCAGTTTCTTCCTCAATTTCATCAAAACTCATTCTCACCCATTCATCGGGATTGTTTAATTCAGCCTGCCATTGAACAAGCTGACAAAAGAACACCGCCGCCGTCACCCCTCCCGTAACTTTAGCTAGCTTGGGATAGTAAACAACTGAATTACCTAAATTTCGCCATAATAATGCCAATTTCATATTTCAATAACCCCTAATAATTTAAAAATATGCCATTGTATAAACAACAGATAAGCTAGTGAAGAGACTTAAGGCTTACCAAAAACCCAAAAGCTAATTATAGCGCGTTCTTTCTCTCTAACCTCTTCCTCTGCGTCCTCTGCGCCTCTGCGGTTAAATAAAAAAATCTCCTAAAAACAAACAAACTTAAACAATTGTCACCCATATTTTTATAAAATTTTAACTATGGGCAGTTCGCGCGATCGCACAAAACCAAACCATGACCTACTATATCTCTCCTCGGTTTCTTGACAAACTTGCCGTTCATATCACCAAAAACTTCCTCGACATCCCCAAAATCCGAGTTCCCCTGATCTTGGGAATTCACGGACGCAAAGGCGAAGGAAAATCGTTCCAATGCGAATTAGTATTCGAGAAAATGGGCATCGAAGTCCTTCACATCTCTGGGGGAGAACTCGAAAGTCCCGACGCCGGAGATCCGGCGCGTTTAATTCGCCTGCGCTACCGAGAAGCCGCCGAATTTATCAAAGTTCGCGGTAGAATGACCGCACTCATGATTAACGACTTAGATGCGGGTGCAGGACGCTTCGATGAAGGGACACAATACACCGTCAATACTCAATTAGTCAACGCCACGTTGATGAATATTGCGGATAATCCTACCAACGTTCAACTACCTGGAAGCTACGATGAAAATCCCCTCCATCGCGTCCCAATTATCGTTACTGGAAACGACTTTTCCACCCTTTATGCGCCGTTAATTCGCGAAGGTCGGATGGAAAAATTCTACTGGGAACCCAACCGAGACGATAAAATTGGCATCGTGGGCGGGATTTTTTCAGAAGATGGATTATCTCAGCGCGACATCGAACAGCTAGTCGATAATTTCCCCAAGCAAGCGATTGATTTCTTTAGCGCTTTAAGGTCGCGGATTTATGACGAACAAATTCGTCAATTTATCCACAAAGTAGGGGTTGAAAAAGTATCCTCGCGGGTGGTTAATAGTGTAGACGGGCCACCTCAATTCCAAAAACCAGACTTTAATTTGTCGCGCTTGCTGGAATTTGCTAACGTAATGGTCGCCGAACAAAATCGGGTAGAACAAATGCGGCTGGTGCGAGAATACAATCAATCTTTAAACTTCCACGAGCAACAACATCAGATAGCAAAACAACCGATCCAAACTGAAATACCCGCCAATGGTAACGGTTATGGGAGCAACGGTCAAGCCAAGAACGGGCAATTGAGTCCAGAAATAATGCAGCAATTGCAACAACTGGTGAGCAGCGGTTATCGAATTGGCATAGAGTATGTAGATGAACGACGTTTTCGGACGAATTCTTGGATTAGTTGCGCTTCGATTGGAGCGAATCAAGAAGGAGATGCGATCGCAGCATTAGAAAACTGTCTCGCCGAACACGGTGACGAGTATATCCGCTTAGTTGGAATCGACCCCAACGCCAAGCGCCGCGTCATGGAAACCATTATCCATAGACCGAGATAACGCTCCTCAGAAAAATCCGACACCCTTAAGGGTGTCGCTATACAAACAAAGGCTGCCTCCGCAGCCTGTAATAATTTCAGCCCGCGGAGGCGGGCTTCGTTTGTCTAGCCCCAGGCTTTAGCCTGCGGGCATTTTGATCCCAACAAAGGCTACCTCCGCAGCCCGCAATCATTTCAGCCCGCATAGGCGGGCTTTGTTTGTGTAGCCCCAGGCTTTAGCCTGCGGGCATTTTGATCCCAACAAAGGCTACCTCCGCAGCCCGCAATCATTTCAGCCCGCGGAGGCGGGCTTCGTTTGTCTAGCCCCAGGCTTTAGCCTGCGGGCATTTTGATCCCAACAAAGGCTACCTCCGCAGCCCGCAATCATTTCAGCCCGCATAGGCGGGCTTTGTTTGTGTAGCCCCAGGCTTTAGCCTGCGGGCATTTTGATCGCTTCTAAACACGCTCGTGACTGACAATATAATTCACAATTTCAGACAAACAGCGGCGAATTTTTCTCTCGCGCCTGCGACCACTTTCAGTAACCGTAATGATGTAAATTTTTCCTTGGATTTCTACAGCAACCGTTGTTCCTCTTACTTGGGAAGTTTCTCCTGTTTTCTCTCCCAACCAACGACCAGGCGATGCTCTTAAAGCCCGAAATCCCAGCACTTTTTCTACCTGATAGCCGAGAACTTCCGCCAAAACCTCATATTCTGGGTGTTTGCGATTGTAAATTTCTACCATCATCGTAGTTAGTTCGTTACTCGTGATCCGATTTGGTTGCGAACCAACATTTTTAGAGGGACTGATGCGGTTTCCTTTCAATTTGTGGCTGACTCGCGTTTGGGTATAGCCGAGTTCGCCCAAAGTTTTATTGATATAATCCCATCCCAAATAATCAATAATTTGGTTCGTCGCAATATTACTGCTGTAGGCGATCGCTTGCGTCAACAAATACTTAAAAGAATAAGACCTCCCAACCCGAATACGCGAGAAATTCTCTTCCGTATAATTACTGGGGTCTACGTAAATCTGTGTATCCAAACTGATGTTATCTGCGGCGAGCTTGTGGACCAGAGCGATCGCAATCGGCACTTTAATCAAACTGGCGGCGCTTTGCGGCGGGCGCGAACCGCGATAATTGAGGCATTTACGCTCTAGATCGCAAACTGCGATCGTTGGGGAAGATAAACCGCTCTTAGCCACAATAGCGTCAAGCACTTGAGAGGGAGACTCTTCGACAGCGACGGGTATGTCAGAAGCGATTGCTCCCGGAGCGGGTAAAATCCCCATTACACAGGCTAGAGCGATCGCTACAGATTGCCTTTGAACCATTAATTTTCTACTCCATCACCCATTCGCAGGTAAAAAAGGAAACTCCGCACTCACATGCCACCGCCCGCCATCGTGAATCAGCAGCGTCAAATAATTGGCACTGAACTCGAATTGTACGGCTTTACGCTCAAATTCAGGCCACGCGGCTTTAAAATTCTGCTTGGTTAAGTCTTTAAACGCCACCGTCATATGAGGCGAGTAGGGGCGTTGCTTCGCCATCGGATCTACAATCCCCAATTCGCGCATCATGCAATCGATCAAATCGGCTTGTAAAGCTAGAAGTTCGGGCGTTTTCACTACATTGATATAAATTACCCTGGGAGGAAACGCCGCAAAGCCTGATAAAGAAATGGGGATACAGGGTCTTTGATTGGCAAAATTCTGCAAGGATTGTTCTAACACCGAAACGGAATCTCGATCCCACTGAAAAGGCGCTTGCAGCGTAATGTGGGGCGGCGACTTCAGGGCGTGGCGACTATTGTAGCGCTCGGCAAAATACTGCTTGACTCCATTGGCGTAGTCTTGAATCGCTTGGGGAGGGAGCAGGGCGATAAAATAAAGCCTGGTAGATTCCATAACTATAATCTCCAATCTAAAATCTAAAATCTAAAATCCCAAATGCCTTGGTTTGTAAAGATCGAAGCCGGAATAGTCGATAAACCCACCTTTGACCAACATGTCGAAGCCCACAAAGCTTACGTCGAGGACTTAATCGCCAAAGGACACCAGGCGCGTACCGGGTACTGGGCGCAACGGGGCGGCGGCATGATGATATTCCAAGCAACTGACATCGATGAAGCCAAAGCCATTATCGCCCAAGACCCCCTGGTGCAAAATAACTGCGTCACCTACCAGCTGTATGAGTGGAAAATCTTAGTCGAATAAAAGTCATTACCCATGACCAATTACCCATTACCTATTACCCATTACCAAAATTGATGCTATTCTAGATTTAGACCTGGACCTATGCGACTCCAACGCCCAAACCTTGTCAGGACCGGAAGGTAGCAGCAACACGGGATGCTTGTAGTAGGCGTAGACTCCGGGTCGCCCTTTTTTTAAGCACTTTTTTTTAATCAACGGCAGGGTCTATGCCTGGTTTCGGAGATCTGGTTAAAAAGGCGTTTTACCTGGGAGTAGGGCTAGCAGCCTCGGCGGGTGAAAAAGCGGGTGGAACCCTAGCCGAACTGAAAGAGCAAGCCCAAAAGCTAGCCGATGAGATGGTGGCAAAGGGCGAAATGACCACCGAAGAAGCCAAGCGAATGGTAGACGAAATGATCCAGCGGGCACAGCAACAGTCGCCAGAAGAGCCTACCGCTGACGCGCCCAGTAAAGAACCGCGCCGGATTGAAATTGTCTCTGATGAAGAAGAAGCATCCCCAGCAAAGTCGGAAAATAATAATGTAGATGCGTTAAGAGATCAAGTCAGTGCATTGCAAGAAGAATTGCGCCGCCTCCAGCGGGATTAAAATTTACCAATCGTCGCGATCGCGAACATCGCATTGATAATTGTATGAAGGGGATCTAAACTAAAAGTCCTCCCGAACCTGAGTAAATTTTTCCCTTGAGAGCAATCAAGGGTGCGTGGCGCTTATGGAAGACTGGCAAAAAAATTTAAACGACATGCTGGAAACAGTAACTGAGGAGGTAGAGAAGTTCTTCAGCGATGTTACCGAAGCAGTAGATGCGATCGCGTTACTATCGGAAGAAGTTGCCCATCAAGTACAGAACACCATCACCACCGAGATCGATCAATTTTTGAACGATCTGATACAACCTGTTTTGGAAGTTTATTTCGAGTTTGAGCAACTAAGCTTTGAGCCAGAATGGTCAATACCGGATACACTAGAACCCCCGCCTCCACAACATCCCGCTTGTGTTGGTTGCCGTCACTATCACGGTCAAGTATACGGTGGTAACTTACTGGTTTGTGGAATGCATCCCTACGGTTGGGAAGCAGAAAATTGTCCCGATTGGGAAGGTTACAGGAACGATTAAATGATGAAAGATTTACCGATTGCTGACGATTTATCTCGCGAGTCTGAAACTGAGCCACCCACTCCAGAAATCAAGTACGGCGAACGCCAAATTGCTGAGGGAAAACTGATTACATTTCCCAACCCGCGCGTAGGACGGCGTTACCAAATTAACATTACCTTGCCCGAATTTACTTGCAAATGTCCGTTTTCTGGGTATCCGGACTTTGCCAAAATTGAGATTGCTTACTGTCCAGATCAAACTGTAGTCGAGTTAAAAGCGCTGAAGCTGTATATCAATAGTTACCGCGATCGCTACATTTCCCACGAAGAATCCGTCAATCAAATCCTCGATGACTTTGTTGCCGCTTGCGATCCCTTGGAAGTCCACGTTAAAGGCGATTTTTCCCCTCGTGGCAATGTTCATACAGTAATTGAGGTGCAGCACAAAAAGTAACAAATGTTACTAACATGTTTAGGTAAAATTTACTAGGTGAGAGCAGTACGTACCGCAATTATTAAATTCACGCAAAGTTTAAACCGCCACTACAAAAAAAATAGGTAACTCTACCATTCTACCGATTCGACCTCGCTGATTATGCTGGGTAAGTAGTTGCCAAAAAAAATTGGCTGGCGGTGGCGTGGATATGCAAACATTATCGGCAGCTTACTGGCTGAGCAAACTAGACCGAAACCTGTTAATTATCAACCAAAAGCAAGCTACGGGAGAGTTGATTGTCAGCAACGGCACTGCCCAATGGCGGCTTTGCTTTTTCTTGGGACAATTGTTTTATGCGATTGGGGAAAACCACCGAGTGCGCCGTTGGCAACGGGCGCTAAAACGATATTGTCCGAATTGGGTGGTGGAAACTGACCATCTGGTAAGCAGCGAACTTTGGGAATGTCAGCTGCTACATCAAGGCATGGCACAAGGTCATTTGAGTGCTGCCCAAGTCAAGGCAGTGGTCGTGGAAACTACGCAAGAAGTCTTATTTTCCATGACTAGGCAAGCGAGTTTATCAGGATATTGGCAACCTCGTCAATATCGCAAGTTGCAGGTAGCGTTTTACCTGAGTTTGTGCCCCCTAGAAGTCAAGCAACTGATCAAGCAAAGCCAAGGTTTCTACGAAAAATGGCTGGAGATGGGGGTAGGAAATATCGATCCGGACTTGGTACCCGTTCTGAAGCCGTCTCCTTGCGAACTGCATCAATGTTCGGTAGATACTTTTCTGAACTTAACTGCTTTATTTACAGGTCGGTACACGCTTTGGGATATTGCTTTAAAGATGAAGCAGCCTTTGACTAGGGTAGCGCGCTTGTTGCATCACTTTCGTCAACAAGGCGTAGTGGAACTGCAAACTGTTTCAGATATAACGCCTCCTTTTGTGTGTCACTTGCACGATGACAAAATTAACAAAAAGCAGTTTGCGATCGCTTGCATAGATGACTCTCCTTTAATGGGGCGCTATCTCAAAGAAATCCTCCCTCCTGCTGGCTACCGGCTGTTGTATCTTGAAGATCCGATTCAGGGGATCGGCGTTCTAGCTAAATACAAACCGGACTTAATATTGTTAGATTTAGTCATGCCCGATACGGATGGTTATAACGTTTGTAATTTTTTACGCCATAGTTCTACCTTCCGCAAAACTCCTATTATTATGCTCACCAGTTGGGATAATACTATTAACCGAGTCCGTGCCAAACTGGTCGGTGTCAGCGATTTTTTAGCCAAACCTTTTGAAGCGGAGCAACTACTAGAATTGATTAAAAAGTATTTACCTGACGCGGAGAAAGAATAATTTTGGCTAATTGCTAATTGCTAATTGCTAATTGCTAATTGCTTTTTTACCATTAGTCATTAGCTGTTTAATAGAATCGAATAAAAATTACAGCGGATTGCAAGTGAGTGAGGTACACCTTCGTTTGTGTAGCGGCACCCTTAAGGGTGCCGCTACACAAACGAAGCGAAAATGCTGTACCTCACGCGGCTGCAAGCCGCTATAATATGATGTCCGCCCAATTGCCCATAATAAAAAAACATCACTCTGTTGTTGTGTAGGGACAAGGCATCAGAGATATCTCAGATAAACAATGGACGTTGATCTTGCCGTGTCCCAGCTTCTAATTATGGATAATCGACGGGAGATGATCTAATACGAAATCGGCTTTGATCGCCCCTTTTATGGCTAACGACTAAAGTCGCGCCTACACAACCAAAGACCGCCTACGCGGTCTAATTCTGTCGGTTTAAGCTAAAACGATTAAGTTTCGTTGGCTAAAGTAGAAGCGATCGCAAGTTCTTCTTCTTTAATCCCAGGCGCTTTCAGTTGCTCTAAAATTTCGATAATTTCTCGCTCAAAAGCCACCTGCGCCCGATTGGTTCTGCCGCCTACGTATAAGCTGCCACCTTCTTGCAACCCCCAAATCTGCGAGTGGGAAACATAACTCATCATCACTGCTACCATCAGTAAGCCAAACCCCAAATAAACAATTGGAATACCGGGATCGGCTTTAATTTGCAAACCCGTGCTGCCGACGATTTCATCAATGTATAATTTTACGCCGTTTACTTCCGCAAACATACCGGCGCGGACGGTGGTTAACAGCTTACCTGTTGTGTCGTAAATTAACAGCGTTCCCTGTAAATCTTTGGCTAAAAGCGATACGCCTTCGCTCAGATCGGGTTTAGTGGGAATCCAAGTACCCCAAAGGCGTCCTTTGCCGCCAGTTTGTAAGGGAGCCATTGGTAGCTTGAGGACGGGGCTGTTGTTTAAGCGAAAGCGCACGCCTGCGATCCCCCAATCTGTTTGGTAAAAAGTTACACCTCGATAACGCAGGGGTTTATTGACGTAAATCTTTTCTCGGTCGAGTTCTTTTCCGGCGTTATCGACAACGGATAAATCCGAATAAAACTGGTCAATTGATCCTTCTGCGGTGTAATCGATCCAAAAGCGATTAACTTTTACCGACCAATCTTTAGGCACTTGAGGAGCAGCGAGGGGGCCAGCATCGAGTATATTTTTTACCTGGAATGTACTACCGCTCTCGATCATTTCTTGCGCGAGAAAACCCGTTATTGACCCCCAAATTGCCCCAGCCAAAATAATCAACATACTGGCATGGACGATAATGGGGCCGATGCGTCCGATGATTCCCTTACGGGCATAAATTTGATTGCCTTCTTGGAAGACTTTATAGCCGCGCTGCTGCAACGCAGATGCTAAATTAGGCAGCGAACCCGTATCGAGTTCTGCACTCAAAGCTAACTTTTCAAATTGGCGAGGTTGGTCGTAAAATTTCCATCGCCGCGCCGCCTTTAAAGCTGGGAATTGGCGGGTAAAAGTGCAGGTGGTTAAACTGCTGCCAAACAAAATCAAAAGCGCCAAAAACCACCAAGTGCGATATACATGGTCTAAACCCAAGAATAAAAGCACCTTCCAAGACAGGAAGCCAAACAAAGCCGGGTCTTCCGGGTAGTTCGACTGGTAGAATGCCAGAGACTGACCTTGCTCGATTACAGTCCCAGATATACTGAAAACAGCGATCGCTAGCAACAGCAAAATTGCCAGCCGCAAATCTCCTAGCAACGGCAATAATTCGCGCTGAAATAGCCGTTGCAGTTTGGTAATTGGCGATTGGTCGTTAGTAATTGTCATTTTTCTCTTCTTTTTTACATCGATCTAAAATTTGCTCGCGATCGCACCTAAAAGGGACAGGTTTATCGATCGTATTTCTACTCACATCTTGCACCAAGCCGAGAAATAAATTTCACACCTGAAAGCTAAAACCCGTTGAAACGGGTTAAAACCTTGATTGTAGTTAGCTTTAGCTAACTTAAGCTTTCAGCCCCAAATTTATTTGGAGGCTGTTTATCGGGTAGGTGCAAGATGTGAATCTACAAACCCGCCCCAAAAACTTTCTCTCTCTGCCTCGCTTCACCGATTAGCGATTACCAAATATCAACAGGAATCCTCAGTAACAAGGAAAATACGCCAAATCCCACCAGCATGGCACCGCTAACGGGATTAATCCAACTCGACCACTGGCGCAACTCTAGTAGCTTCTTGATTGAAGCTGTAAAAGTTCCGGCTAAGATTAACGGTGCTACGTATCCAGCGGCATAAAGCAACAGAAAAATACCGCCTAATAATAAATCTTCCGTCGAAGCAACCCAAGCGAGCAAAGTTGCTAAAACGGGGGTGCTGCAAGGAGAAGCTACCAAACCAAAGGTTAAACCGAGTAGATAGGAACGAATTCCTGGAGGTAAATCCTTGGAAATCCACTCGCTACCGCCAAACGAGGGAAATTGTAGCGGCATCGCTTCTAGTAAGTTTAGACCCATTGCGATCGCTACAACGCTGGCAATAATCGGCAAACCAATTCCCACTTGTCCGTAAACGCGCCCCAAAAGTGCTGCTAAGATGCCCAAACCAGCTAACGTGCTTGCCAAGCCCAACGCGAACCAAGTAGACTGAGCAGCGGCACTGAGTCGGCTTTTGGCTTCATACCCGCCAATGTAGCCAATCGTGATTGGCAGCATCGAAAGCATACAAGGTGTCATGCTCGTCAGCAAGCCAGCGGCAAAAATCACCCCAATGCTAACCCCGCTGAGGTGATTTAGCTGGGAAGAAACCAGACTATTAGCAAGTTGTTGGAGTTGGTAAAGGTAGGTAGAGATAGTTTCTAACATGCGGCAGGTGGATTGAAATGCCCATACAGCTTGAATTGTAGCTTATTTGGGGATCGCCAGGGACACAAGTGTTATAGCTGAGTTAAACTGAATGCGATCGCAAATTTCCTCTCGCCAGTCAGCTATCTACCCCATCTGTGCAACTGGCGATCGCAACGAGCAAAAATCCCCGAATCCCATATCCCACGCAGCATTGACGGTAATGGGTACTAAGGCTGACCGGAAAACTTGATGTTAGAATACCAAAATTGAACAATTTTACCCATTAACAAAAAGTTTTCCTGTCGCTGATTGACTCAGCTTTTAAAATTTGCAGAATATCCGGGACATTGTGCATGACTGTAGTTTCCAAAACCAATTTCGCTTGTGGGCATCCTTAAAATTGTTAACAGTAGTCTGCCGAGCGACATTCGCAAGTGTATTTCTTAAACCTTGTCAGCCTCGAATGCAATTAGACACAATACCTTTGTCTACGCACAGAATTCTTTGATATTGCCCCATTTTTTCCAATTTGTAACCAAGCAAAGGACAATTGCTAATCGTGAGTAGTAAAAGCAAGGCATTTCGACCCAGAATAGATAGCCTGCGATAAAAATCCATATGGAATCATCATTTGAACTTACCCTACAGATCGTCATCGCCATTGTCGCAGGGATTGGCGCTCAGGTTCTAGCAGCATTTCTCAAAGTTCCTAGCATCGTCTTCTTGCTGCTATTCGGCATTTTGTTAGGTTCGAGTGGTTTAAATATCCTGCACCCCAGCTGGTTAGGAACTGGTTTAGAAGTAATTGTCGCCCTCAGCGTCGCCGTAATTCTCTTCGAGGGCGGTCTAAATTTAGAACTGCGAGACTTGGGAAGAGTTTCTGCCCCCCTCCGCAACCTCGTTACCTTTGGCACTTTAGTTACCCTCCTCTTAGGCGGTATGGCTGCCCATTGGTTAAGCGAGTTTCCCTGGCCCATTGCGTTTCTGTATGCTTCTCTAGTGACGGTAACCGGCCCTACGGTGGTCAGTCCGCTGCTAAAGCATGTAAAAGTAGACCGACAAGTATCAACCCTTCTGGAGGGTGAAGGGGTTTTAATCGACCCAGTGGGGGCAATTCTGGCAGTAGTTGTCCTAGATACCATCTTTAACGCCCACGCTTCCCCGGTAGAAGCGATGACCGGATTATTCCTGCGACTGGGAATAGGCGGGGCAATCGGCGCTACGGGTGGCTGGTTACTAGGATTTTTTGTCAAACGCGCCCATTTTTTATCAGAAGAGCTGAAAAACTTGGTAGTTTTAGCCGGTTTGTGGGGCTTGTTTGGTTTGGCTCAGTTTATTCGCAGCGAGTCGGGTTTGATGGCAACCGTACTAGCTGGAATTGTCTTGAGGGCTTCTTCTTTGCCAGAAGAAAGATTGCTGCGCCGATTTAAGGGACAGCTAACTACTCTGGGCGTCTCGGTTCTGTTTATTTTACTGGCGGCAGATTTATCGATTGCCAGCGTCTTCGCTTTGGGTTGGGGTAGCTTGTTCACCGTCTTGGCTTTGATGCTGATAGTTCGCCCCATCAGCGTTAGTTTGTGTACTCTCAACAGCGACTTCAACTGGCGGCAAAAATTATTTGTCAGTTGGATTGCCCCCAGAGGAATTGTATCGGCGTCGGTTTCTTCCCTGTTTTCCATTTTGTTGACCCAACGGGGAATTAATGGTGGGGACTCAATTAAAGCTTTGGTGTTTCTTACCATTATGATGACGGTAATTTTGCAGGGGTTAACCGCTCGCTGGGTCGCCCAATGGCTTAAAATTACCTCCAAAGAAGCAACGGGTGCGGTGATTGTTGGTTGCAATCCTTTGGGTCTATTGATTGCCCGCTTGTTTCAAGAGCGCGGCGAATCGGTGGTATTAATAGATACCGACCCCGAAGCTTGCCGACAAGCCGAGCAAGAAAATCTCAAAGTTTTCTTGAGTAGCGGTTTGGATACGGGGGTTTTGGAAGAGGCTGGACTAGCATCGATGGGAACATTCCTTGCTATGACCAACAACGGCGAGGTGAATGTAGTCGTGGCACAGCGAGCTGCCGAAGAGTTTAATCCCCCCCGCGTCCTGGCAGTGTTCCCCCGCGATCCCCAAGCCAGTATGGCATCAAATCAGGTAAATCAAGCTTTTGTGCCCCAGTTTTCCATCAAAACTTGGAACCAGTATATAAGTGAAGGTAAAGTAAAATTAGGAACTACGGTACTAAAAGAACAGGCGCTTTCGTTCCAGCAGGTTCACCTTCAGGCGCTGATTGCTACTGGGGAGTTAGTCCCCTTATTAATCGAACGAGAAGAGCGGTTGTTGGTCGCGCCAGCAACAGAAGAGTGGAAAATAGGCGATCGCATTATCTATCTGTTACACGATCCCAGACCGAAATTGCTCAAACGCTTATCCGGCGCGAGTCCATCCTCGCGTTTGGTGTTAGAAAAACTACCCGAAGTTGAAGAAGTACCAATTCCTGCTGCTGCTTTGGAAGTGCCTTTAAAACAAGCTTGATAGTTGATAGTTGATAGTTGATAGTTGATAGTGGACAGTGGACAGTGGACAGTGGACAGTGGACAGTGGACAGTGGACAGT
>ERZ1066120.945-NODE-945-length-21360-cov-38.162873_pt1 | contig 21360 bp, 18 predicted proteins | sample MGYA00382767_ERZ1066120 | MGnify/ENA primary metagenome ERZ1066120 (study PRJEB33369, sample SAMEA5778350) | biofilm metagenome | biome: Industrial cooling water; feature: Water cooling tower basin; material: Biofilm | place: United Arab Emirates | collected...
GATCCTCTGGAGCGTCATATGATGGCCCTCTCGCGGATGGGGCGGTTCTCGACGACCCGGGACCAGGACAGGTCCGTCATGTCTATGGGCCCCCAGGTGCCATGGGCGATGCTGTGGGCCAGCGCGCGGCCCACGGCGGGGGCCTGCTGGAAGCCGTGCCCCGAGAAGCCGGTGGCCCAGTGGAGGCCGGGGGCCTCGGGGTGCTCGCCCAGGATGGCGTTCTGGTCCAGCACGTTGAAATCGTAGTGGCCGACCCAGGTGTGCAGCACGCGCAGGCGCTCGAAGGCGGGGATGCGGGTGGCGATGGCGGGCCACATCTCCTCCTCCCAGAAGCGGGGGCCGTCTTTCATGTGGAAGTCGTCGGGGTCGGCCGCGTCGTCCGGCGACGGGGTGTAGCCGGAGAGGTAGGCGCTTCCGTCCGTCCTCGCGAAGATGCCGGTGGGGTCAATGACCAGGGGGACGATGCCCGGCGGCTCGGCGGCGCTGAAGCGGACGGAGTAGCGCTTGCGCGGCTCGATGGGGACCGTGATCCCCGCCATGCGGGCCACCTCGGGCGCGCGGGTGCCGGCGGCGGAGACGACCGCGCCGGCGGAGACGGTGGCGCCGGAGGCGAGCTTCACGCCCGTCACGCGGGAACCGTCGCGCAGGAGGCCCGTGGCCTCGTCCTTGAGGTAGTGCACGCCCATCTGGCGGGCCTTCTTGCGGAACCAGTCGAAGACCGTGGCGCCGTCGAAGTAGCCCTCGTCCTGCGGGTTGTGGGAGCCGCCGAGCAGGCCCTCGACGTTCAGGAAGGGCCATTCGGCCTGCATCTGCGAGGGGCTCAGGATGCGGGTCGCGGCGCCCAAGCTGCGCTGCATCCCGGCGTTGTCCTCCAGGACGGCGAGGAAGGCCGGATCGTCGGCGAGGTAGAGGTAGCCGAAGGATTGCAGGAGGATGTCGGGGGCCTCGGGGTCGTCCATGGAGGCGCGGAAGTCGCGGATGAACCCGGCCGTGAAGCGGCTGATGAGGACGTTGACGGGCTGGCCGAACTGCTGGCGGATGCAGGAGTGGCTGAGGGAGGAGGCGGCGCGCTCGTAGGTGGGGTCGCGCTCGACCACCAGGACGGTGCCGCCGAAGCCCCCGTCGCGGGCCAGCCACCAGGCGACGGCGCTCCCGATCATGGCGCCGCCGATGATGACCACGTCGTAGGTGGGCCTCATGGCGCGCCCTCCGTGACGTAGCCGAGCCGGAGGTCGCGGGCGTGGGCCTCGGGGTCGCGCTCGCTGGGGTCGCCGAGGCCGCCGCCGCCGGGGAAGGCGAGCCGCACCGTCTGGCCGGGGGGGACCTTGAAGCGGGACTTCGCGGGGTAGCTCGTGCCGTCCGACAGCTCGACCACGGTGGGGGCGCCCGCCTCGCCGCCGTGGCGGCCTCTCGCGGGGTGCTTCATGCGGTCCAGTTGCGCGCGGAACTCCATGCTCCAGCCGTCGCGGGGGCCGACCTCCATGTATTGGCCCAAGCCCCCGCGCGTCCTCCCGCGCCCGCCCGAGTCGGGGCGCAGCTCCTTGCGGTGGATGACCACGGGGCCGGCGTGCTCGGTGGCCTCGACGGGCATGGTCATCACGCCGGACGGGAAGGCCGTGGCGTTGAGGCCGTCCAGGGTGGGCCGCGCGCCCGTGCCGCCGGAGTTGAAGGTCAGGACCTCGCTGTGGCCGCCCTGGCCGTCCCAGAGGGAGACCTGGAAGTTGCACAGCGCCCCGGCGCCCTCGGCGGGGACGAGGTCGGGGACGATCCGGTCGAGGGCGCCGAAGACCGTGTCGGGGATCAGGTGGCCGATGACGTGGCGCAGGGCCACGGGGTCCGGGCGCCGCGCGTTGACGATGCTGCCCTCGGGGGCGGTCACGACGAAGGGGGCCAAGCTGCCCGCGTTGTTGGGGACCTCGGGGGCGATGGCGACCTTGAGGGCGTAGGCGGCGTAGGCGCGGGCGTAGACCAGGGGGACGTTGATGCCCTTGGGGTCCGTGGGGGATGTGCCGGTGAAGTCCACCGTGATGCGGTCGCCCAGGGTCTCCACGGTCGCGGCGATGGTGATGGGCGTGGCGTAGCCGTCCGTGGTCATGGTGGCCGACGCCTTGGCGCGCGGCACCTTGGCGATGGCCGCCTTGGTCGCCTCCAGGGAGGCGGCGATGATGAAGTCGGCGACCTCCTCCAAGGACTCCAGGCCGTATTCGTCCATCATGCCGCGCAGGCGCCTCACGCCCACGTCGTTGCAGGCGGCGAGCGCGAAGGCGTCGCCCGCGACCTGGTCGGGCTCGCGCACGTTGCGCCTCAGCAGCGCCACGAGGGTGTCGTTGACCTGTCCCTCGGCGATCAGGCGGAGGGGGGGCATCTGGAAGCCCTCCTCCCAGAGCGATTCGCCTTCGGCCGAGAAGCCGCGCCCGCCCATGTCCACCACGTGCGCCGTGCAGGCGAAGAAGCCGACATGGGCCCCCCGGTGGAAGGCCGGCGTGCACACCGTGATGTCGTGCAGGTGGCCCGTGCCCCACCAGGGGTCGTTGGTGAGGTAGACGTCGCCGTCGCGCATGGTGTCCACGCCGATCTCGCGCATGAAGTGGCCGACCGATTCGGCCATGGCGTTGACGTGGCCCGGCGTGCCCGTGACCGCCTGGGCGAGCATCCTCCCGCGCAGGTCGTAGACGCCCGCCGAGAGGTCGCCGGCCTCGCGCACGCTGGTGGAGAAGGCGGTGCGGATGAGGGCCTGGGCCTGCTCCTCGACGATGGAGACGAGGCGGTTCCACATGATCTGGTTCTGGACGGATGCCATGGGGGTCCTCCTCGTGGCTGGGGGTGGCGGGTGCGAATCAGGATGCCAGGGGATGGTTAAGGGGGCCTGATGGCATCGAACGGTGGGGTTGATGAGGGGTTAACGGGGGGTCAGGGGGATCGTCGCAGGTCCAGGCAGCCATCGGCGCGGCCCCGGGCGGTGAACCCCCTGGGGACGATCACGGTGGTCTCGGCCTCCGAGATGGCGGCGGGGCCGGCGACCGTGGCGCCGTCCGCGACGGAGGCGCGGGGCACCTCGTGGCCGTCGCTCCAGGCGGAGGCCACGGGGTCGTAGAGCTTTCGCGCCGTGCCCGTGAGCGCCGCGCCCTCGGGGGCCTCGGGGGTGGGCCGGGGGGCCTCGGTGGGCGTCGCGGCGTTGACGGCCCAGACGGTGATCTCGACGGGCAGGCCCGCGACGGCCCTCCCGAAGAGGGCGGCGTAGTCGGCCTCGAAGCGGGCGAGGAGGGCGTCGGCGGTGGGGGAGGCCGCGAGGGCGGCGTCGAGGGCCACGGGGATCTCCCAGCCCTGGCCCTTGTAGCGCATGTAGAGCTTGGCGGCGGTCTCCACGGTGGCGGCGGGGTCGCAGGACAGGACGAAGGCGCCGGCCTCCTCGCCCAGGGCGCGCAGGATGCCCGCGGCCTGCGCCGCGTCGAAGGCGTCCAGGCGCATCAGCACCGAGCGGGTCGCCTCGAAGGCGTAGGGCGCCCTGAGAAAGCCGATGGCGGAGCCCACGCCCGCGCCGGGGGGGACGACGAGGCGGCTGATCCCGAGCTTCTCGCACAGGCGCCCGGCGTGGAGGGGGGCGGCGCCGCCGAAGGCGATCATGGCGTAGGTGCTCAGGTCCTCGCCGTTCTCGACGGCGTGGACGCGGGCGGCATTCGCCATGGTCTCGTCCACCACCTCGCTGACGGCGAAGGCGGCCTCGACGGCCTCCATGCCGAGGGGGGCGCCCACGTGCCGGGCGAGGGCGGCCTCGGAGGCGGCGGGGTGGAGCGCGATGGTGCCGCCGGCGAAGTTGGCGGGGTCCAGGCGGCCGAGGAGCAGGTCGGCGTCGCTGACGGCGGGGCGGTCGCCGCCGCGGCCGTAGGCGGCGGGGCCGGGCTCGCTGCCCGCCGATTCGGGGCCGACGCGGACCTGGCGCATGGCGTCCACGTGGGCGAGGCTGCCGCCTCCGGCGCCGATCTCCACCATGTCTATGACGGGGATCGAGATGGGCATCCCGGAGCCCTTCTTGAAGCGATACGAGCGGGCGACCTCGAAGACGCGGGCGGTCTTGGGGGCGCCGTCGCGGATCAGGCAGATCTTGGCGGTCGTGCCGCCCATGTCGAAGCTGAGCACGCGAGGCAGGCCGAGGCGGCGGGCGACCTGCGCCGCGAAGATGGCGCCTCCGGCGGGGCCGGATTCCACGAGGCGCACGGGGAAGCGGGCGGCTGTGTCCACGTTCACGATGCCCCCGCCGGAGTGCATGAGGAACACGGGGCACAGGGCGCCGGCGTCCCTGAGCCTGCCCTCCAGGCGCCTGAGATAGCCTTCCATGAGGGGGCGCACGTAGGCGTTGGCGGCCGTGGTGTTGAAGCGCTCGTACTCCCGCATCTGCGGGCTGACCTCGGAGGAGATCGAGACCGAGAGGTGGGGGAGCCTTTGGGCCAGCACGTCGCGCACGCGCTCCTCGTGGCCGGGGCGGAGGTAGCTGTGGAGGAAGCCGACCGCGACGCTCTCGAAGGGCTCGAGGCGCGGAAGGAGGGCCTCGATGTCGGCGTCGTGGAGGGGCTTGAGGACGGCTCCGCCCGCGTCCACGCGCTCGGGGAGGGTGAAGCGGGCGTCGCGCGATACGAGGGGGTCGGGGAGACGGAGGTTGAGGTCGTACTGCTCGAAGCGCGATTCGGTGCGCATCTCGATGACGTCGCGGAAGCCTTCGGTGGTCACGAGGGCCGTCCGGGCGCCGCGCCTCTCGATGAGGGCGTTGGTGGCCAGCGTGGTGCCGTGGATGACGCGTGCGAGGGCGGAGGCGGGGAGGGAGGCCTGGGCCAGCACGCGCGCCATGCCGTCGAGGATGGCGTCCTCGGGGGCCCTGTGGGTGGTGAGGACCTTGGTGGAGTGGAGGGTCCCGGCGTGCTCCAGGACCACGTCCGTGAAGGTGCCGCCGATGTCCGCGCCGAGGGAGGCCTGGGTGCCTTGGGTCATGCGCAGCGGATAGCGCGGGGCGGGGGCGGGAGGGAAGGGGAGGGCTGACGGGTTCTCGTCAGCCCGCCCTGCGGGGTCTGGCGGCTCATCGCGGGTCGGGGTTCGCCAGCGACGCCGGGGGCGCGGGGGCTGGCGCGGCGGGCGGGTCGCCCACGTGCATGACCGCCGGCGGCGACGGGCTGCTCAGGAAGGCGAAGCCGTAGGCCGGCAGCACCAGCGCCCGGCCGTCCAGCGCGGCGGCCATGGGCGCGAGCGCGCTCGCCTCCCCGCCCAGGTCCAGCTCCAGGGGACGCTCGGCGAGGTTGAAGACGGCCGTGACCGCCTCGCCGGGCAGCGCGCGGACGACGCCCAGCAGCGGCTCGGGCAGGTCCAGGAAGCTGGTCGCCCCCTCCCGGAGCGCGCGCGTGGACCGCCTGAGCGCCAGCGTCTCGCGGTAGGCGTGCAGCACCGATCCCGCCCGCGCCTCCTGCAAGTCCACCGACCGCGCCCTCTGGGGCTCCTTGACGGGCAGCCAGGGGGTGCCGGTGGAGAAGCCGGCGTTGGGTTGGTCGTGCTCCCAGGCCATGGGGGTGCGGCAGCCGTCCCTCCCCTTGTTCTCGGGCCAGAAGGCGACGTAGCCGAGGTCGCGCAGCTCGTCGAAGAGGATGTCGGTGTCCACCTGGCCCAGCTCCTCGCCCTGGTAGAGGCCGAGCGTGCCGGGCAGCGAGCACAGGAGCGCGATGCTCTGACGCGCCACCGCGTCCACGTCGCCGCCCGGGCGTGTCCAGCGGCCGGCGTGGCGGGGGACGTCGTGGTTGGAGAAGCTCCAGCAGGGCCAGCCGTCGCGCCCGGCGGCCTCGAAGCGCTCGATGGCCTGGCGGAAGTGGGCGGCGGTGCGGTCGGGGCCGAGCAGCTCGAAGCTGTAGGCCATGTGCAGCTTGTCGCGGCCCGAGGAGTAGAGGGCCATGGTCTCGACCTGGCGGGAGGGGGCGTCGCCGACCTCGCCCACCGTCACCGTGCCGGGGAACTCGTCCATCAGGGCGCGGATGCGGCGGAGGACGGCGAGGTTCTCGGGGCGGGTCTTCGAGAAGACGGGGTCCTGGGCGTCGTAGGGGTTGACGGGGAAGGCGGACCAGTCGCCCACGGGGTTGTCGCGCAGGCGGCGGTCCTGGACGTAGTAGTTGACCGTGTCGAGCCGGAAGCCGTCCACGCCCCGCAGGAGCCAGAAGCGCATGGTGGAGAGCAGCGCGTCCACCACGGCCCCGTTGTGGAAGTTCAGCGCCGGCTGGGCGGGGAGGAAGTTGTGCAGGTAGTACTGGCGGCGCCGCGCGTCGAAGGTCCAGGCGGAGCCGCCGAACACCGCCAGCCAGTTGTTGGGGGGCGTGCCGTCCGGCTTGGGGTCGGCCCAGACGTACCAGTCGTGGCGGGGGTTGACGCGGTCCTGGCGGCTCTCGGCGAACCAGGGGTGCCGGTCGGAGCTGTGGGCGAGCACCTGGTCGATGATGACCTTGAGGCCGAGCCGGTGGGCCTCGGCCAGCAGGGCGTCGAAGTCGTCGAGGGTGCCGAAGAGGGGGCTGATGGCCGTGTAGTCGGACACGTCGTAGCCCATGTCGCGGTCGGGGGAGGCGAAGAAGGGCGACAGCCAGACCGCGTCCACGCCGAGGGAGGCGACGTGGGGCAGGCGGCGCGTGATGCCGGGGAGGTCGCCCACGCCGTCGCCGTCCGTGTCCTGGAAGGAGCGCGGGTAGACCTGGTAGATGACCGCGTCCCGCCACCACTCGCGCGCCATGCCCGTCCCTCCATGCTGCGGCGCGGCGAGTAGCGCGGGGAGGGGCGCGGGGGAAGGGGGTCAGAGGCGCAGGGCGTGCAGGCCGGGGCCGTGGCGGCGCAGCCAGGCCTTGGCCTCGGGCCAGGCGGGGCAGATCGAGGACAGGGTCGCCCAGAAGAGCGGGGAATGGTCGAGGTGGACGAGGTGGGCGCATTCGTGGGCGGCCACCGCGTCGAGCACGAGGGGGGGCGCCATGACGAGGCGCCAGGACAGCATGATGGCGCCCGAGGCGGTGCAGGAGCCCCAGCGGGCGCGGGGGTCGCGCAGCGACAGCGCGCGGACGGGGCGGCCGAGGCGGGCGGCGTGGAGGGCGACGAGGGGTGCCGCGTCGGCGCGGGCGGACTCCTTGAGGAAGGCCTTGAGGGCGGGCGCCTCGCGGCCGGGGGGCAGCAGGAGGCGGTCGCCGTCGAGGAGCGGGCGGGGGCCGGGGAGGAGCGCGACGGGGCGGCCGCGCAGGGGGATGGTGGCCCCGGGGACGGGCGGGAGGGGCGGCGGGAGGGTGGCGAGGTGGCCCCTGATCCAGCCCTCGCGGCTTCGCGCGAAGGCCTGGGCCTCGCGCAGGGGGGTGCGGGGCGGGAGGGTGAGGGTCACGCGGCCGTCCGTGGCCGAGACGCGCAGCGACAGGCGGCGCGCGGCGCGGGTGCGGCGCAGCGCGACCGTCACGGGGGGGTCGCCCGGAAGGGTCAGGCTGGGGAGGAGGAGGCTGGACATGGCGGGCGGCTTGTGCCAGGGGCCGCGGGTTGGCCGCAAGCGCGGCCTCCCCTTTTCGGAGATCACAGGATGCCCAAGGAGGAATGGGGCAAGAAGCGCGTCTGCCCCACGACGGGCAAGCGCTTCTACGACCTCAACCGGTCGCCGGTCGTGAGCCCCTACACGGGGCAGGTGGTGAGCCTGGACGTCGGCCGCGCGCGCACCATCGCGGCGGACGCCGAGGACGCGCAGACCAAGCGGCTCCAGGTGGCGGCCGAGGAGGACGAGATCCTTCTGGACGACGAGGCGGCGACCGAGGACGTGGACCTGGGCGACGAGGTGCTCGAGGACGACGAGGACGACGAGGTGAGCTTCGACGAGCTGGGCGACGTGGCGGCCGACGAGGAGTGAGGCGGGGGCGACCCGGCGGGGGGTGGCGAAGGGCGCTTGCGCTCCCCACCGGGGTCCAGTAGGGAGCGCCGCGACCGGACCCCCCAAGGCCGGCCGCATCGGGGCCATAGCTCAGTTGGGAGAGCGCTTGCATGGCATGCAAGAGGTCAGGGGTTCGACTCCCCTTGGCTCCACCATCCCCCCCGTGACCGACCCGCTGATCCTGACGCTCGCGCTCGACGAGGCCGCCTTCGGGCGGCTCGACGCGCTCAGGCGGGCGCATTTCCCCGCCGCGCTGAACCGCATCCCGGCGCACGTCACGCTCTTCCACCGCCTGCCGGGGGAGGCGGAGGGGGCGGTGCGGGGCGCGCTGCGGCAGGCCTGCGGGGGGGAGGCGCCGCTCCCGGTGCGCTTCCCGGCCCTCGTGCCTCTCGGGCGCGGGGTGGCGCTGCGGGCGGAGGCGCCGGGGGTGGCGGCGCTGCGCGCGCGCCTCGCCGCCGCCTGGGCCGCCTGGCTCACGCCCCAGGACCGCCAGCCCTGGCGGCCCCACGCCACGATCCAGAACAAGGTCGCCCCCGAGGAGGCCAGGGCCACGCTCCTGCGGCTGGCCGAGGGCTTCGCCCCCTGGGAGGCCACGGCCACGGGGCTGCTGCTGTGGCGCTACCTCGGCGGGCCGTGGGAGCGCCTGGCCTTCCTCCCCTTCGGCTTGCGCTAGGCGCCTGCTGCGCGTATCCGGCCCCGGTCCGCGCGGGAGACGCCCATGGCCACCAACCCCCTCGAGTTCCTCCAGCAGACCCGCGCCGAGGTGGCCAAGGTCGTCTGGCCCACGCGCCGCGAGGTGCTGCTGACCACCGTCATGGTGCTGATCCTGGCCACGGTGGCGGCCCTCTTCTTCTCGCTCGTGGACCTCGCCATCCGCTCGGGCGTCACGGGGCTGCTCGGGCTCTTCGGCTGACCCCCGAACCGGCCCTTGCGCCGGGCCCTGGGTGGGCGTAAGGGAGCCGCCGCCTCGGGGCGCGATCCGCGCCCCGTTGCCGTTTTCGCAAGGAGGGGCCGCGTGGGCGGCCGGACCCCATGGCCAAGCGCTGGTACTCCGTCTCGGTCCTCTCGAACTACGAGAAGAAGATCGCCGAGGCCATCCGCCAGAAGGCGGCCGAGAAGGGCCTTCACGAGCAGATCGACGAGGTGGTCGTGCCCACCGAGGAGGTCATCGAGATGCGCCGGGGCAAGAAGGTGCAGAGCGAGCGCCGCTTCATGCCCGGCTACGTGCTCGTGCACATGGACATGTCGGACGAGACCTATCACCTGATCACCTCCATCAACCGCGTCACGGGCTTCCTGGGGCCGCAGGGCCGCCCCATGCCCATGCGCGACGCGGAGGTGAACGGCATCCTGAGCCGCGTCGAGGAGGGCTCCGAGGCGCCGCGCAACCTCATCCGCTTCGAGGTGGGCGAGAGGGTCAAGGTCAACGACGGCCCCTTCGAGGGCTTCGACGGGCAGGTGGAGGGCGTGGACGACGGCGCCCAGCGCCTCAAGGTCAGCGTGAGCATCTTCGGCCGCGCCACGCCCGTGGACCTGGAGTTCGCGCAGGTCACCAAGATCTGACGCGCATCGCGGGAGGCGAGGGGGCGCGCCCCCGGACCGCACCGCGCCACGAGTGGCCCCCCGGCGCGCCGGGGCGGCCGATGGACCGGGGGAAACCCCCTAGAGGAGAGAGAGCATGGCCAAGAAGGTCATCGGCTCGCTGAAGCTGCAGGTGAAGGCCGGACAGGCCAACCCGTCCCCCCCCGTGGGGCCGGCCCTGGGCCAGCGCGGCATCAACATCATGGCGTTCGTCAAGGAATTCAACGCCCGCACGGCGGACCTGGAGCCCGGGGCGCCCACGCCGGTCGTCATCACCTACTACGCCGACAAGAGCTTCTCGCTGGAGCTCAAGACCCCTCCGGCGTCCTACTTCCTCAAGAAGGCGGCGGGCCTCAAGCCCCAGGGCAAGCGCAACCGGCCCAAGGCCTCCACCAGCCCCGGCAAGGAGGTGGCGGGCTCCGTGAGCCTCGCGCAGGTGCGCGAGATCGCGCAGGCCAAGATGCGCGACCTCAACGCCGTCTCCGTCGAGGCGGCCATGCAGACCATCCTGGGCTCGGCGAAGTCCATGGGCATCGAGGTGAAGGGCTGATGGCGAAGGTGGGAAAGAGGCTCCGCGCCGCCCGGGAGGCGGTCGAGGGCAAACTGATGCTGCCCGTCGCGGAGGCGGTGGCGCTGGTCAAGGCCAACGCCCGGGCCAAGTTCGACGAGACGGTGGAGGTGGCGGTCAACCTCGGGGTCGATCCGCGCCACGCCGACCAGATGGTGCGCGGCACCGTCAACCTGCCCAACGGCACGGGCAAGACGGTGCGCGTGGCCGTCTTCGCACGGGGCGAGAAGGCCGACCAGGCGCGGGCGGCGGGGGCCGACATCGTCGGCGCCGAGGACCTGCTCGCGACCATCCAGGGCGGCACGATCGACTTCGACCGCTGCATCGCCACGCCCGACATGATGCCGCTCGTGGGGCGGCTGGGCAAGATCCTGGGGCCGCGCAACCTGATGCCCAACCCCAAGGTGGGCACCGTGACGCCCGACGTGGCCGAGGCCGTGCGCGCGGCCAAGGGGGGCCAGGTGCAGTTCAAGGTCGAGAAGGCCGGCATCGTGCACGCCGGCGTGGGCAAGGCCAGCTTCGAGGCCGACAAGCTGGTGGAGAACATTCGCGCCTTCGTGGACGCGGTGCAGCGCGCCAAGCCCACGGGGGCCAAGGGCACCTACATGAAGAAGGTGTCGGTGGCCTCGACGATGGGGCCGGGCGTGTCGGTGGACCTCGCGTCGGCGACCGGCAACGGCTGAGGGGCGGCGAGGGCCCTCGCGGCCGGTCCCTGATCGGCCTCTTTCGGTCCCCGCAGGCCCTTGCGCCCCCCAGGGCCAGGCGCTAGAGGGGCGCCCTGCGCCGGGCCGGGGGTCACCCTGGCCCTGCTGCGCTTGTCCAAGACGGTGGGGGCCCCCCGAGCTTCGGCATCGTGGGGCGTAAACATCCTGCCCGAGACGGGGACTGGGATTCCGCCGGGCTCTCCGGCCGGTCTCGGGCGTCCCCCTTGGACGCCGACCCCGCACCGCCCCAGCGGCGCGGGCCAACCTGGGGGGCCAGCCCCCCAATGAGGAGAGACCGTGGACAGAGCCAAGAAAGAGAAGGTGGTCGAGGAGCTCGGCCAGATCTTCGACAGCTCCGGCGTCGTGGTGGTCGCCCACTACGAAGGCATGACGGTCGCCCAGATGCAGGACCTGCGCGCGCGCATGCGCGAGGCGGGCGGGTCCGTGCGCGTGGCCAAGAACAAGCTCGCCAAGATCGCCCTGGAGGGGAGGCCCGGCGCCAGCATGGCGCCTCTCCTGACGGGCATGACCGTGTTCTCCTACTCGGAGGACCCCGTGGCGGCCGCCAAGGTGGTGGACGCCTACGCCAAGACGAACGAGAGGTTCGTCATCCTGGGCGGGGCCATGGGGAACGCGGCTCTCGACCCCGCGGGCGTCAAGGCCGCGGCCCTCCTGCCGTCCCGCGAGGAGCTGATCGCTCAGGTGGTGGCGTGCATCGGGGCCCCGGGGGCGCAGCTTGCGGGCGCGATCGGCGCGCCGGCCGCGAACATCGCGGGCGTCCTCTCCACCATCGAGGAGAGGGCCGCCTGACGGCGACGTGATGCCGCCCTCCCCTTGCGGGGCGGGCACCAGAACCCAACCTAGCGGAAAGACAAGCACATGGCTGATCTCAACCAACTGGCCGAGCAGATCGTCGGCCTGACGCTCCTGCAGGCGCAGGAGCTCAAGACCATCCTCAAGGACAAGTACGGCATCGAGCCGGCCTCGGGGGGCGCCGTCATGATGGCCGGCCCCGCGACGGGCGGCGCGGCCCCCGCCGCCGCCGAGGAGGAGAAGACCGAGTTCGACGTGGTCCTGAAGGACGCGGGCGCCCAGAAGATCAACGTGATCAAGGAAGTGCGCGCGATCACGGGGCTCGGGCTCAAGGAGGCCAAGGACCTCGTGGAGGCCGGCGGCAAGGTCAAGGAGCAGGCCAGCAAGGCCGACGCCGAGGCCATCAAGGCCAAGCTGGAGGCGGCCGGCGCCAAGGTTGAGCTGGCCTGAGCCGGATGCGGCCCGTAGGGCGGGCCTCGGCCCGCCACCTGCGGCGCGAGACCATGGCGGGCTGAAGCCCGCCCTACATGGGCTGGACCTCCGGGTCCGGCCCCGACCGTTCCCGGTAGCCCCCGCTGGGGGGCTTCCCGGACCGGTCGCCAGGGCCGAGGCGCCCCCCGTGGGACGGGGGCGCCGGATGGGCCCGGCGACGCATCCTAACTCCGAGGCCGCGCGCGACCCCACCGCGCGCCTGCCCGCAGAGAGAGGTGGCCCCATGCCGCAATCCGTCCTCGGCCAGAAGCGCCTTCGCCGCCACTACGGCAAGATCCGCGAAGTGCTGGAGATGCCCAACCTCATCGAGGTGCAGAAGTCGTCCTACGACCTGTTCCTCAACTCGGGCGACGGCGACAGGCCCTCGGACGGCGAGGGCATCCAGGGCGTGTTCCGCTCCGTCTTCCCCATCAAGGACTTCAACGAGACGGCCGAGCTAGAGTTCGTGCGCTACGAGCTGGAGCCCCCCAAGTACGACGTGGAGGAGTGCCAGGCCCGCGACATGACCTACGCCGCGCCGCTCAAGGTGACGCTGCGCCTGATCGTGTTTGACGTGGACGAGGTGACGGGCGCGCGGTCGGTCAAGGACATCAAGGAGCAGGACGTCTACATGGGCGACATGCCCCTGATGACGCCCAACGGGACGTTCATCGTCAACGGCACCGAGCGCGTCATCGTCAGCCAGATGCACCGCTCCCCGGGCGTGTTCTTCGACCACGACAAGGGCAAGACGCACTCCTCGGGCAAGCTCCTGTTCGCCTGCCGCATCATCCCCTACCGGGGCTCCTGGCTCGACTTCGAGTTCGACGCCAAGGACCTGGTCTACGCGCGCATAGACCGGCGCCGGAAGCTCCCCGTGACCACCCTCCTCTATGCCATCGGCATGGACCAGGAGGCGATCATGTCCGCCTACTACGAGACGGTGGACTTCCGCCTGGAGCCCAAGTCGCGCAAGTGGGTCACGCGCTTCTTCCCCAAGCGCGTGTCGGGCACCCGGCCCACGCACGACCTCGTGGACGCGGCCACCGGCGAGGTCATCGCCAAGGCCGGCGACAAGGTCACGCCGCGCATGGTCAAGAAGCTGACCGACGAGGGCCGCGTGACCGAGCTGCTGGTGCCCTTCGACCAGATCAGGGGCCGCTACGTGGCCCGCGACATCATAGACGAGGGGACCGGCGCCATCTTCGTGGAGGCGGGCGACGAGCTGACGGTCGAGACGGACCGCGACGGCAAGGTGGTCGGCGGCACCGTCAAGGCTCTGCTGGACGCGGGGCACACGACCGTGCCGGTGCTCGACATCGACAACGTCAACGTCGGCCCCTACGTCCGCAACACCATGGCGTCGGACAAGAACATGGGGCGGGAGACCGCTCTCATGGACATCTACCGCGTCATGAGGCCCGGCGAGCCGCCCACGGTGGACGCGGCCTCGGCGCTCTTCGACACCTTGTTCTTCGACGCCGAGCGCTACGACCTGTCGGCCGTGGGCCGCGTCAAGATGAACATGCGCCTCGACCTCGACGCGCCCGACACCACGCGGACGCTGCGCCGCGAGGACATCATCGCCTGCATCAAGGCGCTGGTGGAGCTGAGGGACGGCAAGGGCGAGATCGACGACATCGACCACCTGGGCAACCGCCGGGTGCGCTCGGTGGGCGAGCTGATGGAGAACCAGTACCGCGTGGGGCTCCTGCGCATGGAGCGCGCCATCAAGGAGCGGATGTCCAGCGTCGAGATCGACACCGTCATGCCGCAGGAGCTCATCAACGCCAAGCCCGCGGCGGCGGCGGTGCGGGAGTTCTTCGGCTCCTCGCAGCTCTCGCAGTTCATGGACCAGACCAACCCCCTGTCGGAGGTGACGCACAAGCGGCGCCTGTCGGCGCTGGGGCCGGGCGGGCTCACGCGCGAGCGGGCGGGCTTCGAGGTGCGCGACGTGCACCCGACGCACTACGGGCGCATGTGCCCGATCGAGACGCCCGAGGGGCCCAACATCGGCCTGATCAACTCGCTCGCCACCTATGCGCGGGTCAACAAGTACGGCTTCATCGAGACGCCCTACCGCAAGGTGAGGGAGGGCCGCGTCACGGACGACGTGCAGTACATGTCGGCCACCGAGGAGATGCGCCACACCGTCGCCCAGGCCAACGCCGAGATGACGGAGGACGGGGTGCTGGCGGCCGAGCTGGTCTCGACGCGGCAGGCGGGGGAATACCTGCTGGCCCCGCGCGAGCAGGTGGACCTGATCGACGTCTCCCCCAAGCAGCTCGTGAGCGTCGCGGCGTCCCTGATCCCGTTCCTGGAGAACGACGACGCCAACCGGGCGCTCATGGGGTCCAACATGCAGCGCCAGGCGGTGCCCTTGCTGCGCGCCGAGGCGCCTCTCGTGGGCACCGGCATCGAGGAGGTGGTGGCGCGCGATTCGGGCGCGGCCATCATGGCGCGGCGGGCGGGCGTCGTGGACCAGGTGGACGCCGCGCGCATCGTGGTGCGGGCGACGGCGGACCTCGCGGTCGGCGACCCGGGCGTGGACATCTACCGGATGCGCAAGTTCCAGCGCAGCAACCAGAACACCTGCATCAACCAGCGCCCCTTGGTGAAGGTGGGCGACGTGGTCGAGAAGGGCGAGGTGATCGCGGACGGCCCCTCCACCGACCGGGGCGAGCTGGCCTTGGGCAAGAACGTGGTTGTCGCGTTCATGCCGTGGAACGGCTACAACTACGAGGACTCCATCCTCATCAGCGAGCGCATCGTCAGCGACGACGTGTTCACGTCCATCCACATCGAGGAGTTCGAGGTCGCGGCGCGGGACACCAAGCTCGGCCCCGAGGAGATCACGCGCGACATCCCCAACGTCGGCGAGGAGGCCCTGCGCAACCTCGACGAGGCGGGCATCGTCTACATCGGCGCCGAGGTCGGCCCCGGCGACATCCTGGTGGGCAAGATCACCCCCAAGGGCGAGTCGCCGATGACGCCGGAGGAGAAGCTGCTGCGCGCCATCTTCGGGGAGAAGGCGTCGGACGTGCGGGACACGAGCTTGCGCCTGCCGCCGGGCGACTTCGGCACGGTGGTGGAGGTGCGCGTCTTCAACCGCCACGGCGTGGACAAGGACGAGCGCGCCTTGCAGATCGAGCGCGAGGAGGTCGAGAGGCTCGCGCGCGACCGCGACGACGAGCTGGCGATCCTGGACCGCAACATCTACGCGCGGCTCAGGCAGGTGATCCTGGGCAAGCAGGCGGTCAAGGGGCCCAAGGGCTTCCGCGCCAACTCCAAGGTCACGGAGGAGGCGCTGAGCGACATCGGGCGCGGCGCCTGGTGGCAGTTCGCCTTGGCCGAGGAGGCCGACGCCAAGATCGTGGAGGCCCTCAACGAGCAGTACGAGGCGCAGAAGAGGGCGCTCGACGCGCGCTTCGAGGACAAGGTCGAGAAGGTGCGCCGGGGCGACGACCTGCCTCCGGGCGTCATGAAGATGGTCAAGGTCTTCGTGGCGGTGAAGCGCAAGCTCCAGCCCGGCGACAAGATGGCCGGGCGGCACGGCAACAAGGGGGTCATCTCCCGCGTGGTGCCGCAGGAGGACATGCCGTTCCTCCAGGACGGCACGCCCGTGGACTTCTGCCTCAACCCGCTCGGCGTGCCGTCGCGCATGAACGTGGGCCAGATCCTGGAGACGCACATGGGCTGGGCCTCGCGGGGCCTGGGCATCCGGATCGACGAGGCGCTCCACGAGTATCGGCGCTCCGGCGACCTGACCCCGGTGCGCGAGGCCATGCGCATCGCCTACGGCGAGGAGGCCTACGAGGAGGCTCTCGCCGCCATGCCCGAGGACGACATCGTGGGGGCGGCGGAGGTCGTGGCCACGGGCGTGCCGCTGGCCACGCCCGTCTTCGACGGGGCCAAGGAGGCGGACGTGGACGACGCGCTGCGGCGCGCGGGCTTCGACACCTCGGGGCAGTCGGACCTCTTCGACGGCCGCACCGGCGAGCGCTTCCAGCGCAAGGTGACCGTGGGGGTCAAGTATCTGCTGAAGCTGCACCACCTCGTGGACGACAAGATCCACGCGCGCTCCACGGGGCCCTACAGCCTGGTCACGCAGCAGCCCCTGGGCGGCAAGGCGCAGTTCGGCGGGCAGAGGTTCGGCGAGATGGAGGTCTGGGCGCTCGAGGCCTACGGGGCGGCCTACACGCTCCAGGAGATGCTGACGGTGAAGTCCGACGACGTGGCGGGGCGCACCAAGGTCTACGAGAGCATCGTCAAGGGCGAGGACAACTTCGAGGCGGGCGTCCCGGAGTCGTTCAACGTGCTCGTCAAGGAGGTGCGCGGGCTGGGGCTCAACATGGAGCTCCTGGACGCGGAGGGCGAGGAGTAGGTGAAGCGCCGCGACGTCCTGCGGAGATTGAGGGCAGCAGGCTTGAGCGACAAGGAAGGCGGCAACCACACGCTGGTGTTTCGGGATGGCAAATACGTCACCGCCATCCCGAGGCACCGCGAGATCGACGACGCGCTCGTTCGCGAGATCGAGAAGCAGTCGGGCGTCAAGCTGAGATGAGGGGGTCGGAATGAACCGTGTCTACTATCCCGCGCGGCTCTTCGCAGGCGATGCGGAAGGCGTCTTTTGCGTCTCCATTCCAGGCATCAACGTGAACGCTCAGGGCGACAGCCACGAAGCCGCGCTCACCGAGGCCGCCGAGATGTTGCAGGACGTCGTTGACCACCTCGCCGCGCTTGGCCATCCGATCCCCGAACCTGGCCTGCTGACCGACACGGCCGCCGCGGACGGCTCCGCCGTCGTCCTGCCCGCCTACATTCCTGCCCTCGTGGCATAAGGATCACGACATGAACCAGGAACTGACCAACAACCCGTTCAACCCCCTGACCCCGGCCAAGGCGTTCGACGAGATCCGCGTCTCGCTCGCGTCCCCCGAGCGCATCCTCTCGTGGTCCTTCGGGGAGATCAAGAAGCCCGAGACCATCAACTACCGCACCTTCAAGCCCGAGCGCGACGGGCTCTTCTGCGCGCGCATCTTCGGGCCGATCAAGGACTACGAGTGCCTGTGCGGCAAGTACAAGCGCATGAAGTACCGCGGCGTCGTCTGCGAGAAGTGCGGCGTCGAGGTCACGCTCCAGAAGGTGCGCCGCGAGCGCATGGGGCACATCGAGCTCGCCTCCCCCGTCGCCCACATCTGGTTCCTCAAGTCGCTGCCCTCCCGCATCGGCCTCATGCTCGACATGACGCTGCGGGACCTCGAGCGCATCCTCTACTTCGAGCAGTACGTGGTCATCGAGCCGGGGCTGACCGACCTGACGCAGAACCAGCTTCTGACGGAAGAACAGTTCCTCGACGCCCAGGACCAGTACGGGAGCGACGCCTTCCAGGCCAACATCGGCGCCGAGGCCATCCGCGAGATGCTGTCGGCCATCGACCTGGAGTCGACGGCCGAGCAGCTCCGCGCGGAGCTGAAGGAGGCCACCGGGGAGCTCAAGCCCAAGAAGATCATCAAGCGGCTCAAGATCGTCGAGAGCTTCCTGGAGTCGGGCAACCGGCCCGAGTGGATGATCATGACCGTCATCCCGGTCATCCCGCCCGAGCTGAGGCCGCTCGTGCCGCTGGACGGGGGGCGCTTCGCCACCTCCGACCTCAACGACCTCTACCGGCGCGTCATCAACCGCAACAACCGCCTCAAGCGCCTCATCGAGCTGCGCGCGCCTGACATCATCGTGCGCAACGAGAAGCGCATGCTCCAGGAGTCGGTGGACGCGCTCTTCGACAACGGGCGCAGGGGCCGCGTCATCACGGGGGCCAACAAGCGGCCGCTCAAGTCGCTGTCGGACATGCTCAAGGGCAAGCAGGGGCGGTTCCGGCAGAACCTGCTCGGCAAGCGCGTGGACTTCTCGGGGCGCTCGGTGATCGTCACCGGCCCCGAGCTGAAGCTGCACCAGTGCGGGCTCCCGAAGAAGATGGCCCTCGAGCTGTTCAAGCCGTTCATCTACTCGCGGCTTGAGGCCAAGGGCCTCAGCTCCACCGTCAAGCAGGCCAAGAAGCTCGTGGAGAAGGAGCGCCCCGAGGTCTGGGACATCCTGGACGAGGTCATCCGCGAGCACCCCGTGCTCCTGAACCGCGCGCCGACGCTGCACCGACTGGGCATCCAGGCCTTCGAGCCTATCCTCATCGAGGGCAAGGCCATCCAGCTCCACCCGCTGGTCTGCGCGGCCTTCAACGCCGACTTCGACGGCGACCAGATGGCCGTGCACGTGCCGCTGTCCCTGGAGGCGCAGCTCGAGGCGCGCGTGCTCATGATGAGCACCAACAACGTGCTGAGCCCCGCCAACGGCTCGCCCATCATCGTGCCGTCGCAGGACATGGTCTTGGGCCTCTACTACGCGACCATCGAGCGCGAGGGGATGCCCGGGGAAGGCATGGCCTTCGCCGACGTCACCGAGGTCGAGCAGGCGCTCGCGGCCGGCGTCGTGCACCTGCACGCCAGGATCACGGCGCGCATCCTCCAGATCGACGCGGAGGGCAACGAGGTCTGGGAGCGCGTGCAGACCACGCCCGGACGGCTGCGCCTCGGGGCGCTCCTGCCGCTCAACGCCAAGGCGCCGTTCAGCCTGGTCAACCGGCTGCTGCGCAAGAAGGAGGTGCAGCAGGTCATCGACACCGTCTACCGCTACTGCGGGCAGAAGGAGTCGGTCATCTTCTGCGACCAGATCATGGGCGCGGGCTTCCGCGAGGCGTTCCGCGCGGGCATCTCCTTCGGCAAGGACGACATGGTCGTGCCCGACGAGAAGTGGCGGCTGGTCGAGGAGACCCGCGAGCAGGTCAAGGACTTCGAGCAGCAGTACATGGACGGGCTCATCACCCAGGGAGAGAAGTACAACAAGGTCGTGGACGCCTGGTCGAAGTGCAACGACAAGGTGACGGCCGCCATGATGAGCAGCATCTCGGGCGTCAGGAAGGACGAGGGCGGCGCCCAGGAGGAGCCGAACTCGGTCTACATGATGGCGCACTCGGGCGCCCGTGGCAGCGTCACCCAGATGAAGCAGCTCGGCGGCATGCGGGGGCTCATGTCCAAGCCCTCGGGCGAGATCATCGAGACGCCGATCATCTCGAACTTCAAGGAAGGGCTGACCGTGCTGGAGTACTTCAACTCCACCCACGGCGCCCGCAAGGGGCTGTCGGACACGGCGCTCAAGACGGCCAACTCGGGCTACCTGACGCGCCGTCTCGTGGACGTGGCGCAGGACTGCATCATCCGCATCCAGGACTGCGGGACGGATCGCGCCATCACCGCGACCGCGGCCGTCAACGACGGCGAGGTCGTCTCCAGCCTCGCCGAGCGCGTGCTCGGCCGCGTCGCGGCCGACGACGTGCTGCGCCCGGGGACCGAGGAGGTCATCGTGCGCGCGGGCGAGCTGATCGACGAGCGCAAGAGCGACCTCATCGAGCAGGGGGGCGTGACCAAGATGCGCATCCGCTCGCCTCTCACCTGCGAGAGCGAGGACGGCGTCTGCGCGGCCTGCTACGGGCGGGACCTCGCGAGGGGCACGCTCGTCAACATCGGCGAGGCGGTGGGCATCATCGCCGCCCAGTCGATCGGGGAGCCGGGAACGCAGCTCACCATGCGCACCTTCCACATCGGGGGCGTGGCGCAGGGCGGGCAGCAATCCTTCGTGGATGCGAGCCAGCCCGGCGTCGTGGAGTTCCGCAACGCCAACCTGCTGACCAACGCGGCGGGCGAGAGCATCGTCATGGGGCGCAACATGGTGCTCGCCATCATGGACGACGCGGGCGAGGAGCGGGCGCAGCACAAGCTGGGCTACGGGACCAAGGTCTTCGTGAAGGCGGGGCAGAGGATCGACCGGGGGGTCAAGCTCTTCGAGTGGGATCCCTACACCTTGCCCATCATCGCCGAGAAGGCGGGGACGGTGCGCTACGTGGACCTCGTCAACGGCATCGCCGTGCGCGAGGAGACGGACGAGGCGACGGGCATGACCCAGCGCATCGTGTCGGACTGGCGCAGCGTCCCCAAGGGCTCGGACCTCAAGCCCGAGCTGCTCATCGTGGACAAGGACGGCAACCCGGTCCGCAACGAGGCGGGCAACCCCGTCACCTATCCCATGAGCGTGGACGCCATCCTGAGCGTCGAGGACGGCCAGGACATCCAGGCCGGCGACGTGGTCGCGCGCATCCCGCGCGAGGGCGCCAAGACCAAGGACATCACGGGGGGCCTGCCCAGGGTCGCCGAGCTGTTCGAGGCGCGGCGCCCCAAGGACCACGCCATCATCGCCGAGATCGACGGGACCGTGCGCTTCGGCAAGGACTACAAGAACAAGAGGCGCATCACCATCGAGCCCGCCGAGGAGGGCACCGAGAAGCGCGAGTACATGATCCCCAAGGGCAAGCACATCCCCGTGCAGGACGGGGACTTCGTCCAGAAGGGCGACTTCATCATGGACGGCAACCCCGCGCCGCACGACATCCTGGCGATCCTGGGGGTCGAGGCGCTGGCCGACTACATGATCAACGAGGTGCAGGAGGTCTACAGGCTCCAGGGCGTGAAGATCAACGACAAGCACATCGAGGTCATCGTCCGCCAGATGCTCCAGAAGTGGGAGATCTTCGACTCGGGCGACACCACGCTCCTCAAGGGGGAGACCGTGGACAAGCAGGAGTTCGACGAGGCCAACGACAAGGCCATCGCGCGCGGGGGGCGCCCGGCGACGGGCGAGCCGATCCTGCTCGGCATCACCAAGGCGTCGCTCCAGACCCGCAGCTTCATCTCGGCGGCCTCCTTCCAGGAGACGACGCGGGTTCTCACGGAGGCCTCCGTGCAGGGCAAGCGCGACAAGCTCGTGGGGCTCAAGGAGAACGTGATCGTCGGGCGGCTCATCCCGGCGGGCACGGGCGGGGCCACGAGCCGGGTGAGGAAGGTGGCCACGGACCGCGACCTCGCGGTGATCGAGGAGCGGCGCGGCGCGGCGGAGGCGGCGGCGCAGCTGGCCGCGCCGACCGAGGCGGCCTTCGGGGGCGAGGCCTTCGACACGCTCGTCGCGGAGGCGCCCGAGAGCCGGGACTGAGAGGGGCGCGCACGGCCTCGGGGGGCCTCCCGGCGACGGGGGGCCCCCTTGGCGTTCGCGCAGGGCGTGATTCGGCGTCATGGGAGGAGCTTGACGCCAGAGGGTTGACGAGGCGTGACGGCACCGCGCAGTGCGTTACCGGGTTGGAAAGGGTGCGGCGTAAAGTGACCTGACCCCCATCTTTCATCCAGCGGCGACCAGCGGCGACCAGAGGCCGG
>ERZ1066120.950-NODE-950-length-21246-cov-6.547921_pt1 | contig 21246 bp, 31 predicted proteins | sample MGYA00382767_ERZ1066120 | MGnify/ENA primary metagenome ERZ1066120 (study PRJEB33369, sample SAMEA5778350) | biofilm metagenome | biome: Industrial cooling water; feature: Water cooling tower basin; material: Biofilm | place: United Arab Emirates | collected...
CGTCAGCGACTTCCGGTTCTTCTTCTTGGTTCTTTCTTGGTTCCTCCTTATATGTCGCGTCGAAAATGTCACCCTTGGACGTCGAAAATGTCACCCTTGGAATGTCCAAAATGTCACCCTTGGAACCGGCGCAAGGGTGACATTTTGTCACCCTTGGAGCGGGCGTTTTGTTGCGCGAAACCCGGCGTCCGCTCTGGTCAGAGGGCGGCGCGGATTGCGCTGATTTGCCGACCAGATGGGCGAACGACACCGCGTTCGTCGAGCCTTGTCCGCATCCGCCGCGCTCGATTTCGATGAGGCCGTTTTCGCGTAGCGATTGCAGCGCGCGTTGCACCGTGCGCCGATTGATTCCGAGGTCGCGCTCGATGGTTTCGAGTTTTGGCCACGCCAAAAGCGTCTCGTTGTTGGCGCGATTCGCCAGATATTGCACCACGACTTTCTGGCCCGGCGTAATCGTTTTGAAGGCGGGGTGCCGATAAATCACGTCGATAATCTTCACGCTCATCGAAGGTTCCTGCGGCCTTGGCCTGGGTCGTCGGCGTTTTCGTCGGTCAAGGAAAACAACGCCAAATTCACGGGCGCGCGCGATTCGCACGCATCGTCGCCCAAGGACGAATCGCCCAGCGGCAGCTGCGCTTCGATGCGCGCCGCGTCAAGGAGCCAAAACGCATAAACCGACGGGTCGCGCCGCAACCACGAAAGCATCTGCGCGGCGCGCGTCTCGTCGTGACGAATCCAGCCACGCGCCTCGAGTTCGAGCAAGCGCGCCCCCAAATCGCGCGGCGTCGTGCAACACCGCGCCGCCAAACGCGCCGGATGGAAAATCACTTCGCCTTCGGGCGTCGAAGCGTCGCAAAGCTGCACCAACAACAATTTTTCGACCGGATCGTCGAACCGCGTTTCTTCCAAAACGCGCCAAAGCAAATTCAAACTCATGAAAAACACCTCCCCGAAAAACATTCTATTAGAAAGTTTTTTGGTTTGCCAACGGTTGGCGGCAAAATTTTCTGTTAGAATGTTTCGGGACATGGGAAAACGGGGGCCAAAGGCCAGTAAAAATCAGGGAAAGACGGTTTCGTTTCACGCGACGCCGCAAACGCTTGAGCGCCTCGAACGCCTTCGCGCGGCGCGGCGCGCATCGGGAGCGCAAAAGGCGAGCAACGGCGCCATCATCGAGTCGGCGCTGCTTCGCCTCGAAGCGGAGGAGATTGCGCCGCTGCCGGAGACTCCCGAAGCGGCGCCGCCCAACCATTAAGCAGGGCGATGGCACGCCGCACATCGCCGGGTGTAAGACCTTTGGCCGGATCGGTTTGCACGTAATTGGGCGGGTTGCCGGTGCAATCGTCGTCCAGAACCACGAAGCGGCGACTGCCCCACGCGTCGTTTTGCATCATCCACGTCACGATTTCCACCCATCGCGGCGGCGCAGTGGCAATGAAGCTATTTTCGGCGCTACACGTCAAATCGGGCGTGGTGCCGACAATGGGAATGCTGGAATGCAGACCAGCGCCACAGAGCAAATCGTCCATTTCGCCCAGCGTGAATTTGAACCGCCACGAAGAGGACACGACGATGTGCGCGTCCGTCGCCAATGCGATGGCGTTGAGGCACGCGACACAAGGCGCTTCAAGGGATTGGGATGGATCGGGATTGAACATCGTGGCGTGAGTGTTCAGCGTGCCGTCAATGTCGAGAAAAATGAGTGGGGGAATCATGGTTTTTTCAAACGCCGAAGCGTCTTGGAAAAGGCCGTTGGCGTTATGCCACACGCCACGAAGTTTTCGGCGCGTTTTTCTTCGAGCCAGCTATCGCGCTCGTCTTCATCGGTAAAAATCTCGCACTGCCTTTCGTGAGCTGTGAAGGCTTTGGCGCAAAAGTATTTGCGACCGGGAAACCGCGCCCCAGTGCGGCGTGTGATGTCCAGTAATTCGGATTCGGGCACCAGTTCAAATCGGCCATCGAGAAACTGACATTGCGGGCGCACCCATTGCGGGCCGCCCTCGGTTCTGTAGATGACGACGGGTTCGCGCGTATTTTCGAGTGTGGCGCAAGGGTCGGTGACGACATACAAATCGCGTGTTTTGAGGTGTCGCCACACCTGATTCTTTTTGAGTTGTTCGGGTTCAATCATGAAAAAAGCACTCCTTGGGCGACATTGAGACGTTTGCGCTGAATTTCGATGTAATCGGGGTTGGAGTCGCACAAAATCGCGCGGCGATTGTATTTTTGGGCAACGAGGCCGCTCGTGCCCGAACCAGCGAACGGATCGAGGACAACGCCGTTTTCGGGACAGCCGGACAAAATGCAACGGCGCGCGAGTTCTTCGGCCATCACCGCGAAATGCGCTTCGCCGCAGGGTTTTGTAGGGATTGACCACACGCTGCGCGCATTGCGTTTTTCCGCGATCAAGAACTCGCGCGAGTAGCCGTTAAGTGCCGCTTTCGCTTCGTCAGCGAGGCGCTGCGTTTCTTCGGCATTGCGCCCAGAGCCGCTTTGAAGGTGCTTCGCTTGCCCTGCGTCCGAAACGCCAACGGCACGAAGTGCGGCGAGATGGTCTGGGGTCAACGATTTTTCCCGCGCGATGCGCTCAGCGGCCGCGCGCTGCGGACGGTTTGCAGCGGCGCATGATGGCTCGGCAATCGCGTCACAATCATAGAAATACCGCTCCGATTTCGTGAGCAGAAAGAGATATTCGTGACTGCGTGTTGGCCGGTCGCGCACCGATTCGGGCATGGGATTGGGCTTATCCCAAATGCAATCGCAGCGCAGATACCAGCCCCATTGCCGCAGCGCAAAAGCGAGCATCCAAGGCAAGCCCAAAAGATCCTTGGGTTTGTAACCTTCGATTTTCATTCGGTTCGGCGCGGTGAGATTGCCATTTGCACCACGCTCACGCCGCCAGCGAACGCCCTGCGCGCCGCCACCGGGCGAGTTTCCGACCTGCCCTTTCTGCGTGGAGTAGCAATCGCCCATATTCAGCCACAAAACACCATCCTCGTGCAGCACCCGGTGGACGTGAGCGAAAATCTCGACCAGATTCTCGATGAACAGATACGGGTCTGGCTCTAATCCCAACTGCCCCCGCCATGCACCGCAACGAGTGCAAAACGGGCCGGTTGTCTTGGGCCGAGGCCGCGTCTCGGTCGGGTTTTTGTTTGCGCCGTTTGGCCCCGGCACTCGGTTCGCCCAAGGCGTGCGCTCATTGGCGCCCCATTCGTGGGCGCAATCCGCGTCCCCGCCCCAGACCAATGAAGGGCCGTTGTAATCACGAAGCGCCCAGTCAGTAAGGGGGACTCGTCACGACGCAGTTCACGCTCTGTTCGGGCAGTGATTGCAAAATGTCGCGGCAGTCCCCCAGATACGAAGTCACTCCGTTGTGTTCAAATTGAAGCATTCTTTTTCACCTCCTCGTTCGCCAATCCCAATGCGCGAATCGCGGCTTTACATTTTTGAGCGGGTGTTGAGAAATTGATTCGCCTACCCAATGGCCCAATTTTGAACAGGGCAAAATCGTAAGCCGCGCGCTCTTCCTCAGTCATTGCGTCCAAAACGCGATGGATGGGAGCATGGCATTCGGTAAAAAGTGGCATGTCTTCTGGTTCAATACCAACATTCCGAGGGAACTTTCTGCGAACTTTCCACAATCCAAATTCAAGATCAGGGCGATAGTTACAGAGTTGCCATTCGTGGGCAATATGAAAAGACGGCTCGCCATCAATTCTGGGCGTTATAGATTGAAGGCGCTCGCGCTCAGTCATCCACTCACACAGTTTTTCGTTCGCTTCAAGCTCGGCGAGGCCGGCGATTCTGGTTTCGTTTGTCATTTTTCCTCCTCGTTCTCGTTGGCCATTTCGAGCAAAATATCCGCGTGGCACGGCTCGCCCTCTTTTGAGGCATCCGCTTCATTTTGGACGCAAGGTTCTCCCAAGCGGCGATAGAACTCCTGCACGCTGACGCCTTCGTAGGGATTCAAAAGCGTGCCCCGATTGTGGTGCTTGCCAATGTTGCAGTTGTAGCACAACAACTGAAGCGAATCAGGAAAGCCATTCTTGCAAGCCCACAGAAACAGCCTGTTCTCGCTTATCTGTTTGCGATGCTCATTCCCATCATTGTTCACATGGTCAAGAGTTAAAACTGCACTATGAGCCACCCCGCAATTCGCACACTTGCCGCCGTAAACATCAATAGCCAACTGCTTGTATTTGATAGTTCGACGAACAGCACTTCGCCTGTCCATCGCTTTCACCATCTCTCTATCGGCAACTTTGCGCCACTCTCTCAACCGTTTGTTGCGACGCTCTTTGTTCGCAGAGCCATACTCCCGGCAATAAGCATTGCTGCAAACTCGGCACACCGTAGCATATCGGAAACCCAAGTGGGAATTTTTGCATTTTGTGCGATGGAAATCGGCAAGTTGCTTACTCTCACCACATCGTGCACAAGCGCGAATCCCCTTCTCCAAAATGTCTTTTAAAGGCGTCACGAGCTTAACGGCGCGCCCCACTTTTTTGGCGTATTTCTCTTTTTGCTGTGCCGCGATACAGCTTTTGCATCTTTTCCGAAATCCACCATTCGATTTGTAGAACTCAGAAAACGGCTTTTCCTGTTGACAAAGATTGCACTTTTGCATTTTCAGTTTTCCTCATTTGCCATTTCCAGCAAAACATCGGCATGGCATGGAAAAATTTTACCGTTTTTGTCGTGAAGCGGGCACCAGCAGAGCAAAGTTTTTCCGCGAAGTTCGGGCAATCGGCGTAGAATTTCGGCCCGGCGTTCAGGCAGAACGTCGCTCAACCTTACAGACCCGCACAGCCATTGATGAAACGCTCTCATTACCCAAAAACGGGCCTCGTCTACGGAGCTGTTTGGATTGGCTTTTAATGCGTTTTCAATCGTAAACGGATTTCCAAACACCGTCGGGCGACCGACATAGACGCTATTTTCCGGCGCTTTCCAGCCGCGCGTGCGTTTTCGTTGAATTCGTTTTGCCTTCATCCCGTTTTTCCCGCTTTCGCTTTTTTCTGACGATAAACGCGCGCCGCGTAGCGCGCCCGCTCCCGTTTGCGTTGCGGGCCACCCGGCGCGATTTCGCGGGCCACGAACGCATTGATGGCGCTCCAGCTTTTCGACTCGCCGCGCATCGCCACGCCCTGGATTATCGCGTCGCGGCGACGGGCGTTTTCCGCCGCGTGGTGCCCTGCTCCGCCCATCAGCAGCCAGCGCGCATCGTCGAAAAAACACTCACGCAGAAATTCGATTTGCGCCGTATTCCACGCGAAACGCGCCTCTTTACGTCTCGCCGTCAGTCGAGCGCGCACCGCTTTCGCTTGTCCGCTTCCATAGCTGCTGATGCGATTTCGGTAAGCATGGCTCTTAATCGAATCCGGCGTTTTGTGCAGCAGAGCCGACAAAACGCGCATCGGAAGCGAGTCATATCTCGCGCGAAGCCATTGCGTCGCCACAGGACTCCAGCGCGGAATGCGGCGGTTGTTGTGGGGCATCGCAACGGCTTGCGGGCATCCGCCCAGATTCAAAACGCGGCGCCCAACGGGTTCGCGCCCCGCGATTGCGCCACAAAAAATCGTCGGCGACTTCTGCGAAAAATCGGAATCGCGTTCGAGCGAGCAAAGCCGGCACGTCAGGCAGTTCAAGCCCGCCGGCGCGCTTTCTTGGTTTGGTTTCATCTTCAGTGCGCGGGAGTGGTCACGCGACCACTGCGCTTGTTTGCGATTCGCTCGAATCGAGGTGATTTTCGGCTGGGGCGGAGGGAAGTTTCACGGTGATGACGAAAGTCGTTTCGAGAGCGGGCAGGTCGCAATCGGGATTCAGCTCGTAAAACAAAGCGGTGCGAACGGTGCGAGTCGTGACGGACTCCAAAATTTGGGCGTTCAATCGAGAAGCGTGTTCCAAAACCGCGCGCGAGTTAGTTTCCTCCAAGGCATTGCAAGCCCCTTTTTGGACTTCGGGTTCCAAATCCAAAAACGATTTACGCACCATGAAACGAGAAACCCCGAATCGCTGAATCGAAGGGTCGAGCGGCGTTGCTTCGGTGGCATCAGAAATGGCGCTGGCCGCATCTGCGGCGAAATTTTGGTTTTCCATGAGAGTTATTTTTGTGTCCGCGAGGCGGATTGGGCGGGTTTGGTCGTGAGTTCGAGGAGTTCGGTGAACGAAAACAGCGTTTCGCTTTGTGTGTTTTGTGCTTCGAGTCGGCGCAGAAATTCCTCTGCGCCAAAAATTCCGAGCAGATAACCCCGCTTTTGCAAGGCGAAATCGCGCCACTCGCTTCGCTTGTAAAGCCACAGCCAAACCTCGAATATCGTGTTCTTCTTATGGGCAGAAGACGAGCGATGCCAAGAAGCTTTTGCGCGTTGGTGCGGCAAGTGAGCGGAAACGAGACGGCTCGCACTTCGACGACACAGACCGAAAATATCCGTCATGACGAACCAGTAATAGCCCGGAGCAAGGTCACTCAAATTTTCAAAATGGTTGAAAAAAGTGCCAGATTGAAACATTCCAGTGCATCGCGCGATGCGGTTCTCCAAATCGCGCGCGTTTTTGAGCCAGACCGCCGTGTCTTCGCTTTGGAGTGATGCCTCAAATGTCTCCCGCAACGTTGTTTGCAACGGGGATTGCTCGCTGACTCTGACAAATTTCCAGAGTTGGGCCAATTTTTGCTGGTTTTCGTTCATTGATTTGTTCTCCTCCTTAAGCCAAAATCTCCCGAAAAATGGCGCGCGCGAGGCCAGGGCAAACCGCGTTGCCAATCTGTTTTTTCTGCTCGCCGATGTTGCCGGTGAAGATGTAGTCGCTCGGAAAACTCATCGCCGCCGCGAGTTCACGGGGCGCCAGCATCCGAAAATGTGGCACGAGCAAATACAAGTCGTCGGCTTGCGTCGTAGGACAAAATTGCGGCTGCACCAATCCGAAACGGTTTTGCGTGTCGAGCGTGCGAATCGGTTCGTCCAAGCTGTAAACGCGGTTCGTGCCGCTTTCTCGGTGGCCGTGATTGCCGTGAAATTTGACTAAAAACGGCTCGATCAGCGAAATCGCACCCGCGCTCGAAATCGTGGGCATCGGGTCTTTCACCGAGCGCGGCGCCGAGCAGGATTGCTGGCCAATCAAAAACGGCGTCAAAGCGGGTTGCACGAGGCCGAAGTTGCAGCCGCGTGTGGTAATCGTCGCCAGCGGGTCGCGTAGCGAGTGCGCGGTTTGGTTGTTGCGAAACACGAGAATAAACGGTTCGAGCGAAAGGCCGCGACACGGTTTGCTCGAATCGAATTCGATGCCCCAAAACTTTTCCATGCCCGCTGCGATGCGCGCCAGTGTCGAAGGCTCCAAATCGGCGGGTTTTCCGGTGCTGGTTTTGCGGCCCCAAATCGGGCGCGTGGGAATGCTGAAATCAATGCACTCGCGCGCTGGAACATAGGGCAAACGCTCCGGGTGAATTTGGCGGTCACCGGTGTGGGTGGGCGTGGGCCAGTGAATGGGGCGATTGCCGCGATGCGCGAGAATAAACAGCCGTTCGCGCGAGGTGGGAACGCCATAGTCGGCGGCGCACAGAATCTCCTGTTCGACGTTGTAGCCGTAGGCGCGCAGATTTTTGAGAAACGCCTCGTAAATCGTGCCGCGTTTTTCTTTGATGGGGCGCCCGCGTTTGGTTTTGTCGGGATGGTCGAGCGGGTGAATCGGCCCCCAGTGCCGGAATTCTTTGACGTTTTCGATGAGCACGGTTTCGGGCATGGTGGCTTCGACCCACGTCAAAACCGACCACGCCGAAACGCGCTCTTGGTCATTTATGGGACGCCCGCCGCGCGCGTTGGAGTGCCAGCGGCATTCGGGCGAAGCCGCCAAAACGCGCAGCTTGGAATCGCCCACGAAGGTGTTGGGGTCAACATGGTCAACGCGCACACAAAAGTGTTGTGCCCAAGGGTGATTGGCCTTGTGCGTTTGGATCGAACGCGGCCAGTGATTGAACGCCTTGAGCCGCACTTCGCGGTTCAACTCTTGGCACGCTTGCGCGAGGCCGGTGCTGGTTCCGCCGCCACCGGCGAACAGGTCTATGGAATCAATCCAGTTGGTCATGATGAGTGCGGGAAATTCCCGTTTCAAGCGCCGTGCGTTTTTTCCCAAACTTTTCGTTTTGTTGTCTGAAAATATTGGTTAGCCGGTTGTCGTTGAGCCATTTGGTGCGTTGCCCGATTCCCATGCCTTCGAGCGGCGTGGCGATTTGCGATTTGATGGCAATCGCGGCGTCGCGGCCATACGCTTCCTGCCAACCTGACATGAATGCCCCCCAGTAGACGCGTGAGGCCAAAATCATTTCTGGCGGCGTGGTGCCGCAGTAGGTTTTGACTTGTTGCCCCAGAAGCTCGTAGGATGCGGTTCCGGCGCAACCCATTCTTTGTTCATACGGCTCCAAAACCGTGTCGAGAGTCACGAGGCCATGTTTGGCGCTCAAGATCAGGATGTCGCTATCCTCGCGCAGTGTGCGCGCGTAGCCCAGAGCTGCCATGAACAAGTTGCCCTGATAGAGCAGCCATGCGGGTGCTGGAATATCGCGTTTTTTGGCGCCACAGCCGATGATGATTTTTGAAGTCATTTCAATCGTCTCCTTTTCTCGTCTCTGCTTCAAAGCGCTTCCGTGCTTCGATTTCTTCCTCAAAGGAACCGTATTCGTAGCGCGCGTCGCCACCAATACGATAGCGCCCCGTATTCACGTTTTTGCGCCAGCGGTCGGGCTGCGTTTCGTGGTGCGGGTTCCAGCGTATCCATGCATCCAGGGCCAAGTCGAGCGAATCGTAACACCAGGCGTCGCTTGGCCCCTGACTCCACAAACCGAACGTGGCCAACTCGTCTGGCGTGTAGCCAACGGGCGCCAGCCAGTAGTTGGGTTTTCGCGCCACCACGAGACGCCCGCGCCCGAAAACGACTTCGATAACCGTCGTTTGCACGTAGTCGTCGCTTTCGATTTCGCCAAACGAAAACACGGACAAACCGAATTCGTTGGTGCCGACACGAGTCGCCTCGTAAAGCGCGGAAATTTCAAGAGCCATTGGAATTTTGGTCGCTTTCCTCGCGGAATGAATCGAACACCCATTTGTGCGCGATAAGCTCGGCATCTGGCTCTTCGTTGTCCAGCAATCGAGAGCCGAAATGGGTTTTTCTGAGCTTGCGAATCAAATAGCGCAATGCGTCCGAAATCTGCTCATTGTGGTCTTCGACCAATAAGCGCGATTGCAAGTTATTCATCGCCTCGCTTCGCAAAAATTCGAGGTCGTCCGAGGTGCGAATCTTTTCTTCCACACTGGGCGGGAAATGGGCGTTGGCGCCGAAAATCGGATGCCACGTTTTATAGAGCCGCTCGACACGCTCGCGTGTTTCGTCATCGTAGTAGCCCGCGTAATAACCCAGATTTTGACGGACGATTTCTTCGGTGTATTCGCGGGGAGTATTCACCTGCTCGGCACTACGAATCTCGATAAGGTGATTCACTATCGCGTCGAAATACTCGCGCGCTTCGTCTTCGGTTTGCACTTCCATCGCGGGGCCGTAGACCTCGCCGATAGTTGCGCCGTTTTTAAAGGTGATTTTGGGTTCAGTCATGCCTTGCTTCTCCTTTGCATTCGCTGTTTGAACGAAACAGAAACAGCAAATCCTGCCGTGCCGCTTCGGGCGAAATCGCGGGGCGCGACTGCAAAAAACGCTCGTGCCCCGCGTAGTCGTAGTGGGCCGACGCCACCCAAAGCCCTGTTCTGCTTTGCTGCAAAATCGGGCTTTGCAACGAAGCGGGCACGTCTTGAGCGCCGTAGGATGGAGCGTTATTCATCGCCGAAAGGGTCGGAGTCATCATATTCGGGGTCTTCGCCATTGGCGACGGCTTTGGCTGCTTTCGCGCGGCGCAGCTCCTCTTTGAGCTGCTCGATTGTCTGCGAAGCCACGTGTTCGCTGGGCACGTTTTGCCCGAATTTGCTTCGCAGCCACTGCGAGCCTTCCGCGTCGCCGTGAAGTTCTTTGGCGAGTCGTTTGAGTTGCTCGATCTGCTCCCTGCTCGCGGGCGCGTTTTGGGGCGCGGTTTCGTCGGGCGCGACCTCGCCATTGGCGCCTTCAGCGGCTTCGCCATCGGCGGCGGCTTCGATTTCGCGCACGTGGGCATCCAAATCGGGGTAGGACGAGTATTCGCCTCGCGGAATGTAAAGTGCGCCGTTTTTGCGAACGAAAACCGGTGCGCTCGAAACCGCTTTTTCCGGGTTGTTCTTGAAGGCGCTGGGGCGAGGCGGCAAATATCCGAGCAGACTTCGCGCACTGAGATAATTTTCTGGTTCGATGAGCGGCGTGTTGTTTCCGACCGGCATCACATTGATGATTTTGGCGTATTTGCGAGGCACGTTGTTGGCGTCGGTTTTTTCTTCGTGTTCGATTTGCACTTGGCAATTCAAGCCGAGGAACTGCTTCAAATTGCATCGCTTGGACGCGATGATGTCGTCCACAGCTTTGGTGCCAATCAAGCGGCACAAAAAGCCATACCAGTTCGCGTTCGCACTCCACAACACATGGTAAGTGCGCGCCGTCACCACGAACCGTTGTCCGTCGCAGTCACGGGTTTCGAGCTGAAAAATCGGCTGGACGACAGGCGAAATGCCTTTGTCCTGGTCTTGGTAAGTTCGCACGAGCCAGCCGTAATCGTGGTAATCCGTCAGCACGGCGTTGTGCAAACCTTCTGCGGGCAAGCCGCTGGGAGGCAGAAGAACCTCAACGTCTTCAAAGTCGTTGTCTGGGTTGGCGATGTCTTGCGTCGTCATGATTTTTTCTCTTGTGTTTTGCGCTTGTTCGCGTGTTTTCGTCAAGCCGAAATCGGCTCTGCTTCTCCGGCGAATCGAACACCGGTTTCAGGCGCATGGAATTCCTGAAACGAAACCTTTCGAGAAACGCGCAGAGATTCGCTGCAAAGATTTCACGGCGAGGACTCTGCGTAAAAGGGCGTGCCCCTTCCTTTGAGTTGTGATTCGTCGGAAGCCAAAGAAACTTCGACGGCTCGGAGTAGCAGCGACAAATCGATGATTTTTCCGTCGCCTCGCTCGATGTGCGCCATCAAAAGCGGCTCGAAACGGTTGGCCACTTCTTCGCGCACCTGCGAGAGCAACGTTTCCTGTGCGCCCGTCACGAAAGAAATTTGCAAATCGAAAAGCGGCGGCGCGTAGGTGATGAAACTCCGCTCCCGCGCGACGAAGCCAATGCTCGTGGCCAGCGAAGCGTTATGTAAAATGTTGTTTTCGTCGCGCAGCCAAATCGGGCGCGGTGTGAGGAAATTGAGGTTCACTGCGGCATCCCCGCGATTTCTTCGCGGCACCGCTCCAAAACGAGGCTCGCCTCGTGACCGAACGGCACGAGCAACTCGGCTTGCGAGAGCAGCGATTTGACGCGCGTTTTCCATGTCAAATCGTCGCTTTCCCATTCCTCAACTTCACCAGAAGTGTGGATTTGAATGATGACCGGACAGCGCAAATACCGCGAGAGAACATCCACGAGTTCGGCCCGGCGTTCCTCAAGAGCCTCGGCCTCTGCGGGCGGCAAGCGCAGCGAAACCGAGACGCTTGCCAAGTCGCCGTAAGCATCGTCCACCCTCGAGAAATTGGAGAGTTCGCAGAGTCTCAACAGCTTCCACAAATTCCAATCCGTCGTGTGACACTGCGCGTATTTCATAAACGCAGACCAGTCGAAAAAGTCGTCTTGCGCTTCTTCGGGTTGCACCTCTTCGGGTTGCTCTTGCAGCGCCTCGCCTGGTTCCGGCGATCCGGGCGCGATGGGTTCATCAAAGGTGAGTTTCGCGGCTTCGAGATAGGGCAAATCGCCCAGGATTTTCACTCTCGGCTGCGTGCCGCTCGCCTTTCTTTCGCGCAGTTCTTCGGGCGAGAGGTCTTTGGTCAAAACCCACTGAATCTTGGCTTCGAGTTCGGGGTCGCGCACCACGACGAGTCGCTTTTTCGCGCGCGTCAAAGCCACGTAAAGGATGTTTTGCTCCTGCTCCTTTTCGATAGCGCTCTTGGCCATCGGGTGCGGCAGCAAATCGGGCCGAAGAATGAAAACGTTGTCGGCTTCGAGTCCTTTGCAGCCGTGAACGCTCGAAAGCGCGATGCACTGCGTTTCGTCCTTGTCGCCGAAAATCTCCTCGATTTTTTCGCGCAGTTGCGCCAGCGTCGAAAGCCCCTCGCACATCACTTCAAGGCAAAACACGCCGTCGCGCAGGTTGTCGATCGTTTGCGGGCTGCGCTCCAGCGATTCCAGGCGCGCGACTTCGGCCAGCAAAAACTCTTTGAGCTTGGCGCCGAACTGCGGAATCGAAAACCCCTCGTCGAACTCGCCGTTTTTGAGGCGTGGCCACAAGCGCGCGATGAGATCGTGCATCGTTTTTCCGGCGTCGCGGTTTTTGAAAACGGCGACTTTGCCCACGCGCATCAGGTCGTAGGCCAGCGCCACGAGCGGCGCGTTGGTGCGGCAAACCACCATGTCGCCCGCTCCCAGCCGCGAAACCAGCGATTCGACCGGCAGTTCCTCGATTTCGCCCAGCGGTGCGTCGGGCAACGCCTCGAAATCCTCGACCAGTTTTTGCGCGAGGTAAGCGATTCGCTTCGGGCAGCGCCGCGTTTGATTGAGCGGCAAAACCTCGACCTGGCGCGTTTGGCCAACGCGCGCGGCCAGCGAATCGAGCGCGCGGCTATCCGAGCCGCGAAACGCATAAATCGCCTGTTTGTCGTCGCCCAGCGCGATGATGCGCCCCGATGAGCCGACGGCTTTGGCCACGAGCGCGATTTGCGTCGGGCAAAGGTCTTGCGCCTCGTCGGTGAGCAGGATGTCGTAAGTCACCATCGGCAAATCCATCACGACGGGCAACCATATCTGGTCGTTGAAATCCACCCACGCCACGTTTTTCCGGCTCCCCTCCAACACGACGGGCACGAGCGCGAACACCTCGCGCAGTTTTTCGCGCAAAAAATCGGCTTCCCACTCGGCGCGCGTGCGCGGCGTGCCGTCGGCTTTAACGCCCAACGAATCGGGCAGATGCTTCTCGAATACGCCAGGCGGCGGCGCGATGTCGAGGCTCAATCGCTCGATGAGGAACTCGCAGTCGGTGCGCGTGCCGCCCAGCAGAAAATCTTTGCAGCCGCCGACCAACCGTTTCGCGCCCTCGACGATCCAGCGTTCGGGCAACGCGCCTTGATGAGTTGCGCGCCATGCCTCTTGGATGAGGCCCTTGACTTTTTCGCCGTCTTTGTCCACCACGACGGGCCGCCCCGACGTCGCTTTGACGTGGTTTTTGATGGCTTCGAGGCCCATCGCATGCAGCGTTTTGGCTTTGACGCGGCCCGGAAGCTCCTTTCGCACCGGCTCCACGATTTTCGAGTTGAAGGCCGTGAACCCAATCGAAAGGCGCGGGTTGTTTTCGAGTGCCAAAAACGCGGCCTGAGTCAGTGTCGTGGTCTTTCCCGTTCCGGCGCGTGCGATGACCACGCCGTGTTTTTCGCCGCTCGCCACCAAATCCAAAACCGCGCTCTGCTGCGCCGACGGCACGAACGTTTTTCCCGCGTTGAGCGGCGCGAATCCCAATTTCTGGCGCACGTCGTCGCGCGCAGTTGCGAGTTCAAACGCGATGAGCGTTTGCGCTTTGGCCGGGTCGTTTGTCCACCACACGAGGTTTTGCGGGCACCAATACCATTTCTGGCCGTGCGCCTTGGGCGTGTCGTCGCCTTTGCAATCAACGGCCACGAACGCCTCGTCCACTTCGCGCTCTTGCCCGAAGAACGAGAACGTCGCGCCTTTCCACTGTTCAATAATCATGTGTTTTCTCTCCTTGATTTCCTTGCCGAGCCTTTCGTTTTTGCGTGACGCAATCGAGGCAAATCCAGCCCGGCAGCGGCGCACCCGAATCGCTGCACAATCCAAAAAGCGCCGCCCCGCCGTCCCACAAGTCGGCCACGCCACAAAACGAGCAGCAGCGCGGAAGTTCATTTTCAGGCGCGGCTTCGATGTCGGGCTTTGCCTCGTTTTGCGGCGTCACGATTTCGAGAAGGCCGCGCCGCAGACACGATTCGATGTGGCGTTTGAGGTGTTTGCACAGATGGTTTTCGTCGCCCGCGCACGGATGAAACCGCGCGTGGCGAAACCGAAAATCGGCGCAATCGCACCAACACTCCATCGTGTCGAGGCAGATTTGCGGGTGGTATTTGGTGCCGTCGTCGAGGCTTAGGCTTTTGATGACCGACGAGGCCAAACCCGAACCGTCGAGCGGCTGTGGCACCAAACGGCGCCGATAACGGGAGCGCGCCCCCTTGCGAGAATGGGAAAACGGGCGGCCCGATGCCTGAGCTGTTTTCATTGGTTTTCGATTTTTTCGTTCAAAAGTTGATCGGCGGGCGTCGGCCCCAAGGGACGCCACTTCGTCACCACGCCATCGGACAAAACCTTGTTGTGGTCTCGCCAAACCCAGCACGTTTTGGCACCTTCCGAGGAGTGACTGCTCAAAAAGGCGACGATGATCGTGTCGAAGGCTTCGACCAGGCAATCGCGCGATGTGACACATCCCCAGCCGTCCTCGGTATCACAGTGCAGCACGAGGGGCGGCAGTTCATCGGCAACGTCGCGCCAGCGCCACAGGTCGAGTTGCTCCAAAGCGGCGATCAGTTCGGCATGGCGCCGCTCCAAAGCGGCGATCAGTCCGGGCCGCACCGAATTGGCGAACTCTTCGCGCAATTGCCTCACAGATTCAAAAAGCGTCATTGTTTCAGCCGATTGTTTTTCAACCGTAGGAATCGAAGAACTCGTCGGCGTCTTCGTCATCGCCGCACAGCGCCAGAAAAAACATCCAAAGCGCCATCATCGCCGCGAGACAAAATCCACCGAAAATCAGAGTCGCCAGTGCAAAGCGAGAGAGCGGTTTCACGGCGTGGTGGGGGGCGCGACTTCGGTTTTATCCGATTCGCGCTGGCTGAGCAGCGACTTCGCCCAGCGCGTCAAGCGCTCCTGCGATTCGTCGAGCGCCACGTTGGTCTGCGCCGCATTGCGAAGCGCGACGCTTTTCCAATAGCGCGCGCGTTCCCAGAGTCCGTAAGAGAGGCCAGCGAAAAAGAGAACGCCAGCGCACAAAAGGGCGGTTATCATCGTTTCTGTCATCGTCGTTTCCAAAAGAAGGGTCTAAATCAGTTCCAAAATCACCATTTGGTTGCGCCTGACGCGAGCGGGTTTGGGTTTCGCATCCGGTTCCGTCTTCGCGCCTCGTCGGTCGTCGTGAGCGTTTCGAGTGCGCGCATCAAGCGCGGTTTGGGTGGTTTGGGGTGATTGGTCTTCGAGCGCCCAAGCGGGCCAACACGGGCGCGGCTTGAGCAACAAGTCGTGGAGCGGACTTTCGACCGCTCCGAGCAGGTGCGCGATTCGATACGCCCTGCCGACACTGGCCCCACCGTAACGCAGATGCCGCCGCAAAACGGCCTCGGCGTTTTTGAGGGCTTTGGGTTCGCGCTTTTCACAAAGTCGCCGCGCGAAATAAGCGATGTCATGCCCCGATTTTTCTACCGCCAATTCCAGGGGCGTCATAATTCCTCCTTTTTCCATCGGGGTGTGGTCACGTGACCACACCCCGATGAAGCGACGGCTCATGCCGATGGCACTTTCACGCCGATTGCATGATTTCGATGGCGCGCGCGAAAAACTTTTCGGCGCGGTCGAGATGCTGCGCTTCGAGTGCGTGCAGTTCGAGGACGGCAAAGCGGTTGGCGATGGCACGTTGCACGATGCCCTGCTCGTAAAACTCTTTGGCCTGCGCGACGCGTTCGGCCCGCGAAGCGGTTTGGGCACACGAGGTCATTGCTTTGAGCATCGGCTTAGGCATCGGCGCCCTCCTCTTCCGGTTCCAGCTCCAACTCGTCCTCGTATTCGGGAATCGTCAGCTTTTTGATGAGAGCGTCCACCGAGTAGGCCGGAATCCGAATCGTGTGGCCATTGCCCACCTTGCGCTTTTCGAGCGCCCCTTTATAGATGTAGTCGCGGACGGTGCGCACGCTGCGCTCCATCCCGGCCTTTTTGAAACGCTCTTGCACCTGCGCCACGCTCAGCAGCCGCCGCGACTCGCGCGGCAAAGCCGATAAGTCGCGCTTGGCATTTTCGCGCTTAGCGCGTTCGCGTTTGGCGCGCCGCAGAGCGGGCAGAGTGCCGCGCGAGGAGTCGTTGGGATTCTTGGTCATCACAGTTCCTGGGGGCCATCCCGAAATCGAAAAGGTTCGGGTTGCGCAAAGAGGGTTGTTTTTATTTTTACGTAACACCTACCAGAAGTCAAGCAAAATTTACGTAATTATTTACGGTATAAAAACCAAGCGTGCGAGAGATAACCTTTATTTACGGGTGATTTACGGAATGTTACGGAGTCCAGAAGGCAAAACAAGCGAGAGCGAGGGGCAAAAAACGCCGCGCGAAAAGCTTTCGGAGCGGTTCGAGCTGCGTTTCACGCCTTCGCAAATGGAGGAGTTACGTAACCGTGCGGCCCGTGAGAATACGGACATCGCCGACGTGTTACGTAAAGCGGCGCTCGCCAGTGAAATGGCGAATGAAGTTTCGTCCCCGCCCGATTTGGACGAATCACGTGTGGATGAACTGCGCGTGGGTAAGCTGCGCGCCGGGGCCACGTTGCAAGAAAAGCTCGCGCGGCGTTTGCTTTACGGGGACGGCGAAGGGGATGAAACATCGGCGCCCTCGCTTTCCGAGGATTTAGACGCGCAGTGGTTGGGGTTGCCTTCGGCGACGCTGCGCTTGCGGCGCTTGGCGTCGGCGCCGTGCGGCCCCTGGAAGCGGGCAGTGGACGAAGGCGAATGGGTTTCTCTGCCCAAAGCCATCGCCGACACACTCGATGCCCGCGCGGGCGATGTCGTCGTGCCCGCCAGCGGCGATTCGATGCGTGAGGCCGGTATCTTGGACGGCTACGACGTCGTGATGCGCCCTTACGATGGCCGCTCGCCCAAACGCGGCGACATCGTTTTGATTCAGGTTTGGATGGGAAGTGCGGGAAACGCCGACGAGTCGTCCGACGCCGAGTGCGTTTCCACCATGAAATATTGGGACGGGCTGGACGCTAAAGGACACCCGCTCTTACTCGACGGCAAAAAACAGCCCTACCCACTGCCGGAGACACCGCACCGCTACGAAGCCGTTTCGCGCGCGATTTCCGTGATGGGCCGGTTGTAAAGCGATCTGGATGCCACAGATAAATGCTACGCACCAAAGACGCCATTTTAAGTCGCCTGGATGTTTGGTGGATGCTTTGGAGATTGGCGAAAAAACATGAAAGAAACTCTCGAAATAGCGAAAAAGGCTTCGATAAATTCGACATCATCCAGCCATTCATGCAGCGGCTTTACGGGGAGCATCCCTACGCCGAAGAAGAGTGGCGCGTGCTGGTCTATCAAGTGGCGTCGTGGGAGTTCATTAACATGGCGAAGAATCACCACTTCGAGCCACTCCAAAGCGCGCCCCAATCCTACTACTGCGCGATTCATCCTCCCTCTCGCAAAAGGGCCGCTTCGACAGCCACGCCCACTCTCTTCAATGACGCTCTCGACGACGCCACGCGCGATTCTGCTGAAGAAAGCTCTCTTCCAGAAAAAGATTTTCTGCTTTTCGAAGAGGGCACTGCCTACGAGATTCTGGCAACGCAATACGAGCGCGATGAAGAGGCCAGAAAAATTTGTCTTTCCGTTCACGGGTTCGATTGCGCTGTTTGCAATTTCAATTTCGAGAAGGAATTTGGCTCCATAGGCCGAGGATTCATCCATGTCCATCATTTGACGCCACTGTCCGAAGGCGCCCGCCAGACCGATCCCGCTCAGGATTTGCGCCCGGTCTGTCCCAACTGCCACGCCATCATTCATCGCCGCCAACCGCCCTTATCCATCGAAGAAGTGCGCGCGCTGAAAAGTCTTTGCCGAGAGTGATTTTCAAACTCGATTCTTCATCGCCATGCCCAATTTTAATCCTCGCCCTGCCGCCGTAAGTGCGCCGCTTGGAAGCGCTCCGCTCGAAAACGCTCCGCTCGAAAGCCTTGATTTCGCGGAGCCGTTCGTGATGCCCGACGGACGAGAATACGCTCTCGATATGCGCCTCGAACTCACGCCCGAAGTGGCGCGCGTCCTCGTGGATGCCACGCGTCTCGACCGACCGAATCCGCAGTGTCTCGACCCGTATTTCGCCGACCAGCGGTTTTTCGAGGTGCGGTTTTTGGGTTGCGGCGACATTGACGAAGACGCCGCTAAAATCCTGCTCGCCTTTTCCCGCCAGACCATCGCCAAGCACCTGCGCGCCAATGCACAGCCGACCGCCGCTTCTCGGTTGCACACCGTTTTAGAGGTTGACCTCAACGCATGATTAGCACACTCAACTCATCCAAACCCACCGAAATCAGCCTCGACCAAATCGTGCTCGTGCCCCACGACGCGCTCGAACCGATGCCCGGCCAGCCGCGCCAAACACGCGACGCACAGTTCGAAAACGAACTCTGCCAGAGCATTCTCGACCTGCGCGCGCTCGGCGAGGGAATCGGAGGCACCGGCATCACCGATGCGCTTTCGGTTTTCATTCCGACGGGCGCCCTCGATGAGCGGGGACGACTCAAACCCGACCAGAAGCTGCGTATCTTGTCCGGCGAGACGCGTTGGCGCGTGGCCGGACGCGCGGACGAAGAACGCCCCGACTTGAAGCGCCCACTGCCCGTCGTGATCAGCGACACGAGCGCCGACCGCGCGTTCGAGCTGGCGCTTTTCGCCAACTTGCACCGGCGCGACATGGATCCACTCGACGAGGCGCGAGCGTTTTTCAAAATCAAGGAAAAGCACGGCTTCGGCTACAACGGCCTCGCGCAGTATCTGGGCAAAACGCGCGATTACGTGCGCGACCGCTTGAAGTTGCTCGGCGACGAAAACGTCTCGAAAATTCTCGTCGCGCGCCCCGACGCCACGCGCATCGTGCGCCGCATCAACCAGCAAGACGACGAAGAGTTCAAAGAAAAACTCGTCGAGTTGGCGATGAACGGCGCGCCCTTTCTGGACATCGAGGACACTATCGCGGCCCGGCGCAGCGGCCTCACGCTCGAACGTTATCGCAGCCAAAAACGCATCGAGACTTTGGAGCGCGAACACAAAAAAGAAGCGGCTCAGGCCAAAAGCTACTCGCCGGTGCCGAGTCTGCCAACGCACGGCGCGGCCAATCCAACCGAAACCGAAACTCGTCCGGCCTTCACGCCCTCACCAACCGAATCGAAACCGCCAACCGAATCGGGGCCACAATCCGAATTGGAGCCTGTGGCCACCGATGCCGCTCTACTGCGAGGCGTCGCGCCACGCACGAGCGACCAAATCGAGCGCGAGCAGGAGCTGACGGGTTCGCGCGCCGCCCATTACGTCGGCGACGCCTTCGACACGCTTCTGCGCGAACTGCAAGACACCGCACAGGCGCTTTCCACCCAAAAGCTGACTCCGGCGACCAAAGAGCGCCTACGACTCAAAGCCGCCAAGATGCGCGAAGTTTTAGCCGAACTCGAAACGGGGCCACTGGCACCGTAAAGAAAGCAATGAACATCGAATCTTACGGAGATTTGGCGCGATGATGCCCAAGCTGCCCTGCCCGCACTGTGGGCTAACGCTGGGATTTTTCCCCCACTCGCGCGACGCCAACCGAGGAACGCCACTGCGCTCCCCGCCCTTCGCAGACGCCGTTTTGTGCTGATTGAGCTGCAAAGGCCATTTCCAAATCGAAATCCACACGAAAGCGCCCTCGGTTCTGCGAAAAATCCACGAGCAGCCACCCAAGGCGCCCCAGCCGCCCAACTAAGCGAAAGCTCAACCGAGCTTAGAAAAAATTCACCTCTTGATTCGTCAAAAAGAGGCGCGCAGAAAAGAGAATTTCAAGCGTGAAATGGAGAAAATGAGCGTGATTTTCACGATGGGAATCGCACTCAAGAGGTCAGGGGTTCGACTCCCCTCAGCTCCATCTTTCTCCCGCGAAAACACCGAGTTTTCGCGGGATTTTGTTTTAATAAAAATCGCGCCACGCGTCAGCTCACGGCCCGTTTTCCTCCTTCGCCACTCAACCCAAAATCCCGTCTGTTTATGGAGAAGTTTGAACAGCTAAACTGAAGCAAATTTCGAGTTGCGTCGAGGGTTTTAATCGCGCTTTGAAGGATTGAAATCCAAAGCAGCAGCAACGGCGTTGGCCATTAGATTTTCACTTTTAATCGCGCTTTGAAGGATTGAAATATGGCTTCGGCGTTTTTGTTTTTCGGTTCGTTTTTCGTTTTAATCGCGCTTTGAAGGATTGAAATTTTTGGCGATTGATTTCGGCGTTTACCCCGAAGCGAAGTTTTAATCGCGCTTTTGAAGGATTGAAATTGCGCCGCGAAATCGCGTAATTTTTCCACAATCGCGCGTGTTTTAATCGTGCTCTCGAAGGATTAAAACGAAAAATTCACTTCTTGATTCGTCAAAAGAGGCGCGCGTGCTACTCGCGCTTTAGAACTCGAATTTACGGAGGAATCGCGCGATTTTGCTGGAAGTTTTTGTGCTTTGCGGGTTTTTCGTCTGCGTTTTTTGGTGGGAATCGGGAAAAATATATTTGTCCGAAACTGTTTTCGGCTTGGCTGTGCTTGTGTTGGCGCGCGTCTTTCCCTCACTATCATGACTCTTCGGCGCAAAACGCTTTTATTGCTCTTCACGGCGTTTGGTTTTTTGTTGTTGGCGCTTTATAGCATCGCCTCCAACATCATTCTCACCGGTTTTTTGCGGTTGGAAGAGCGTGAAATCGAGAGCGATATTGCTCGCGTGCGCGAGGCTTTGCGCGTCGAGGTGGCGCGCATCGACACTTCGGCGGCGGATTGGGCCGGTTGGGACGAGCCTTATCGCTACATCGTTGGCCAAAACCCGAATTTCGAGCGCGAAACTTTGGTGCCCGCACAAGTCGCGGGCCTCAAAGTCGATGCCATCGCGCTCGTGGATAACGCCGGAAATCTCAAATTTGCTCAGGGCGTCGAGGCGGGGCAGCCGCGATTTTCCGCTTTTCCCGCTGGTCTGCGCAATTACTTGGGGCGCGGCCAGTTTTTGTGTCGGCATCCCGACGAGCACAGGGGGGTAGCGGGGCTTGGGCCGCGTATCAATGGGCAGATGCTGTTTTCGTCGCGCCCTAGCCTTTCGAGTTTCAAGAGCGGGCCGGGGCGCG
>ERZ1066120.955-NODE-955-length-21103-cov-19.500523_pt1 | contig 21103 bp, 19 predicted proteins | sample MGYA00382767_ERZ1066120 | MGnify/ENA primary metagenome ERZ1066120 (study PRJEB33369, sample SAMEA5778350) | biofilm metagenome | biome: Industrial cooling water; feature: Water cooling tower basin; material: Biofilm | place: United Arab Emirates | collected...
GTGCAATTTACCTCGCTGCTTCCGTCATCTGGCTCAATTGATGACACACCCTAGGACTTAAACGTGGCTTCTTCAAGCTGATGGCTTACATGAATGACTTTCGTACTTCTTCCACTACTTATGCTCAACTAAATTCAGCTTGACTTAGATTTTTATCTCACCAAGGTGATAGAAGAGAGATCGGTTAATCTGGTCTGAAATTTATAATTTCGGTCTAGTGTCATCTAATGTGGTTCTATTCTCAGTTAATCTGGTTTCAACCACCCGCTTATTCTCAGTTCATCTGGTCTCAAAACTGTGATGATTTCAGGTCGGAGCGATGATGATTTCGGGTCGCCACAGCTAGCGCGATCCGATTGCACTCGAACGCACCCCAAACCAAGGAAGCAGAGAAATTAGATATGGACTAGTGAGCCACTCGCTCGAAAAGGTCAAGGCGATATTGTTCTTCTCTTTGACCTTTGAGATGGCGCAGTTGTGTGGGAACCAGTTCTAAAAATGCCTCATGTACTTCATCTCCGCTTAAAGGGTAATCTTTGGCGAAGAGCGTCCAGTGAACCAACAGCAGATGTCCTCCTGGCTCTAAACGATCGAGAATTAGCTGTTGTGCCTTCCTTAAATCTTCCCAACACCAGTAATAACCGACTTCGGACACCAGAGTTAAATCAAAGATCTGCTGCGGATATTCCTGCGGTACTCCCATGAGTTGGAAGCGGACGTGCGGGAGTGACTGGCAACGCTCGATCGCTCGATTTAAGGCTGGTTTGGAAACATCAATCGAGAGCAGGCGATCGCAGCGATTTGCTAGCTTTGCCGTTAGTACTCCAATGGAACAGCCAATTTCCAAAGCAGAATCATAGCGTTGTTTAGGTAAGGCGGCGAGGGTAGCTGCATATTTGTTGGCTTCGTATTCACTAGTCTCAAACTTCCAGGGATCGGGTTCGGCGTTGTAAAGGTCGTCAAAATAGCTGGGTGGTAGAGATTGTTTTTGAGATGGGTTCATAGTTTTTTTAGATGATTTCTCTGAAAGCTTCTCCCGACTCCCTGCGGGGAGTTAGGACTCATTTAATCTCTTCTAGATAAACTTCCCAAGGACGGGTAAAGTTTGCCAACATTTCTGGCGTGAGGCGAAAGCCTTCCGGATCGTCATCAATCAAGTTAGTGGTTTGGGAACGGTAGGCAGCGATCGCCTGTTTCTTTTTTTCCACTACCTGAGTAATATCCAGCCGCCACGCAGTAAAGCGATCGGGTTCTGGTACTTCGCTTCTTTGTGCTTCATCCCAATCCCAAATTGGGTATTCAATCGACCGAGGCGATAGGGATAAATCTGTTAAAGCGGCATGAATTAGTTGCCAAGTCGCCCGATGATCTGGGTGAGGGTCGGATCGCCAGGGAAGAAAAATTATCTTGGGAGTCAATGCTGCAATCCGATCGCGACATAACACCATTGCTGCGGGAAAGCCTGGAGACTCAGGAGTAGGAACAGCGCCATCTGGCAATCTCAGAAAAGTGACGGCATCTTCTACCCCCAAAGTAAATGTGGCGCTGCGTGTCTCTACTTCTCGTAGGTTACGCAAAATCGGCGCGGGATACTTGCGCGATCGCGGGTGGGACATCGTACCGTCGCTGATAACTAGGATGTTGACCTGACAACCTAACGAGCGTAGCAAAGCGATCGCACCACCACAACCCAATGTCTCATCGTCGGGATGAGGCGCAACTACCAATACAGGAGCAGTGGCGATTGTATCGATAGTATGTAGTGGTAAAGCTGTTGGATTAGTGAAGAGTAGCCGATCGACGATCTGACGATGCATAAGACCATAGAGAAGTTGCAGGGATAGACTCAGACAGAACATACTGTCCGACATTAGCGATCGCCGCATCATAGGCGGGTTGGCGCAGGTACAGTGTCAGATCGCGGATAATTCGTTCTATCGGGTTTGGTGGCAATAAACCCCGCGTTCCTACACAGCGTTCGCAAACTTGCATCGTATCCATACAAATTTGCTCAATTGCGGTTCGCACCATGTTAGCATATGCTACTAACTCATCGACTCGGTCGTCGGCTAAGTTAGGATAACCGCCAAATATGGCAGCATAGCCTGCTACCTTATCTGCTGCTCCCCTCAGCCACAGATTACCGCTTTCCAGGGCGATCGCCATTTGTCCTAGCCGTGCCTGTTGATATGAGTCCAGAGTCCTGCCCAATTGATTGAGATACTGACGGGTTTGGTCAAACAACGCCTCGGCTGCACCCAGTTGCACGGCAGCAAAGCGAATCACTCCTGCTGTCAGCCAAGGTTGTCTGTAATAATCTCCTGGCTGACCAATTAACGAGCCACTTTCCAGTTCCACCCCGCTAAAATCGACTTTAAAACTTGCCGTTGCCCGCATTCCAGAAGGCTGCCACCAATTAGGATCGCTAACTGTTGCCACCTCATCCATCGGTACGATGCACATTTGCCAACTACCATCAGGCAAAACACCATTGACGAAGGGGCGTTCCACATAACCGCAGCCAGAAGCAAAAGTCTTGCAACCCTGGAGTACATACTTGCCGTTCTCAACGGGAAAAATTTTCACTCCGTCAGCGGCTTCAGCATTCCAGACTCCAAAAATTTTGTGGCGATCGCGGGTATCGCTGGCGTATGCTTCGATCTGTTCTCTGGTCCCAAATGTCTGGATCAGTTGCAGGGCGTTGACATGTCCCTCATAGATTCGACCTACTGCCAAATTACCGCGCCCAATTTGCTTTAATAACTGCAACGTCTCCCAAGTCAGGCTAGAATCAATTCCCAAGCCTAATCCCCCTAGTTCTGGTTGTAAGGCTACGGCTAGTAACCCAGCTTGAGTCATGAGTTCAAACTCTTGTACCGGAAAAGCTCCATTGCGATCGATTGCAGCTGCATGGGCGGCACAGAAGTCAGCAATTTCGCTTGCTCTTGCCAATACCTTAGCTATAGATAAACTATGTTGCTGAATAGTTTCACGAGTTGATAATGACGCGATCGTTTCTACTTTCCTCACTGCTTTTTGTGACAAACATCTATAACCATAATGTGTTCAATTACACAAGAAAACATCTATCTTGTGACGCGATCGTCAGTTACGGCAGGCAGAAATCTGGTAGAGATTGCTGAAGTTAGGGGCGATCGATTGTCTCGTAAGAGAGTGTGAGTTTGCGGCTAATACCAATTCTCCGTAGAGATGCACTAAATTCGACCCCCCTGTAGTCCCCCCTTACTAAGGGGGGACGCCGAAGGCGGGGGGTAGAAATAATGCAGCTTCACACAGAAACGGTATAAAACCACCATTTGTCAGTGGAAGCCTTGCCCGTCGTTGCAGATTTGTAAATACGCGGGCGCGGCTGAGGCAATTTTGAGCAATTTCTTACAAAGGCTACTGAATCAGAACGATCGCCTCATCTGCCTTGGATTCTAAAGCCTGCTTTAGCTCTTGCCCAACTTTGGCACTCAGCTCGTCAAAAGCTGCTGGTTTTTGTGTCAATTGTTCTCTCAAGCTGTTTTCTAGATCTGGGCGCATTTTCTCACACAGATTTTCAATTGCTTTATCTCCTAACCAAAGAGAGCGAATCCAACTAGGGATGTCTAGCTGTTTGGCAATCGTATCTTCGATTTTCCCCTTGTTTTGTCGCACGCCTTCACCCAACAAAGCCGCACCGTATACCAGCGCGATCGGCACGATTAAGTGTCCGGTGAGTAGCAGCGCAATTAGACTGCCAACAGTACCCCCAGCAATAACCAAACCAACGATCGACGCTGTTGTCGTCGCCAAAATATCGTCACCAATTGATAGCGATGGGTTAAGCATCTTGGAATCGATCCCACCTTCAAATCTCAAGCTACTTTTAGGAATCTGAAATTTTTGACAAATCGGGTCTGTTTCGGCAGCTAATTGAGGTCGAATTGTGCTGTCGAACCAAGCAACGCACTGTTGGTTAATTGTCTGCTGCGCTCGATCGCTTTTCAACCACTGCTCTACGCGCTGCTCGATCGCGCTTTCTAGCTCTGCCAAAGTCCGCAGGCGATTGTTGCGCCAGTCTTGCAAACCAGGCTTGAGTGCGTTGGCGATCGCACCAACGGACAACGGTTCTACCAGCGATTCAATTAAACTTGAGACGTGGCTTTGAATCAGAACTTTTAGTTTATGAGAATCGTACAGCTGGTTCACTTCCTGTTTAAAAGCAGCAGCACGTAACTCCCATCTTCCTACCCGCGATAAACCTAAAGCAATACATCGTTCTGGCTCTGGATCTGGGCGCAGTTGAGTTGCGGGAAAAACCTCAGAGCAAATTTGGCGCGTGAACTGCATCCGCGATGCGCCCCCAGTCATTAACACCACTTTTGGCGTAATGCCTTGAGTTGCTAGCTTTTCCTTTGCCGCGATCGCTGCCTCTCGAAAGGCTTGAATCCAACTCTTGTGGTCTAATTCTGGCAAAGACTGGTTTAAAATCTCCTCCATCATCGCTTGGTTGACTTGAGGAATAAAAAACAACTGTGGAGTAATACACTCAAAACCACGGGCAAATCCTCCAGATTGGCTGTACAGCAGTTCGTTGGAAAAATAGTCTTCCTTTGCTTTACGACATTGGAGTTCGCAGCGTAGTTTGTGATGCGGGTGTGACTCAAAAATCTGCTCTAGTAAAGTCTTCTGCTCGTGGTTTGCCAGCGTACGGGCAAAAATGGCGCGATCGAGCAGGGAAGCTCCCAGACTGTTATGTCCAAAATCGAGTGGAAATTCAGACAAGCTCTTGACGAGAGTAAAATCTGTGGTTGAAGAGCCAATGTCAATAATCAGCACCGCCGACTTAATTTCATCATAATCGAGCTTGCCAGCTTCCTTAGCTTGCATCAATGCAGCGCGTGACTCAGGTACGACGCTAACAAATGGAACGGCTTCTGCAAGCAGCTTTCTGTATTCTTCTCGTTCGCTCGCCGACCATCCCGAAGGACAGCCGACATAAAAATGGCTGATATTCCCGCCAATTTCAACCTGTCTGCTTGCTTTTAACAGATTGTAATACGTGCCAACAAAATTGCGAATTGTCTGCCTGTAATTTAACTCGTGGTTTGGTTTTTGCTTAAAGCCGATTTGCAGTTGCGTCACACCAGCTTGGATTAATGCTTGTTCGCCAACCAAAATGCCGAAATCTGGATGCCAACCAATAGCTGTGACTTGAACCTTTTTATGATTTACCTCTAGCATTTCTGGCGTTTCAACGCTATCTGCTTTTGCCTTAGCCACAGCTGTTTCACCGTGTCCCAGATCGAACCCGACTATTTCTTTAACTTGTGTATTCATACTTTTCAATCGCTGCTAACCTTCGCACGAACTGGCTCGATCGCCCGACCGCGCCGCAGCAGTCTTTCTCCTTTCAACAGTGCAGGAGTTAGAGTCACGTATTCTTGAGCGGTAGGGTCAATACTTGGTTCAAATTCAAAATACTCTCTCAAACTTTGCGCGTCATCAGGTTGATAGTTTTGAACTCGGATTCCTTGCTTGAATAAAATCTGTGGAACCAGTTTGGCGAGTTCCAGCGCCATTAAAGGATTATCTAGAAATGACGCGCCAATTAACCGTTGCAGCAGATCCAATATTTCTGTCAGTTCTTCTAAGCCACTTGCCGCTAGGGGTTTGTTTGCTTCTTCAACAGAGGTAACTGCAATATCTATGGTGTTGAGAGCTTGGGCTAGGTTGTCCAGCAGAGCTGTAGTATCGACTCGGATTGGCAGCTTTGGGACTTCTACAGGTTGAGAAATGGGTTGGCTTTTATCTAGTTGCAGCGCAACTTCTAACCCGATCGCCACGGATACTAGTAAGATCGGCATCCAGGCTCCCGCGTCAGTTCTTGCCAACGAGAACAATGAAACTAAAATACCGATACTGACGATCGCCTGTAGCGATTTCAGCAGAATTCTGTTGTAACGTTTGCCCGAGGTAGCAGTTGGCTCAGGCTCCAGATTGTCAACTTGTTGAGTCTCGTCGGCAGTAGCGAGAGTCGATAGCGACTGCCGCAGGGTGTCTAGGAAAAAATTCACTAAACGAACCTGAGTTACGCTTAGCTCGTTGATATAACTTTTCTCCAGGCGATCGACTCGATTTTGCACTAGCTTCACAACCTGTTTTAGATTGGTTGCCTTGTCGAGTTCTGTCTGAAGTTCGCTCCGCCCTTGATTAAAAAGTGTCGATAGTGTCTGCATCTTACTTGGTCTGTCTAGTCCCTACTGACACGCAGCTAGAACCCGATTGTTTGCCCCCACTGCCCTATTCTAAGCAATTGCCAGGGAAGGAGTGTAGTATCGAGCCGTCGCATTTGTACTACCAAACTATGAGCTAGCTCAAAGATGCTATCGAGCAGATTTGCCAAACTAAAAGTACGACCAAAATAAAGGTTGCGAGTGCGAATGTAGCTGAAATTGAGTTCGATTTGCATTCGATTCGCGATCGACGTTCTTCTATCTTTTTTGGAGGTGCGGCAATGACTGATTCTATATTGGTGAGCGGCGATCGCACCGCGACTGGGGAGCGATCGCTCAGCCTACCTGCCTGGTTGGTGCTCATCTGTATCATTGCCTTTACAACCTTGCTAGCTGCCGGAGCAGCAATCTGGAAAAATGCCCCACCTGTCCCCGATGTGGTGCGATCGGCACAGCAAGAAATCATCCTGACGCGAGCAGATATTCAATTGGCGATCGCTGGCGATGGCAGAACGGTGCAAGAATCGTTACACTTGCAGCAACGCCCATTTTTGCAAGTGAAGCGATCGCTATAATCTTAAAGTAACTCAAACTTTAGTTAGCACAAAAATACTACCTTCATTCCCCCTGCCAATGCGTAAATCGCTATCTAAATAGGTAATATCTAACCAACCTTGTTGTCTGTTACTGTTAATTTTAGTATCCAAAGCCGCAAATTTTTTTCCTGCTTCTATTTCTTGAATAAAACTAGTAGGAGACTGATAGCTAATTAAGCGTTGTAAACCGATAACCGATCGCTCAAATCTAACTTCAACGCGACGTTCTGAAACAGGCGTAAATTTAGCTGCGACGCTAACTATACCTTCGAGAAAAGGTAAACCATAAACTTCAGCAATATTATAAAGACTTTGAGCTTGAACGCGAACGCATTGATAAATCTGACCGAGTTTGAGTAATGGAAATTGGTCGATATTTAACAAACCCTTACTCGTTGTATAGAGCAAGCGCCAGTCTCCATTTAAGAGATCGCCTGCTTCTACAGGACGAGGCGTGGGATTGCGGTCTTCCAACTGAGCGATCGCGGCGAGAACGGCTTGCTTATCCGGTTCTGTTGACAGCAAGCCGCGATTCTTACCTGCAATTTTTTCTAAAAGTGCTTCTTTCCCTAACATTTTATTACAGTTGTCAGTTATCAGTTATTCAGTGAAGAGCGGTTAGTAATAATTTCTTCCTAGCTCCCAATTTCATCCTACAAAGCTATGTAGCTTCTGCCATCTATTATTAGGCAAACTTTTTATAAGTTGTCATTAGTCATTTGTAGCTAGTGGTTTCCAGATCGAGTCTAACCAATTACCCATTACCAACTACCAACTACCAATTACCAAGTGATAAACTTTAGATGTATAATTGCAACCCTCTGTCTAGATAAAGCCTGAATATGCACAACTCTCCGCTTAGAGAAGAACCACGGGAACAGCCAGCTAGAGTGATTCCCCTCAAACAAGAATCTTCACTGATCGACTGGTTGCAAGCTAATGGTCGCTTGATTGCCCGCGATGGCGTTCAAGAACCCGATCTAATCGGCGAGGTAGAGGAAGGAGATTCTTCTCTCGACTTGCTCGAAGGTGATGATGTGGGTGACTTCTATGATGATGATGACGATTTGGGAGAAATCGACGAAGCTGATGATGCGTAGTAGCGATAGAGTCATCTGTCATTAGTCATTAGTCATTGGTAACTCACAAATGACCAATGACCAATGACCAATAATATTACATTTAAATACTTTCAAGGCAGCACTCTCAATTCAGTTCCGATAATGTCCTCAGCACCTATCTAGTCAAAAGGCAACTTTGTTGTGGACGCGAAATCATCCTCTTCCTGGTCTTTCCATCTTTCCGGTACGAGTCTGCTTGTCGTCCTCAGTCTTGCACTCATTACCGCCACTTTAACTGTCGATCTAACAGCGCAGCATTTACCTTGGCAAGGGCGATCGCTGACTTTACCTTTTTTACTCTGTGTTGCCATCACTGCCGCTGTAGGCTTTTGGGCAGTACCGATCCTTCAGCGGTTAAAAGCCGGACAAGTCATTCGCGAAGATGGACCGCAAGCACATTTGAAAAAAGCAGGTACGCCGACAATGGGAGGCATATTTTTCGTACCTGTTGCCGTCATCGCTAGCATTATTTTATCGGCACTGTCACTGGAAATCCAAAATCTCGCTCCCGTATTAGCGATCGCGGCTATTACCGTCGGTTATGGGTTTATTGGCTGGTTGGACGATTGGCAAATTTTGCGTCGCCAGTCTAATAAGGGCATCTCTGCGCGCCTGAAATTAGCTTTGCAAGTTGGTTTTGGCTGCCTGTACTGCTTGTGGCTTTGGACTCAGCCAGGAGATCTAACCACGATCGCCTTACCTTTTGGTTTTGCCCTCCCCTTGGGTTTGTTGTTCTGGGCGTTGGCTGTGTTTGTCTTAACCGCCGAAAGCAATGCTACTAACTTGACAGACGGCGTGGATGGTTTGGCAGGAGGAACGGTAGCGATCGCACTTTTAGGACTAGGGGCGATCGTCGCGTCCGACTTCCCTAGTTTGGCAATTTTCTGCGCTTGTCTGAGCGGTAGTTGCATCGGTTTTTTGGTACACAACCGCAATCCGGCTCGCGTCTTTATGGGGGATACGGGTTCTTTAGCACTAGGAGGCGCGTTAGCAGGGGTCGCCCTCATGAGTAATACCCTCTGGGTGCTATTTATTCTCAGTGGTATATTTTTTATCGAATCTTTGTCAACGATCGCGCAAGTCAGTTATTACAAAGCGACTAAAGGACCGGATGGTAAAGGCAAGCGCCTATTCAAGATGGCTCCCATCCACCACCATTTAGAACTATCGGGATGGTCGGAATTACAAGTAGTTGCTGTATTCTACGCGATTAACGCTCTGTTGGCTTTGGTATCTGTTTGGTTAACTCGCTCGATCTAGAAATAGATCGTAGACATGGCGTAGGGGCGCACATCTGTGCGCCCCTGCTTGACCGTGAATTGCGATCGATTAGAGAATTAAACAGCGATCGCGCGCTCGGCTACATGAAACCGCCAGCACCGCCGCCACCGAAGGGATTGCCGCCACCACCAAAGGGATTTTCTCCACCGCCAGCGCCGCCACCACCGAAGGGATTTTCTCCGCCGCCAGCGCCGCCGCCACCGAAGGGATTTTCTCCGCCGCCAGCGCCGCCGCCACCGAAGGGATTTTCTCCACCGCCAGCACTAGCGCCAACATTACCGAAGATATCTTCAAAGCCATCAATTTCGCCAACTCCATCCAACCGACCCCAAGGCGATCGCTGAAATAAGCTATCTAGATCGCTGGTATCACCCACACCAGTCCCGCCATCCGTACCACCACCATCCATGCCAGTGTCACCACTGCCAGAAGTTGGTTCGCCACCACCAGCTGTCCCACTGAAATCCCACGTATAACTAGAATCACTAGTAGGACTACCAGTGAGGGAATCACCACTCCCCGACGAGTCACGCTCGCCCCAAGGAGCTGAGTTTGTTCCTACAATATTATCCGAACTTAGTTGTTCGCCTTGTGGTTGACCGCTATCATCTGTGAATTGTATTGTCATATTTGTACCTACGGCAAAGGGTTCGCTACTATCGCTAGATGGGTTAGTACCAGCAGGAAGTTGCAACGTAATATTTGACCCAACAGCAAAAGGTGTGTCTTCGCTATTGGAGGAGTTGTTACCACCACTGTTGTCATTTTCAGACGTTGACATTCAAAACAATTCCTCTTACTTCTATGTCTGAAATCGCCTAGAGTTAAAGTACAACTTGTCGCCTAAAATTAATTTTGTGGCGTAATTTACTTGTACTGAAAAACTCAAAAATTGCGATTTTGCTTCTAGTTTTGGTACTTTAGGCTAGAAGATTGTTGGCAAAAGAACACGACAAGATCTGCAATTTGTTCTAAATGCAGTCAAATTGCAAAATTGAATTGAACAATAAAAATGCAGCAATCGCTACACTATGCAGTCTATGCAAGTTGAAGAGAGATTGCTATGAGAAATATTTAGATTGGCTTGTCAGTTTTTTTGAATGGTGTAGAGAGGTGAAAATTTTATTTTCGCAACTGACTAACTAGATGAGCCAGTTCGGGTAAAATTAGCTTTTCCATTGCCAATTGCACAGCACTGGTGGAGCCTGGAAGAGAAAAAATTAGTTTACTTTGATATATACCCGCGATCGCCCGCGAAGCCATGGCGCGGGAACCAATTTCTTGATAACTCAGATACCGAAATAATTCACCAAATCCAGGTAAAGTCTTTTCTAGTAGAGAAGCGATCGCGTCGTAGGTTGTATCTCTGGGGGCAATACCCGTACCCCCATTGAAAATTGCTACATCTAGATCCGCACGCTGGCTCAATGATGCTAAGTGCGATCGAATCTGCTCTGGTTCATCTTTGACAATGGCATAAAATCCAACAGTATGACCGACTGCGACCAGCAATTGCTCAATTCGTTGACCGCTTTTATCGGTTACTGGGGAACGGGTATCGCTTACAGTTATGACAGCACAACTGACTGTCAACCCAGGTAAGTCGGGGTGAGGCTGGTGTGTCACAGATTTATAGAACGCTACGACTTATTGAACCCTAAGCCGTGTTCGGCAGCATATCTTTCCATAAATCGCATAAATCGATCCCATTCCTCGCTCGATTTCATCAGGTAGATTGCTTCAATAGCTTCGGGTTTGCCGTTAATAAATTTTCCCTTGACTTCGCGGGTCACGAGTTCTCCTTCTTCATCAATCAAGTACATCCCCGTCACTTCTTCATTACTACCCGCACTCAAAACTTGGGGGTTTTGGAAATAAAAAGTTGCCGTACCATTACTCCCATCCCGCGATCGCGTCAAGCGTACATCTGGGATTGTTTCTTCGGTAACACCTTTAGAAAACTGAATCTGAGCCATAATTACGATCTGTATATTTCCATCATGAGTTGTTTCAGTATTGTCTCATCATTTTGAGCCTCGGTTGCCAGTTATCGTGGGGCGGGTTTTGAGTACAGTTCTATTGCCAAAGCCCGTGAATCTTAGGCTAAACCCGCCCGTACAGGAGGCGGGAGTAGCATTACCCATTACCCATTACCCATTACCAAGTTGAATTATTTTCAGGCTGCGATGGTGTGGCAGATTCAGGGATATAAGTACCCGATTCATTAGAAGTCGGTTGGTTGAGGTCGCTGGAGTCGCTGGAAGTCTCTGGCTGTGTGGGTGGTGTTGGAGTTACAGAAGTAGGCTGTGTAGTTGTTGCTGGAGTTAATGGCGGGGCAGGTACTACCGGATTTGCGGGCATCGCTTGAATGCTTTCGATTTTCTCTAATGCTTTTTGATAATTGGCGCTGTCGCTTTTTTGCTGAAAGATGTTAGCAGCAGCCTGTAAGTCCGCGATCGCACCTTGACGATCTCCTAAATCGCGCCGGACGAGACCTCGGTTGTAATAGGCTTCGGCGTTTTGCGCGTCCAGACTAATGACTTGACTAAAATCATCCACTGCTCCCTGTCGATCTCCTAGACGGCGGCGGAGAATGGCTCGATTGTTGTAAACTGTCGTCCAACGGGGATCGAGATTTAAGGCACGACCGAAATCATCCAACGCTCCTTGGGAGTCTCGCAACATCGTCCGAGCTAAAGCGCGGTTGTAGTATGCTCTAGAATTATCTGGTTCGAGCCGGACAACGCGATCGAAATCATCAAATGTTCCCTGACCGTCTCCCATACTGCGACGGATCGCACCGCGACTGTGATAAGCTTGAGCGTCGTTAGGAACGAGACTGATATAGCGATCGAAACTTGATAATGCTGCTTGCTTGTTTCCTTGATTGTAAAGAATGACTGCCCGTTGATAATAAGCATTGGCATAGCTGGGGTCAAATTTCAGTGCGCGATCGTAGTCTACCAGCGCCCCCTGCTTGTCTCCTTGGTCGTAACGAGCATTGCCCCGCTGATAGTAAGCATCGGCATAGTTGGGGTTGCGAGCGATCGCTTGGGTATAATTGGCAATTGCTCTCGATTTATCGCCGCGATCGCGTTCCACCGATGCTTTGGCGAAAAAGTCAGAAGCAGATTTGGGATTTTCTAATCTCTGTGTTGGTTTATCCGTACTGGGAGCAGTGTCTACCGCAACTGTTGTCGTTTGACCGATCTGCGATCGCATTGCCAAAAACGTATTAATTGGAATTGCCCCATTAAATCCAGTTTTCATATTCACAGACATCGAAGCGTCGCTTCCCTGCTGCTTCACGTCTACGCGATCGCTACCCCCCAAGCCGTGAATGCCAACCACTCGACCATCAATATCAAAAACGGGACCGCCGCTCATGCCACCTTTGGTAACTGAGTTATAACGCAGAGTATAGCCTTCAGGCGCGCTGCTGGGGCGACTGGTAACGAACCCTGGCGAAAAGACAAAATCGCGGTCTGCCCCAAATTTTCGATCTAAGGCAGGAAAGCCCATGACAAAAATTTCTGCTCCTACGGGAACATCGGACTGCGCTAGCATGGCAACGGGATATGCAGTCGCACTATTAAACGTTAGTAGTGCTAAATCGGGATCGTTAGGATTTTTTTGTAATTTCACCGTACTCACAACTGTATAACTCTGCCCGTCGTGGGTACGAATCGTATGCGGACTGGGCATTAAAGCAACATGATTGCATGTCAAAACGGTATAAGTATTGCCCTGCCGTTGAATAATTATTCCAGAGCCGCCATCTTTCACTCCTACTGGAGGATTGACTTGTACGGTCATGGGATTGCCGATCTTGACAATTTCTTGGGGAGACAGAGCCACAACCGTACCGTGACTCATTACCAGAGCCGCTAATGTTACCGTTCCAGTCAACAGGGGATAAGTAAAGTTTTTCATCAGAAAGTGAGTAGTGGTAATTGGTAATTGGTAATGGGTTGAGTGTTGTTAGTTGTTGGTTGTTGGTGCGTGACTTAATTGTGAATTGTGACTTGATAATTGCTCCCGATAGCTCCCTCAGCTCTCTTTTCCCAACTCCCTACTCCCTACTCCCCACTCCCCTCTTCACAGCTTGCCGAAAAGTAGCAGTAGGAATTGCCCAGCTCAATGCTTCCATTTGCTGGTAAAGTTGCTCGGATGGGGCAGAGCCATCGATAAATGTAAATGCACCGATGCCTTGGGGGGGATATTTCAAGCGTCCGTTAATTCCAATCAGTTGCCCTTTGCGGTTTAAAACTGGACCGCCACTCATCCCTGGATCGACTTCGTTGGTATAGCCAAGTTGATATCCTTCTTGCAGGGATTTTTCTAGTAGCATTGCCACTTGACCATCCGTAATTCGCAAGGCTTTAATGCCCCAAGTCCGAGTATCCTCGACTGTATCCGCGCTCGTCCATTGCCAATTTGGAAACCCAACCGCATAGATGACATCACCAACAGTTAAGGCTTGAGAGTCGGCGATCGCCACAACTTGATAAGCTTGTTTGCTGGTAAACTCTACCATAGCCAAATCTGAATTAGAGAATAAAGGCGATCGCACCTGCTTTCCTACGTGCGATCGTCCGTCTGCTGTCAGAATAGTAGAGCGATTTTCCTCACCTTCACCTACGATATGGGCGCAAGTCAATACGGTGTATGTTTGTCCTTTACGCCCCACGATCGCGCCCGAACCCGTGGCAGATGTGGCAAAAATCCGCACTGTCACTTGTTTGGCAACTACTGGCACTGTGTTGCCTGTGGGGGAACGCTCGGTACTTGCAACCTGGCTCATCAGCATTGGCTGGGGCTGCGATCGCGCTAAGCTTTGACTGAGTATAGAGATATGCAACCAAACTGGAATTGCCAGTATCAATAGTTGTACGCATTTCACGCACCACGACACGGCTTTGTTACGCCGTGCGACGGCGCAACCGCCTGTTTCACCACGCATCATGCACCCACTCAATTACCAACTACCATTTGCAGGCGCGTTACTAGGTTGCTGCACGGGAGTACTGCCACCTGCTGATTCATACCCAGCAGAAAAAGCTTCTTCTACTGCTGCTTCCATATCAATAGCACCAGCAGATGCCGTCTCACCTTCACCATTCGCACTCTCGCGAATCGCGGCATAATCGGCACGCTGACCGAAACGCAACAAACTGGCTAAAGCTGCACCTGGATCTTTAGCATTTTCTGGGGAGAGTGTAAATAGCGTGTTGCTTGTACTGCAACTAGCGCCGGAGTTGACGTAACAAATGACTGTTTCGTTTTTAATCTTTCCAGTTGTCAGTAATAGGTTGCTCAACCTACCACCATTGGCGGCAACTGCCTTAGTCAACTTTTGAGAAACTAGCTGACAGCGTTCTTGAGGCGTGTATTCCGCACTCACTTGCCGCTGCCAAGTAATCATGGGAGCCGATCGCTGATTTCCTCTAGCTGCCACTGTAGCAAAGCCATTTCCAGAGCGGACGCAGACAAAAGTAGTTGCCTGGTTGCTGGAATTAGCATTTTGTGAGGTTGCCTGTCGATTGCTACGGTTAGCATTTTGTGCCGATGCTTGATGCTGAAAGCCTACTGCGCTGCTAAATGTCAAGCTAGCTACTAAAACTGTAATTGGAAATTGGAATTTCATGAGGAATTTTTATCAGTTATCAGTTATCAGTTATCAGTTATCAGTTATCAGTTATCAGTTATTAGTTATCTATATACAAACTGGCATTTCACGTTTTCGTAAAATGTTTCAGGTAATTTAGGCAATTTTTCTGAATTTACCTAGTAGATAGTACCTTGTTTTCGTACGTTTAATCGGAATTTAAGAATTTTTTCGGTTAACAGCAGTAAATTATAATACTTTACTCTGCACGTAGTATGGTGGTTTATGATGCGATCGCTCTCTTACCAGGATTCTAACGGCTGTGGCGATGCAGGTGCATTTGTCGGGGATGGGGTCGGGGTTTTTTGTTCAGGTAGCAAAAAGTACAAATAGAAAATAACTGCAACTAGTGCCACGCCTGCCATTCCTAGCACAAAACCCGCACTAGATAATAACCATAAGTTTCTTTTAGCTTTTCGTCGTGACTCTCCGCTCTCCTGCTGGCGAGGAATGGTTTGCACTGGGGACAAGCTCGCCTGCTGCGATCGCATCAAATCCGCATCAGTACGATTGTGTAGTGGCGCTAGCTCAGATTGGTGTTGTTGCAGATCGAAGACGTGCGTTTGAGTCAGGTAAACTCGCTCGGATGAGGGAGGAGCGACTGATGGCGGTGTATGTCTACCCTCGGTAGCTGGGTTCGCCGTAGGGGGAGCGATCGCTTCACTATTAGGCTGAGAACTATTTGACCTAGAAGGAACGAAAGCAGCATTACCCAAAGAAGTCGGTAGCACTGATTGCAGCACCGTACTTAATTCCACCACCGAGTGAAAACGTTGTTCCGGTAGCTTGTCCAAACAGCGCATGACAGTTGCTTCTAGTTCGACCGACAAGTATTCGCATCCAGGCTGCGATCGCAAAGGTCGAGGCAATTGGGAAGCGTGAGCAATCCCCCACGATACTCCGCTAGTCTTGCGAGCTTCAGTGCCAAAACCAAACGGATCGTCACCGCTCAGCATTTCATACAGAATCATCCCCAAACTATAAATATCTGCCCGTCCGTCGAGATTTTTCTCCACTTGTAACTGTTCTGGTGCAGAATAGCGGAATGTCCCTAAGAACGTACTGGTGAGATTGGTAAATTCCACTGCCTCATCGCGGATTTTGGCAATCCCAAAATCGAGAATTTTGACTAACTCCCCCAAAGCTGTTGGAATCAGAAAAATATTATCGGGTTTGAGGTCGCGGTGAACGATCTGGATCGGATCGCTGGTAGTGACAACTCCCTCGCGCCGAATTTTTACACCTTGGTGAGCGAGTTGTAAACCCGCACAGATTTGGCAAGCAATATCGATCGCCCGCTCTACAGGTAATTTTGGCTCTCGGCGGAGAAGTTGCCCTAAAGTTTCTCCAAGCAGATATTCCATTACGTAGAAAGGATATCCTTCTGCCGTCACACCGTAGTCACTGATATCCACAATATGGTCGCTTTTGAGCGCAGCACAGAGCATTGCCTCGCGCTCGAAACGCTTGCGTAATGACACTGAAACAGCGAACGTATCTCTGAGTAATTTTATTGCTACCTGCTGACCCAGCCGCGTATCCATCGCCAGATAAACATTACCCATACCACCCGCACCGATGCGCTGTTCCAGGCAATAGCGTTGGCGATCGCCAATCAAACGACCAATCCAGGGATCTGAGCTTGAAGTGTTCATCAAGAAGTGAGTAGTGAGTAGTGAGTAGTGAGTGGTGGTAATTGGTAATAGGTAATTGGTAGTTGGTAATCGGAAGTAAGAATTAACTAGTCACTGGTAACTGGTAACTGGTAACTGGTCACTGGTCGCTGATAACTGTCCCTAGTCCCTGCTGTAATTGCTGCAACTGATTGGGCGGAAACGCCCCATGCTCGGTAATAATTGCTGTAATTAAATCAGCTGGAGTTACGTCAAAAGCAGGATTGTAAAATTCCACTTCTGCTGGGGTCAGGATAGCATCGCCAATTTGGTAGATTTCGATCGGGTCGCGTTCTTCAATCGGAATTTCTCGACCAGAAGCGATCGCAAAATCAATTGTCGCTACGGGTGCGGCGACATAGAAAGGAACATCATGTGCTTTGGCTACCAGTGCTAGGCTGTAAGTGCCAATTTTATTTGCCGTATCGCCATTTGCGGCAATCCGGTCAGCTCCCACGACAACAGCGTGAATCGTTCCCTGTTGCATACAGTGTGCTGCCATACTATCTGTAATTACCGTCACGGGTATTCCTTCCTGGACGCATTCCCAAGCGGTGAGTTTTGCTCCTTGGAGGCGGGGACGAGTTTCATCAGCATAGAGGCGCGATAACCTACCGCACGACCAAGCAGAACGCACGACACCCAAAGCCGTACCGTAGCCTGCGGTGGCTAAAGCTCCAGCATTACAATGAGTCAAGAGATTGAGTCGATCGGGAGTTTTTGGCAATATTTCCAAACCGCGATCGCCAATTGCCTGACAAGTTTGCAAATCTTCAGCTTGAATTGTCTGTGCTGTAGTTAATAAAACCTGTTTAATTTCCTCGACCGTACCGATAGCTTCATAAGCAGTTCTTAACATGCGGGCGATCGCCCAAAACAGATTTACCGCTGTCGGGCGGGTTGCCCGCAACAACTGAGCCACCTGCTCTAGCTGCGATAAAAACTCCTCCCGCTCTTGGCTGGCAATTTCCCGCGCCCCCAGGTACATGCCGTAGGCGGCGGCGATGCCAATTGCTGGTGCGCCTCTGACGATCATGGTTTTGATTGCCCGTGCCATATCCTCGCAGCGATGGATTTCCACAAAAGCATACTCGGCTGGCAAGCGCGTTTGGTCGATCAGTAAAATCGAACCTTCGTGCCAAATTACGGGATAGACATGGGTAGGACTGAACATGAGGGGCTAGGGGCTAGGGGCTAGGGGCTAGGGGCTAGGGAAAAGCCAAAAGTCAAAAATCAAAAGAAGATAAATATCAATTCTTATACATCACTACTCACTACTCACTACTCACTACTCACTCATAACTAATAAAAAAGGCGGGCAACAGCCCACCTCAACACTACGAGACAACAGAAGACAACTGCTGGCTAAAGAAAGCTTGACGCACAGTTTCAGCAATTTGCGGACTGGTTAATCCCAAATCTGCTTTCGATTGGTTTGGTTCGGCGTGATCCACTAAAGCATCGGGTATGCCAATCCGCTTGACAGGAACGACAATATCTGCATCGAGTAAAGCCTCGGCAACGGCAGAACCGAAACCACCCATCAGACAGCCTTCTTCTAAAGTGACGACGCGCCCGATGTGTTTGGCTAAAGGTAGAATTAGCTCTGTATCTAAAGGTTTAGCAAAGCGAGCATTGATTACAGTTGCTTCGATGCCGTGTTCGCGCAAAATTTCCGCTACTTGCATCGCAGGTTGCACCATCGAGCCAAAACCAACCAGCAAAATATCGTCTCCATGTCTGAGGATTTCCCCTTTGCCAATCGGTAAAGATTCCCAACCTTCTTCCATTAGGGGGACTCCGTAACCGTTACCGCGTGGATAGCGCATGGCGATCGGTCCGTCAGTATAATCGACTCCAGTGGCAATCATTTGCTGTAGTTCGGCTTCGTCTTTAGGAGCCATCAAAACCATATTGGGCAAGCAACGCAGGTAGGCAATATCGTACATACCTTGGTGCGTTGGACCGTCAGCCCCAACAATTCCCGCCCGATCCATACAGAAGAAGACAGGTAAATTTTGGATGCATACGTCATGAACTATTTGGTCGTAGGCGCGTTGCAAGAAAGTCGAGTAGATGGCGACTACAGGACGCATTCCCTCGCAGGCTAAACCAGCGCCTAAAGTAACGGCGTGTTGTTCGGCAATGCCAACATCGATATATTGTTTGGGTAGCTTACTCGCTAGTTTATCTAGCCCCGTTCCAGTTGCCATTGCTGCTGTAATGCCAATAATTTTGGGGTTATTTTCGGCAAGCTTGACTAGGGTGTGAGCAAAAACTTTAGAGTAGCCAGGGGGTTTAGGCTTACTGGAGGGAATCGCTTTACCTGTCGTCAAGTCAAAAGGAGATTGGGCATGATAGCCTACTTGGTCTTTTTCGGCAATCTCATAACCTTTCCCTTTAACTGTAGCAACGTGGACTAGTACTGGTCCTTGGATGTTGTGTGCTTGCTCGAAGGTAGCAATCAATTCTGCTAAGTTATGACCGTCTACTGGGCCGAGATAAGTAAAGCCCAGTTCTTCGATAATTGCTCCGACTTTCGACACGGCTAACCGCTTCATTCCACCCTTGAGCCGATGGAGTTCGGGGGTGAGAGATTCGCCAACAAAAGGGATGTGTTTAACTTGTTCTTCTAAGTTATCGGCAAGAAACTGCACGGGCGCGGAAAGGCGCATTTTATTTAAGTAACGAGAGATTGCACCGACATTCGGTGAAATTGACATCTCGTTGTCGTTCAAGATCACGAGTAAATTGGTCTTAGGCAAGTGTCCGGCGTGGTTAATTGCTTCAAGTGCCATGCCACCTGTCAGCGCCCCGTCACCAATAATTGCTGCGACTTTAAATTTATCTCCTTTGAGATCCCGTGCTAAAGCCATTCCCAGTGCAGCAGAAATACTCGTGGAAGCGTGTCCCGCACCAAAATGGTCGAATTTACTCTCGCAGCGTTTGAGATAGCCAGCTACCCCGTCTTTTTGCCGCAGCGTGTGAAACTCACTGTATCGACCAGTAATCAGCTTGTGGGGATAGGCTTGATGCCCGACATCCCAAATCACTTTGTCGCGATCGAGGTCTAATGTCTGGTATAGTGCTAGGGTCAGTTCCACCACGCCTAGCCCTGGTCCCAAGTGTCCGCCACTAGCAGCGATCGTTTGCAAGTGTTTTTCGCGAATTTGACGAGCAATCTGTTGTAATTGACGAATCGACAAACCGTGCAACTGATTAGGATGGGTGATTTCACTCAGGTGCATATTGGGTGTTCCCTCTGCGTTGCGTCTTGTACTTCACCGCTCGACCGTTGCCAACTATCTTGGGTAGAGTCGTGACGGTGAAAATATGTATTCCTTCCTCAATGTAAAAGATTTCGGGTGCAATGCATATTAGTAAATATTTTCCTCTCAAATAATTACTTAGCAATTGACGGCGATCGCTCTTTTTGCTGTGTTCGCACGTAATTTTGATAAAGTTGACATAAACAGTGGCTTTGTTGCATGAAAGAGAAAAAGACACACCTTTCCTTGATAGAGTGGTAATTAGTCTTCCACTCTATAGCTGTCGGGCTTGCCCAATTGAATTATGCGGTTAAGTGCCGCACATTGCAGGAACAATTCCACGGCTTGATTGTCAAAGGTGCGTCGCCGTAGCTTGCCCCCAAAGATATTTGTCAGCCGAAACATGGTTGTTTCGGACAGTGAGCGCCGATGATAACCACTCTCCTGCTTCCACCGCTTGCGCCCGACTTGACGAATCCGTCTTAAATTTTCATCCCGTGGATGCGGCGGTGCTTTACGGTTCCCATGTTGCCAAATTTTGGCGTTGCGTCGAGGCGGAATGGCTGCACTCGCTCCCCACTGGTCAATGGTATCGTAACAGCCTTGAGTATCATAGGCACCGTCGCCCGTTACTTGTGCAATATCTTCGGCAATGGCATCAAGCAACTGGGGCAACACCTCACAGTCGCCAACGTCATTCGTTGTCACCACTGCCGCTAAAATCTCCCCCGTCGCTTCATCAACTCCCAGATGCAACTTCCGCCATGTTCGCCGCTTGCTTGCCCCATGTTTACGAACTTTCCACTCGCCTTCGCCATAGACTTTGACTCCAGTCGAGTCCACTACTACATGCACGGCTTTGGTTTTAGGTACTACGGGCAACTCTACCGACAATTTTCCCAATCTCCTCGATAGCGTCGAGTGATCCGGCACTTCCACATCGATTCCCATCAGTGTGAACAGTGACTCCACAAAGCCTTCCGTCTGCCGTCCTGCCAAGTGAAACAGTGATTGAACTGTTGCCATAGTGGCGATCGCTACCTCACTGTAATAGTTGGAGGCTCCCCGTCTTCCAGTTTTTTGCTCGGATCGCCACTGCCCGATCACCTCTTCACTCAACCAGAAGCTGATACTACCACGTTGCTTGAGTGCAGCATCATACTCACTCCAATTACGGACACGGTAACTTGCTTTGGCTTTCGTCTTCATCACTTGCTTCGTCTTGAGGACATACTCAAAATCTAACTATCTTGGCCCATTTATGCAACAACGCC
>ERZ1066120.956-NODE-956-length-21102-cov-9.179265_pt1 | contig 21102 bp, 23 predicted proteins | sample MGYA00382767_ERZ1066120 | MGnify/ENA primary metagenome ERZ1066120 (study PRJEB33369, sample SAMEA5778350) | biofilm metagenome | biome: Industrial cooling water; feature: Water cooling tower basin; material: Biofilm | place: United Arab Emirates | collected...
ACCGCGGGCGCCAACCGCGTGCTGTCGGTCGACCTCCACGCCGGGCAGATCCAGGGCTTTTTCGACATCCCGACCGACAATCTGTTCGGTGCGCCGGTGATGAGCGCGGACATCCAGGCGCGCTGGCCGGATTCCAAGATCACCGTGGTCTCGCCCGACGTCGGCGGGGTGGTGCGCGCCCGCAGCCTGGCCAAGAGGCTCGACAATGCGCCGCTGGCGATCGTCGACAAGCGCCGCGAGCGGGCCGGTGAGTCGGAAGTGATGAACATCATCGGCGATGTCGAGGGGCGCTTTTGCGTCCTCATCGACGACATCGTCGATTCGGCCGGGACCCTGTGCAATGCGGCCGCAGCACTGAAGGCACAGGGCGCCGAGGATGTGGTCGCCTATGTCACTCACGGGGTGCTGTCGGGCGGCGCGGCGGCCCGCGTGCAGCAGAGCGAATTGTCCGAACTGGTCGTCACCGACAGCATCTATGCCGGCGAGGCAGATGCTCCGGGCGGCAAGATCAGGCGGCTGACCATTGCCCCGCTGCTGGCCGAAGCGATCCGGCGCATTGCCGACGAATCAAGCGTTTCGAGCCTGTTCGACTGATCAACCGTCGCTGAGCAGGGCCGCAGCCACGTAGAGGATCAGGGCGACCGGGCCGGTCGTCAGCAGCGCCAGAATGAAGGCCAGCCGGATCGGCCGGGGATCGATGCGCAGGCTGTCGCCCAGCCCGGCGGCGACGCCCAGCAGCTTGCCTTCTTTCCTGTTGCGGGCGAATCGTTCGGTCATCGTGTGGTTCTCCTTTCCCTGACGGTTCAGGCGAGCGGCAGCGGGCCGACGGCGGCCGACAGGAACAGCAAGGTGGCGACAAACGCTCCGCCGACCGAGGTGGCGAGCTCGCGAGCGTCGAGGGTCTTGAGCATGGCGAATGATCCTTTTGTCTGGTCGAGGAGCACCGCGCTCCTGACACCAACCCCTGTTGCATCGCCCGTGCCAGATCGGCTTTCGCTTGAAGTTACAGCAGGTTGGCAGAACCCTGCGTGCGGGATGCCGTCATCCGGCGACCGAAGTTGGCGGATTGTCCCAACTCGTGCGGGCGGCGCGCCACCTTCCTCAACGCGCCGTTAACCATCGCGGCAAGCAGTTCGGCAAGGAGTGAGGGTTAATCCCCGGCTTACCGCGATCGGCAGCGATTTGGCTGCGGGTCGCTGCTGTGGGGATTGAACACCTATGAAGAAGATCATCATTGCTGCGGCCGCGCTTGCTGCCGCCACCACTGCCACCTCCGCCTCGGCTCAGGCGTCGCGCGCCGTTGCCAATGCCAACGCCAACGCCCGACTTCTGTCGCCGCTGGCACTCGAATCACGGCGTGGCATCAACTTCGGCGACATCGTCATGGTCAACGTGACCGGCGACCAGACCGTCAGCCTCGACCGCCTGAACGGCGACATCGTTTGCGGCACCGGCGGCGCGCTGACCTGCTCCGGCACCCGGACGACCGGCGAGTTCCGGATCACCGGTACGCAGGGCCAGACGGTCAACGTGTCGCTGTCGCAGCCGAGCTTCGCCCTGTCGGGCAGCAACGGCGGAAGCCTGGTCTTCACTCCGACGATCCCGGCCACTGTGGCCCTGGGCGCCCCGGGCCCGAACGCGAACCTGTTCACGGTCGGCGGTTCGTTCGTGATCGGCACCAGCACGCGCGACGGGCTGTACAGCGGCCAGATCGAGGTCCAGGTCCAGTATCAGTAAGCGCTTTCGAGCAAGCGAGCCGCATGGCGGCTACGCCTACAGGGGGCGGTTCCGCGAGGAGCCGCCCCTTTCCTGTTTGCCCGTTGCACTCCCGTCAACGCGGCCATGGTTAGCGCTTCATCAACCATTCTCGCTCAGAAAGCTCCGGAATGGCGCAATCGTCAGCGCCGCATGAGGAGCCTGCCTGACCATGCCGACGCGCATCCGTTTCTCCCTTCCAGCCGCTCTCCTGACACCGCTGGTGGCGCTGGCCACGCCCGCCGGCGCCGGTGCGGGCGACCTGCTGGTGGCTCCGACCCGCATCATCCTCGACGGCGGCCGGGGCACGCAGATCATCCTCAACAATATCGGTGAGGAAACCGCGACCTACCGTATTTCGGTCGAGCTTCGGCGGATGCGGCCCGACGGCAGCTTCGAGGAAGTGACGAATCCGACCGCGGCCGAAACCGCCGCGCGCGACATGATCGTTTATGCCCCCCGGCGGGTCACGCTGCCGCCGCGCCAGCCGCAGATCATCCGCATCGGCGCGCGTGCACCGGCCGGGCTGCCGGACGGCGAATATCGGGTGCACTTGCTGTTCCGGGCGGTGCCGCCGCCGCAGGCGCCGGTCCACACTCCCGCGGACTTCAAGGGCATCGGCTTCGCGCTGACCCCCGTTTATGGCGTCACCATCCCGGTCATCGTGCGCCTCGGCAACCTTTCGGCCACGGCCGGGATCGGCGGGGTCGGCAAGGTGATGCAGGACGGCAAGCCCGCGGTCGCCCTGGAACTCAGCCGCTCCGGCACGCGCTCGACCTTTGGCGAAGTGCGGGTGGTGCGGGACGGCCAGGCCGCGCCCCTGGCGGTGCAACGCGGCATTGCCGTCTATACCGAGCTCGGCCGGCGCAGCGTCACCGTGCCGATCGATCCCCAGTTCGCCGAACAGGCCAGGGGTCCGGTCCGGGTCCAGTATTTCGAGACGATCGACGGCGTCACCACCATGCTGGCCGAGACCAGCGCGGTGCTGCGCTAAAGGCTGGAGGCAAGGGCCGCGTTCATGCGTCGGTGGCTCTCACGCCCGCTGCTGCTTCTGGCAGCAGCGGTGGCGGGCGCCACCGCGCCGGCGTCGAGCCCGACGCCCGGACAGCCGTGGATCGCGGACGCCGAGGACCAATTCCTTCTCGACCTGCAGGTCAGGCAGCGGGTGCTCGGCGAAGGCGTTCGGGCTTATCCGGTGCCGGGCGGCACCTGCGTCATCCTCGGCGACCTCATCGCCGCGCTCGACCTGCCGCTGACCATCGACCTTAAAGCGCGCACGGCGCAAGGCTGGGCGTTCGAGGAGAAGCGCCGGCTGCGGATCGACCGGGCGGCAGCGCAGGCGGAGGTTGCCGGCGAGAGACAGGCGCTTGCCCCCTCCGCCATCCGCGACGCGCCCGAGGGCTGGTGCGTCGATACTGCGGCCGCCGGGCGCTGGCTGGGCGTGGGCCTCGAGGCGCGCACCGAAGCCTCGGTCCTGCTGCTGACCAGCGAGAAGAAGCTTCCGGCCGAGCTGGCCGCCGAGCGGCGCGAACGGGCGTCACTGCTCACCCGGGCGTCGGTCGACCTTACCGACGTGCCCAAGGTCCGCCTGCCCTACCGCATGTGGCGCAGTCCGTCGGTTGACGTCATGATGGATACGGGCTTGACCTATTCGGCCCGGACCGGCGCGAAGATCGATCACCGCGCCAGCCTGCTCGCCGCGGGCGAACTCTTCCAGATGAGCTACGAGGCGCGGGTCTCGCTCGACCGGCGGGGAATGCCGACGAGCCTTCGCCTCCGCAGCTACCGGGCCGATCCCGAGGGCGGACTGCTCGGGCCTTTGAAGGCCACGCAGGTCGCCGTCGGCGATGTCGAAGGGGTCACGTCGGCGGTGGTCGGCGGAACCGAGATCGGGCGCGGGGCCATGCTGACCAACCGCCCGATCGCCCAGGCGGCGGCGTTCGACCGGACCCAGTTCAATGGCGAGCTTCCGCCCGGCTGGGATGCCGAGCTTTATCGCAACGGCGAGCTCATCGCCTTCACCACGGCGGGCTCCGACGGACGCTACCGGTTCGACGATGTCGCCCTGGCCTATGGCGACAATCGCTTCGAGATCCTCACCTTTGGCCCGCAGGGCCAGGTGCGCAGCCGGATCGAGACAGTGCGGGTCGGCCCGCAGGCCGTGCCGCCCGGGACGACCTGGTATTGGGCGGGGCTGGTCGATCCGGGACGCGATCTCGTTGACCTCGGCAAGGAGCAGCCTCCGCCCGGCAGCAAGGGCCTGCGCGCGGCTGCCGCTATGGAACATGGGTTTGACCAGCGCACCTCCGTGGCCGCGCTGGTCCAGTCGCTCGTCGCAGGTGACGAGCGGCTGACCTATGTGGAAGGCGCGGTGCGCCGCTCGATCGGGCCGGCCCTGGCCGAGGTGGGGATCGCCCGCGACAGCCGCGGCGGCCTTGCCCTGCGCGGCCAGGCTCTGGCGAAGATCGGCTCGGCCAATCTGTCGTGGAGCAGCTTTCTCAGCAGGGACTTCGCCGCGCGGCCCCAGGGCCTGACCGAGCGGGCCGACCACCGGCTGAGCCTCGACGTGCCCTTGCGGCTGAGCGAGACGATTGCCCTACCCTTACGGGCGGACGTTCGCTGGAGCGAGCGGACCGACGGCGCCCGCCACCTGGAGGCGAGCGGACGAACGAGCCTGATGCTCAGCCGCTTCAACCTCGCCAGCGTGGTGCGCTGGCGCGAGATTCGGCCCGGGAGGGGGCAAGGGTCCAGCCGGGAGCTCGAGGCAGGGTTGATCGGAAGCGGGCGGATCGGACCGGTGCGGGTGCGCGGATCGACCGAATGGGAGCTTGTGCCGTCCATGCAGCTGCGCCGGGCGGAACTGTCAGGCTATTGGAGCCGCGGTGGCGCGGCGGATTGGGAGGGCGCCCTGGCTTTCGAGCGAAGCGACCGGCGCCTGCGCGGACGATTGTCGCATATCCGCCGCTTCGACCAGCTGGCGCTCGCGGGCTCGGTAGAGGCGTCGAGCGACGGCTCGGTGGCGGCGGGCCTCAGCCTCAACTTCTCGCTCGACCGCGGGCCGGGAGGGTGGCGGGCGAGCCGCCAGTCGCTTGCCGGCAGCGGCAGCGTTCGTGCGCGGGTGTTCCGGGACGACAATGGCAACGGGCTCCACGAGCCCGGCGAGCCGCTGGAGACAGGCGCGCTGGTGACGGCGGGGATGCGCCTGGCCGACCGGCCGACCGGCAAGGACGGCTGGACCTCGGTCGCGGGTCTCGACAACCACCGGCCAGTGGCGATCGGGGTCGATGTGAGCAGTCTGAGCGAACCGCATCTGGTGCCGGCCAAGCCCGCCCAGCTGGTGGTGCCGCGGCCGGGCGTAGCGGCGGAGGTGCTCATTCCCCTGACCGGCGGCGGCGCGATTGAGGGCAGCTTGATCAAGGATGGCGGGGGGCCGTTCGAGGGGCTCGACCTTGAGCTGGTGAATGCCGCCGGCAAGGTGGTCGCCACCGTGCGGACGGATTTCGACGGCTTCTTCCTGTTCGAGCGGGTTCCGGCGGGCCGCTACCAGCTGCGGCTGAGCGGGCCGTCGCGCGAGGCGGCCAAGGCGTCCTCGGCGATGGTCCGCGACGATGTCCTTCTTGGCGCCGATCAGGCGGTGCTGCGACTGGGCTCGCTGGTGGTGCGGGCGATGCCGGAGCTTGCCGTTAACCACAAAGTCGTCTCGGGCGACTTTGCCAAGACGCCCTGAAGGTCCGGCAGCGGTAGAAGGGGCGAGCGGGTGAGGTTCCCCGCTCTTGAGTGATGGTGCGGTCGAGAAGACTCGAACTTCCACGGCCTTTCGGCCACAGCGACCTCAACGCTGCGCGTCTACCAATTCCGCCACGACCGCACGTCTGACCAGCACCTCTGGAACGAGGTGCCGTTGGCAAGGCGCGTGCCTCTAGCAGTGCTCCGGGGCAAGCGCAACCACGGCGAAACAGTCCCATTTCGGACCAGAGGTAAAGAGCGCGTTTACCTTTGCCGGCGCAGGACGTAGCTCCTGTTCATCATGCTGACCGCGCTCGCTTTCTGGGCCCTGTCCGAGGTCGCCCCGCCGCCAGCGCCGGCCCCGCGCCGCGTCGAACTCAGGGCCGCGGCGCGGATCATCACGGCCGTGGAAGTGCGCGACGGACAGGCGAGCGGGCGGCATCAGCGCCGCGCCGCGATGCGCGACGAGCGGCCGATCACCTTGATCGAATTCGAATGATCAGGCGCCGGTAGCGGCTTCGGGGCTTGCTCCGGCCGGAGGGCAGGGCGCCTGCGGCTCGCGCGGGCTGCCGATGTCGATATCGATGCAGGCAGCGTCTGCCGGAACATCGAGCTCCGTGCTGTTGAAGCTCGCGCTTCCTCCCGGCGCAAGGCGCGGGGCGGGCGGCGGAATGGTCCAGCGGTAGACGACCTTCTGCTCCAGATTGCGGAGCTGACCCTGCAGCGGGGGCACTGGCTGGGTCTCGTCGGTCGGGTTGATGACGAGGCCGCTAACCTCCAGCATCTGGTTGCCGCTGGCGAGCTGCTGGCGGCTTTGCTGCTTGATCTGCAGCAGCAGCTCCGTCTCGCCGCTCGCCTGGGCAAGACCGAGCCGGCTCTTGAGCTCGAGCGGGGCGAGGAACCAGATGGCGACGGCAATGGCGGCGATCGCGAGCAGGCCGAGGAGGAGCAGGAGCGGCCAGCGGCGCCTGGGCGCTTCGTCCTCCATGTCCCGCGGCGCGAAGGGGCTGTAGGGGTCCTCCGCTTCGTTCCGCGCTGCCCGCAGCGGGTGCGACGAGCGCGGCTCCTCCTCGTCGACCGGCACGGCCTCTTCGGGATAGGGGTCGGAAGCCTCGGCGGCTTCCCGCGGCATGGTTTCTTCCTCCGCGAACCGGGATTGTGCGAGCTCGGGCTCGACCGGGTCTGCCGGCTCCGGCTCGACCATCATCGAGGCCTGCGGGCGGATCTCCGGACCAGGCAGCGGCTGGGCGTCGCTGTCCTCGTCGGACGAAAGGTCGGGATGGGCATGGTCGCCGAGCCGGGAGGCTGCTGGAGTGCCGCTTTCCTCGCCGAGTGGATGCCGGGACGCCGGCTCGGACGAAGCCGCAGCGCCGGGCTGTTCGGAGGTCGGGCGGACGGGCTCGGCGGCACCCTCACCCGCCTCGGCGGCGGCGAGATCCTCGGAATCCTGGTGCCAGCTATGCTTGCACTGGGCGCAGCGCACCGTTCGCCCGCCGGCGGGAATGGCGCCGTCCTTGACGACATAACGCGTCCCGCAGGAGGGGCAGGTAAGGATCATTGCAGCGCACTTCCTCGATCGAGACGAGCCGGAAACATGTGCGTAACCTTTTCGTGAATCCATTGGCAAGGCATAGAGCAGCTCTCAAGGAGCCAAGAGCACGGGGGCGACACTGCCGGCGTTGGTCGAATTCGAACGGGTGGGGCTGCGCTACGGCACCGGGACCGAGGTGCTGCAGGACCTCGACTTCCGCCTGGAGCGGGGCGGATTCTACTTTTTAACCGGGGCTTCGGGCGCAGGCAAGACCTCGCTGCTCAAGCTGCTGTACCTTGCCCAGCGTCCTACCCGCGGCCGGGTCCGGCTGTTCGGCGAGGAACTGGGCGAAGCGCCGCGTGAGGCCCTGCCTGCCTTTCGCCGGCGGATTGGAGTGGTGTTCCAGGACTTCCGGCTGGTCCGCCACCTGTCGGCCTTCGACAATGTCGCCTTGCCGCTGCGGATCGCCGGGCGCGACGACCGGGCGATCGAGGGGCCGGTGCGCGAGATGCTGGCCTGGGTAGGGCTTGCCGACCGGGCGAGCGCGCGTCCCCCGACCCTCTCGGGCGGCGAGCAGCAGCGCGTCGCCATCGCCCGCGCGGTGATCGCCCAGCCCGAACTGCTGGTCGCCGACGAGCCGACCGGCAATGTCGATGCGGCGATGGCGGCGCGGCTCATCAGCCTGTTCGAAGCGCTGAACCGGCTCGGGACCACGGTGGTGGTAGCGACCCACGACCTTGGCCTGATCGCCGCGGTCAAGGGCGCCCGGCTGATGCGGCTGGAGGGCGGCAAGCTCGCGGACCCGACCGGCGAGCTTCGCCATCCGCCGCGGACGGCCGACCCGCTGCCGTCCGCGATCCTCCCGCAGAGCTTCGCCTGATGAAGGCCTTCTTTCCGCCCGCGTCCTTGCGGCGGCTGCTGCCCGAGCAGAAGCGCCGGGCGGCGCCGTGGATCGTCGGCCTGATGACCTTCGTGACCGTGATCGTGGGTGCGTTCGGGCTGGGGATCATCGGCGCCATCGACGACCTCCGCTCCGCCAGCGCGGGCCAATGGTCGCTTCAGGTCACGGGTCCGGCAGGCGACGCGGCACGGGCCGAAGCCCTGCTCCGCTCGGCGCCTGAGGTCGCTGCCATCGAGCGGATCGGGGAAGCCGAACTTCGGGCCGAACTTAGCCGCTGGCTCGGGCCCTCCGCCGACAGCCTCGACCTGCCGCTTCCCGTCCTTGCCGACGTGACCCTTCGCGCCGGTGCCGACGGAAGCCGCCTTGCCGGCCGGCTCGAGGCGGCAGTGCCGGGAACGCGGCTGGTTCCTTATGCGGACGAGCTGGCGCCGCTGCTGGGCAGCCTGCGGGCGCTTACCCTGCTCGTCGCAGGGCTGCTGCTGGTGCTTGCCCTGGCGATGGCGGCGGCGGTGACGCTTGCCGCCCGCTCGGCACTGGACGCCAACCGATCGACGCTGGACATCTTCCACGGAATCGGCGCCACCGACGCGCAGTTGCTGACGCTGCTCCAGCATCGCATCGCCAAGGATGCGATGATCGGCGGCGGGCTGGGCGCGCTGGCGGCAGCGGCGGTGCTGGTGCTCGCCGCCTTGCCGGCGCGCGACCTTCTGGGTCCGCTCGGGGTGGCCACGCTGCTCAGGCCCGCCGACCTCCTGTTCCTGTTGCTTCTGCCCGTCGTTCAGGCCCTGCTTGCGACAATGGTTGCACGAACGACCCTGCGGAAGGCATTGGCAGCCATAACATGATCCTTCGCCTGTCGGCTCTCGCCCTCCTCTTCTATGTTCTCGGCTTTGTGCTGTTCGCCGTGTCGCTCGGCGAGCCGGCTGGCGCCGAGCGGACCGATGCGGTGGTGGTGCTGACCGGCGGCAAGGGCCGGATCGAGCGGGGCATGGCGGTCATGAAGCAGCAGCGGGCCGAACGCATGCTGATCGCCGGAGCCGATCCCAGCGTCACCCGGGCCGACCTTGCCCGCCGGCTGGGCCCCGGAAGCCGCCCGGTGCTGCGCTGCTGCGTCGATCTCGGCTCCGAATCGGTCGATACCCGCAGCAATGCTGAGGAGGCGCGGCGGTGGATGGCGAAGCGCGACTATGGTTCGCTTCGTCTCGTCACCAGCGACTGGCACATGCGGCGGGCGGCGGCGGAGTTCCGCCACGACCTGCCCAAGGCGCGGATCATCGAGGATGCGGTGCCGACCCGCCCGAGCCTGTTCGTGCTGGCGGCCGAGTACAACAAGTTCCTGCTGCGCCGGGTGGCGCTGCTGCTCGACGTATAAGGACCTTTCCGCCCATGGCCGTGGTGCGCTCCGCGCTATACTTTCTCATCTTCTACCCGGCGACGGTGCTCTACTGCCTGGCGAGCCTTGTTGCGGCGAGCCTTGGTGAGCGGCAGATCCGCAAGGTCATCCGCGGCTGGGCGGGGTTCCATCACCAGCTGGTCACACACCTGCTCGGCATCCGCTACGAGACCGAAGGGACGATGCCGGCGGGACCCGTGCTGGTCGCGGTCAAGCATCAGGCAATGGTCGAAACGATCGAGGTGCTTCGCCTGGTCGACACGCCGGTGGTGGTGATGAAGCAGCAATATGTGCGCACCCCCTTGCTCGGCGCCGTGATGCGGCGCTTCGGGGTGATCGGAGTCGACCGGGACGCGGGCGCCAGCGCACTGCGCGAAATGGTGGTCCGAGGCAAGAAGGCGCTGGCCGAGGGCCGGCCGGTGGTGATCTTTCCCGAGGGCACGCGTGTGCCGGTTGGCGAAAGCCCGCCGCTCCGGCCTGGCTTTACGGGGCTGTACCGCGCACTCGGCCTGCCGGTGGTGCCGGTGGCGCTCGACAGCGGCCGGGTGTGGCCCAAAGGGCTGACCAAGCGGCCGGGCGTGATCCGGGTGCGGATCGGCGACACCATCCCCGCCGGCCTCAAGCGCGGCGAGGTCGAGGAGAAGGTCCACCGCGCGATCAACGCGCTGGAGGCCTAGCTCCGCAGCGACGCTCCGAGCTTGGCGGCGGCGGCGACGATCCGCTCCGACACGGCGGCGAGGTCGGCCTCGGTCAGGCTGCGGTCCTGCGGCTGCAGCGTGACCTCGAGCGCGAGGCTGAGCGGACCTTCGCCGGGCTGATAACGATCGAACAGGCGGACGTCGGCGATCAGCGCCTTGTCCGCGCCGCGCACCGCTCGGACGAGGTCGCCGGCGGCGAGGCCCTCGGGCACCACAAAGGCGAAATCGCGCGAAACGGGCTGGAGCGCAGGCGGCGTGAAGGCCGGGCGGGCGCGGCCCTTGTCACGCGCTGCAGGCACGGCGTCGAGATAGAGTTCGGCGACCTGGGTGGCCGCGGGGAGGTCGGTGTCACGCGCCAGTGTCGGGTGGATCTCGCCAAAGCGGGCGAGCTCGGCCTTGCCGAGGCGCAGCACGGCCGAGCGGCCCGGATGATAGGCCGGACCGGCGTCGGTCACGAGCTGGAGGTTGGCGGTCGGCGCGCCGGCCTGCTCGAGCAAAGCCAGCACTGCCGCCTTGACGTCAAAGGGGGTGAAGGGGCGGGCCTTGCCCTCGCTCCAGTCGCGGGGAGCGGCCTCGCCTGCAAGCAGGAGGGCAAGGGTCGGGCGTTCGGCATCGGCAAGATAGCGCCGGCCGAGCTCGAACAGGCGCACGCTGTACGCGCCGCGGGCAAGGTTGCGCCCGGCGGCGCGGATCAGGCCGGGGAGGAGCGACGGGCGCATGACCTTCATCTCCTCGCTGATTGGGTTGGCGAGGACGTGGGCACCGCCGCCGAAGCGGGCAGCGTCGGCCTCGCCGATGAAGCTCCAGGTGACCGCTTCGTGGAGACCGCGGGCAGCGGCAGCGCGTCGCAGGCGGCGCTCCATCTTCTGCGAGGGCAAAGCGACCGGGCGGGCGACTCCGGGCTCGCGCGGCAGCGGGGTGGAGGGCAGACGGTCAAAGCCCGCGACCCGCGCGACTTCCTCGACGAGGTCGGCCTCGCCGTCGATGTCGGGGCGCCAGCCGGGCACGGTCCAGCCATTCTCGCCGGCGGGATCGAAGCCAAGGCGCTGGAGGATGGCGGCCTGTTCGTCGGCGGAGAGGGCTAGACCGGCCAGGCTCTCCACCCGCTCGGGGCGGAGGGTGACAGTACGGGGAGCGATGACGTCGGCCCAGCGGCTGGTGGTGGCGAGCGTGACCTCCGAGGCTTCGCCGCCGCACAGGTCGAGGATCATGGCGGTGGCCGCCTCGACCATGGTGCCGAGCGCTTGGGGGTCGACCCCGCGCTCGAAGCGGGCGCGGGCGTCGGTGTGGATCTGGTGGCGCTGGCCGGTGCGGGCGATGCTTGCGGGGTCGAACCAGGCGCATTCGAGGAGCACGTCGGTGGTACCTTCGGAGACGCCGGTGTCTGCGCCGCCGATCACCCCGCCGAGGCCAAGGACGGCGCGCTCGTCGGCGATGACGCAGTCGTCCGGCGTGACGTCGTAGCTCTTGTCGTTGAGCGCGAGGAAGCCCTCGCCGGCCTGGCCGCGGCGGGCGGTGACGGCGCCGTGGAGCCTGCCCGCGTCATAGACGTGCAAGGGGCGGGCTGCGCCGATCGAGAAAAGGTTGGTGATGTCGACGAGGGCCGAGATGGACTTCTGCCCGACCGCGGCAAGGCGGCGCTGGAGCCACTCGGGGCTGGCGCCGTTGCGAACGCCGCGGATCAGGCGGCCGGCGAAGGCCTCGCAGCCGCTGCCTTCCTCGATACGGATCGCGACGGGGTTGGAGAAGCGGCTCTCAATCGGGGTGACCGGCTGATCGCGGAGCGTGCCGAGGCCGGCGGCGGCAAGGTCGCGGGCGATGCCGCGCACGCCGAAACAGTCGGGGCGGTTGGGAGTGACGGCGATGTCAAAGACCGGGTCCTCGAGGCCGGCGTAGGCGGCGAAGCTTTGCCCGACGGGCGCGTCCTCCGGTAGCTCGATGATGCCGTCATGGCCCTGCCCAAGCTCCAGCTCACGCTCCGAGCACATCATGCCGTTCGACTCGACGCCGCGAATGGCAGCGACCTTGAGAGTGAAGCCGCTGCCGGGGACGTGCGCGCCCGGGGGGCCGAACACGCCCTTCATGCCGGCGCGGGCGTTGGGCGCGCCGCAGACGACCTGGAGCGGGCCGTTGCCGGCGTCGACGGTAAGCACCTGCAATTTGTCGGCTTGCGGGTGGCGCTCGGCCGTCAGCACCTCGGCGATGACGAAGGGGGCGAGCTTCTCGGCCGGATTGTCGACGCTTTCGACCTCGAGGCCGAGGCTGGTGAGGGTGTCGGCGATTCTGCCCACCGAAGCGTCGGTGTCGAGGTGGTCGCGGAGCCAGGAGAGGGTGAACTTCATGGGGCCTCGTTCCCCGGCGAACGCCGGGGTCCAGTCATGTCGTCGAAAGGGCTGGGCCCCGGCTTCCGCCGGGGAGCGGGAAGGCTCACGCGCCCACCCCTGCGCTGAGCGTCGGCACGGCAAGCGCGCTGAAGCCGTAGTGCTTGAGCCAGCGAAGGTCGCCGTCGAAGAACTGCCGCAGGTCGTTCATGCCGTATTTGAGCATCGCCAGCCGGTCGATGCCGGTGCCGAAGGCGAAGCCCTGCCACTCGTCCGGGTCGAGCCCGGCGGCGGCGAGGACGCGGGGTTGGACCATGCCGGAGCCCAGCACCTCCATCCACCCTTCCGATCCGCCGACCACGCGGCGGCCGTTCTCCATCGACCAGCCGACATCGACTTCGGCCGAGGGCTCGGTGAAGGGGAAGTAGGAGGGGCGCAGGCGAATGGCGATGTCGTCACGCTCGAAGAAGGCCTTGAGAAAGGTTTCCAGAGTCCACTTGAGGTGAGCCATGGTGATGCCCTTGTCGACGACCAGCCCCTCGACCTGATGGAACATCGGCGTGTGGGTGGCGTCGCTGTCGGAGCGGTAGACCCGGCCCGGCGCGATCACGCGCAGCGGGGCGCCGAGCTGCTGCATGGCGCGGATCTGCACGGGCGAGGTGTGGGTGCGAAGGACAAAGGTGCCCTCCACCCCGTCGCGCGGCGCGACGTAGAAGGTGTCGTGCATCGCCCTGGCGGGATGGGTCTCGGGCATGTTGAGCGCGGTGAAATTGTACCAGTCGCTCTCGATCTCCGGACCTTCGGCGACCGCGAAGCCGAGGTCGGCGAAGATCTCGGCGAGCTCGTCCATGACCTGGCTGACCGGATGCACCGAGCCCATGGGCGTGTCGGCCGCGGGCAGGGTAAGGTCGAGGCGCTCGGTCGCAAGCTTGCGCTCCAGCTCGGCGGCATCGAGCTCGGCCTTGCGCTGCTCGATCGCGTCGGCGATGCGGGCGCGCTGGCCCTGGATTTCGGGTCCCTTCACCTGGCGCTCGTCGGGGCTCATCTGCCCGAGGGTCTTGAGAAGCGCGGTGACCCAGCCGCTCTTGCCCAGCGCCGCCACCCGCTCGGCATCGAGGGCGGCAGGATCGGGCGCGGCGGCGATGCGCTGCAGGGTGGCGTCGAGATCATGCATGGCGACGGGCCTGTAGCGAGTGGCGGGCGCGGCGTCATCCCCGCGCCGCGGCGCGCGGGGCCCACTTACTCGTCGCTGAGCACGATCACATAGTCGGCCGGGCTCCACCCTGCCCACTGACCGAGCTGGACCAGCAGGACGAAGATGGCGAGTCCGAAGGCAAGGACGCCGATCACGATCACCTTCGCTTCGCGCGCACGAAGTTCGCCGGGCGTGACCTTCCTGGGCGGCGGAGGTGGCGGATCGCGGCGGATGCGCGACACCGTCGGCCCGCGCACGGCGAGATCAACCGTCTGCTTGTCGCTGCGGAAAGGGCGGGCCATGGAGAAAAGCCTAGCGACCTCGCCTTACCAGCGGGTTAGCGGCGGCGAAGTAGCAGGGCGGCGGCAAGCCCGCTCGCCAGTGCCGCGGCACCGCCGGCAGCAAGCGCGGCACGGCGCCAGAAGCGCAGCTCATGCGCTGGCGCCTCGGACTCGGCAGGCCGGCGCTTCAGCATGCCGCCCTCCTCTTCGGGGATGCTGTGCATGGTCCGGCTAACCGCCAAAATACGCTCGCGCTTGGCGCGCAGGGGATCATCGCCGTCCATGCGTCCTTCCTGCCACGTCCGCCTTGCCCGGCAGTTAAGAGCGGCGGCTAGAAGCCGAGGCTGAAGCGGACGGCCGCACCGACATCGGCGTCCGCCGCGGCAATGTGACCTGGCTGGCGGCGGACGTAGAGATTGCCGCCGAGCCACCCGGTCCCGAGCAGACGGGTCTGGTAGCTGAGCTCGCCGTTCAGCTCGCGGCCGTTCGGCACCAGGCTGGAGCGGACCAGGCTGAAGCCCGGGCTCATCGTGTCGTAGTTGAACGAAGTCGGCAGGTTGAGCGCGAAGCCGCCGCCGTCGATCCGGAGCGGTTGCGACAGGCGAAGTCCGAGCCGGTCGTCCTCGCCGAGCAGGCCGCTGCGCACGAGGTCGACGCCATAGGCCCCGCTGGTGAAGGATCCGCCGGCGAACCCGGTCCAGCCGCGCCGCGCCATCAGGCTCGTGCTCCAGCCGCGGCCGAGATCACGCCGTGCCTCAAGGTCGAGGAAGGTGGTGCCCGAACCGCCGCCGCCAAGCGCCGCGCCCATCCGGCCGCCAAGGAGGGTGTGCCGCTCCTCCAGCCGGCCGAGCCCGAGCGAGACAAAGGTCTGCCCGTAGTTGCGGTCGAGGCTGAAGCTCGTCCAGCGATAAGGCGAGCCGGTGGCGCTGGTCGGAAGCTCGGTATGGATCTCGCCATCCTCGCCCGACAGGGTCAGGCCGACCGGGCCAAGGTTGCGGCGGAGCGCCATGGCGCCGCCGCGGCGGGCGTCGAAACCCGGATCGCCGGCAACGTCGCGGGCGATCAGGAAGGCGCCGGCGTCCGCGCCCGACAAGCGCCGCTCCATCGCCTTCGCGCCTTCGGCGAAGCCCAGCGCGATGGCGGTCCGGTCATCGAGCCGGGCGACTGCCGAACCGGCGATCAGCCGGGCTTTGCGCAGGTCCTCGGGGCCGATGCCGGTCTGGCTGACGAGGACTCCGGTGGCATTGCGGCGCTCGGCGACGGTCAGGGCGATGCTGACCCGCCCGGCCTCTGCCCCGCCGATCCTAACCGAGCCCTCCAGCGCGCGCCGCAGCGGTTGCGCCTTCGGGGCCTGGCGGATGGTGCGGGCGAGGTCGACGGCGAAGGCGCGGTCGAAGCCATCGAGGATGATCGCTCCGACCGAGGCCTGGCCGATCGCATCGCCGGCGGCGCCGGGCGCGTCCGAACTGTTGCCCGTCACCGCGAGGCCGCTTCCGGCAAGGCTGGTGGTCCCGATCGGCTTCATCGCGCGGTCGAGGTTGAGCCGCCCGCGCCCGAAGACTGAATCGACCCCTGCCTCGCCGAGATCGTCGGCGCTGCGAAACAGGATCTGCACGATCTGCGCGCCCGAAAGGTTGGGGAAGGCGGAAGCAAGCAGCGCCACCGCGCCCGAGATGGTCGGCGCGGCAAAGCTGGTGCCGTCGTAGATCATCCGCCTGCCGAAGCCCGGCCGGTTCGGATCCTCCTGGAAGCCCACGGTGCGGACATTCTGGCCGAGCGCGGCGAGATAATTGCCGGAGGCGGTGCCCGCCTTGTTGCTGAACGGCGAGAGGAGGTCGGTGGAAACGACCTGCTGCCCGCTGTCGAGGCCGATCGAGCCGGCGATGATGATGTTGGTCGGAAACTGGCCGGCAGGCACGGCGGCAAAGGGGTCGGCATTGGCGCCTTCGGGCTTGTCGCCGTCGTTGCCGGCCGAGATGACCACCACCACGCCGGCCGAAACCGCCTTCTGCAGCGCAGCCATGAGCACCCCGCCAGGTGCCGAGCCGCCGAGCGACATGTTGATCACCCGCGCTCCGGCGGCAACCGCCGCGTCCACGCCGCGCGCGATGGACGAGTCGCCGAAGGAGCAGCCCTTGTCCTCGCCCGTCTCGGCGCAACTGCCCGGCGTGTCGGCGCGCAGCGCGATGATCTGCGAATCGAAGGCGATTCCGTGCATCCAGCTGCCGTCGCGGTTGGCAGCGATGACGCCCGCGACGGCCGTGCCGTGACCGTCCTCATCCCCGAGGGGACGGCCGCCGGTGGTGACGTCGCGGCTGGCCGGGTCGATCCGGCCGGCAAAATCCTTGAGGTCGGGGTTGATGCCGCTGTCGATCACCGCCGCCTTGACCCCGCGACCGGTGGCGCCGGCGTTATAGGCCGCGACCGCGCCGGAGATGACGGCGGCGTTCGATTCGCGGAACTCCGGATCGCTGGTATTGAAGGTGACCGCCGTCGGCGCCGGCGTCGGAGTAGGGGTCGGCGTAGGCGCCGGGGTCGGCGGAGGAGTGGGGGTGGGCGTCGGCGTCGGGGTTGGCGTCACGGCCGCCGGCGGGGCCGAACTGACGCCGCCGCCTCCGCCTCCGCCACAGGCCGACAACGCCAGCATGAGCGAGCAGGCCGTGGATCCCAGAAGCGCCTTTCTCATCCGTTTGCCCTTAACAACCCGCTGCTAAACAGAGACTTTCTCGCGATCCTTTATGATTGCTCAATGCTTTCGCTTTGCTGACGAAGCCAAGCGAAGCTATCGCCTGCCCCGATGGCTTCTTCCCGAATCCGCGCCGAGCAGAGTGCCCGCTTCGGGCATGTCGCCGACTGGATCTTCGATCTTGATAATTGCCTCTACCCGGCCTCGACCGGCCTGTTCTCGCTGATCGACCAGCGGATGGGAGCCTACATCGCCCGTCTGCTCGGAGTCGAGGCGGCCGAAGCGCGGCGGATCCAGAAACAGCATTTCCATACCCATGGGACGACCCTTGCCGGACTGATGAAGGAGCATGGGGTCGATCCCCACCACTTCCTTGAAGATGTTCATGCCATTCCGCTCGACCGGGTCGGCCAGAACCCCCGGCTGGCAGAAGGGCTCGGCCGGCTTCCGGGGCGCAAGTTCCTGTTCACCAACGGCGACGCGCCCTATGCCCGGCGGGTGCTGGAGGCGATCGGGATCGGCGATCATTTCGAGCATCTGCACGACATCCATGCCGCCGAACTCCAGCCCAAGCCGAACGCCCATGGCTATGAGCTGCTGTGCGCCCGCTTCGACATCGACCCGGCCCGCGCCTGCATGGTCGAGGACATGGCCCAGAACCTGCGCCCCGCGAAGGCGCTGGGCATGACCACCGTGTGGGTGGACAATGGTTCGGAGCGCGGCAATCACGACGTCGACCCGCGCCATATCGACCTGACGATCACCGACGTCGCCGATTGGCTCGACCAGCTTCTGGAGGATGAATGACCGACCTTGCGCAGATCATCGACCGGGCCTGGGAGGAGCGCGACGGGGTCACGATCGATACCGGCGGCGAGGTGCGCGACGCGGTCGAACGGGCGCTTCTGCTGCTCGACTCGGGCGAGGCGCGGGTGGCCGAGCCGGGGCCGAACGGCTGGACCGTCAACCAGTGGCTGAAAAAAGCGGTGCTGCTGAGCTTTCGCCTGTCGCCTATGGAGGCGATTTCCGGCGGGCCCGGCGGGGCGCCCTGGTGGGACAAGGTGCCGAGCAAGTTCGCCGGCTGGGACGCGCAGGAGTTCGCCACCCGCGGCTTTCGCGCGGTGCCGGGCGCGATCGTCCGTCGCGGTGCGTTCATTGCGCCGGGCGCCGTGCTGATGCCGAGCTTCGTCAACCTCGGCGCCTATGTCGGCGAAGGAACAATGGTCGACACCTGGGCGACGGTCGGCAGCTGCGCCCAGATCGGCCGCAACGTCCACATCTCGGGCGGCGCGGGCATCGGCGGGGTGCTCGAGCCCCTGCAAGCCGGGCCGGTGATCATCGAGGACGATTGCTTCATCGGCGCCCGCTCGGAGGTCGCCGAAGGGGTAGTGGTCGAGCGCGGTGCCGTGCTGAGCATGGGCGTGTTCCTCGGCGCCTCGACCAAGATCGTCGATCGGGCCACGGGCGAGGTGATGTACGGGCGCGTGCCGGCCTATTCGGTGGTGGTCCCGGGCTCGCTGCCGAGCGCCAGCGGCGGCCCGAGCCTCGCCTGCGCGGTCATCGTCAAGACGGTGGACGAGAAGACCCGCTCCAAGACGGGCATCAACGAGCTGCTGCGGGACTGAGCCCGAACTACCGACGGGAGTCGGCTGGGCCGTATCGCTTTTGTCACGAAAACATGGTTAAAGGGAGACGTGGGGAGGGGACCCTCGCGGCAGCGGCCGCATGATCGGAGTCGTGCCTCATGCCACTTCGTCCCCTGAGCATCTCGCTGAGCCTTCTTGCGCTCGCCCTTCCCCAGGCTGCCGAGGCGGCTGTCACGGTCCGCAGCGGCACCTTGAGCGGTTCGCAGGAAGTGCCAGCCAACAGCTCACCGGGCTCGGGCTTCGCGCTGGCTGCCTTCGATGACGTGACCAACATCCTGTCGGTCCAGACCACCTTTGCCGGTCTGCTTGGCAACACGGCCGCGGCGCACATTCATTGCTGCGCCCCCGCGGGCGTAAATGCGGGAGTGGCGACGCCTGTCCCGAGCTTCCCCGGTTTTCCCACGGGCGTGACCTTCGGCTCCTACAATGCGACCTTCGACCTCACCCTGGCGAGCAGTTTCAATCCGGCCTTCATCACTGCCAACGGCGGAACGGTGGATGGCGCCCGGGCGGCCTTTGTGTCGAACTTCCTGGCCGGGCGGACCTATTTCAATCTCCACACAAGCTCGTTCCCCAATGGCGAGCTGCGGGCCCAACTTCTTGCTCCGGTGCCGGAGCCTGGCACCTGGGCATTGATGCTGCTGGGGTTCGGAGCGATCGGGCTCACGTTGCGGCGCAGGCGGCGTGACATCGCGCAGCTTGCCTAGGGCCTGTCCGTGAGATCGCCCGGGTAGCGGCAGAAGACGGGCCGCAAGGCCGCTCAGATCTGCTCGTCGACGGCGCGCTTGGCGGCGGCGAGCTGGGCGTAGCGGTTGGAGAGGTCGCGGTGGAGGTCGCGGGCAAGCTCGTCGGCGAGGCCGTTGGCGAACTCGAGCTCTTCCCGGGCGCGGCGGGTGAAATAATCGATGTCGCTTTCCGGGGCGAGCCGGCGCTGTTCCAGAGCCCGAACCTGCGGGCGGGGTCTTGCGTCGTCCATGCCCAGGCGCCGCTGCAACTCACTCACGTTCGAATCTCCCGTGTCTGGTGTGAGGAGAGATACGGTGAGCGGAAGCCGCTGGAATTAACCTTTTTTGGAGTCGCGCAGGAATCTTCCTAGCGGACGTCCTTGAGCAATTCCGCAGCCCTAGGGCCAGCCCAGTCGAGATCGCCCGTGTAGCGCCAGACCTCCTTGCCGTCCGAGCCGTAGAGGATGGTGGTCGGCAGGATCTGGACGCCGAGCGCGCTGCTCATCGCCATGTCGCGGTCCTGAAAGGCTTCAAGCGCGATGTTGCGCTCGGCAAGAAAGGCGCGGACCTGTTCAGGGGCGGCCGTATCCTGGCTCAGGGCCAGGACGAGGGGCGCGCCGGGCCGGTCGGCGAGGGTGTCGAGGGTCGGCAGTTCCTTGACGCAGGGTGCGCACCAGGTCGCCCACAGGTTGACCAGTACCGGGCGGCCCTTCAAGGCGGCGAGGCTGGTCTCCTCACCGTCGCCGGTGCGGAAGGCGATGTCGGGGGCGGCAGTGCCGGCGGCCGCGCGGCTGAGGCCCGGCCGGCCGGGCTCGGCGTCGGCAGCCGTGCCGGCTTGGCTTTGGCCGGCGCCTTGCCTATCGCAGCCGGCGGTCAGCAGCGCCGCACCCGCGGCGACGAGGAGGATCATGCGCATGGGCAGGCGCTATGGCAGCGACGCGGGCGCACGCAAGGGCGGGCTTTGGACGGTGGCGCCGATGGTGGCGTGCGTGCTGGCGCTGGCCGGCTGCGGGCGTGCTGGCGACCTCCGCCCGGCTGCCGGCGAGCCGCTCCCGGTGAAGCCGCTGCTGGCGGCGACGACGCCGACCCCGGAGGAGCTGCTCGTCCCCCCGACCATCGCCCGGCCCGTGCGGGTGGACGAGATCCTGCGTCGCAACGAGCCGCGCCGCCCCGACCGCTTCGACCTGCCGCCGCCTTCCGGAGTGGAGGCCGCGCCGGAGCCCGAGGGCGACAGCCAGACGCCGCCCAACGACAACCAGACCCGAGTTCAGGAGCCCGAATGACAGCTCAGTTCAAGCCCGTCCGCAAGGCCGTCTTTCCCGTTGCGGGTCTCGGCACCCGGCTGCTGCCGGCGACCAAGACCATGCCCAAGGAAATGCTGACGGTGATCGACCGTCCGCTGATCCAATATGCGGTGGACGAGGCGCGCGAGGCGGGGATCGAACAGCTGATCTTCGTTACCGGCCGCGGCAAGTCGAGCCTGGTCGATTATTTCGACATCTCCTTCGAGCTCGAGACGACCATGAAGGAAAAGGGCAAGAGCCTCGAGCCGCTGGAACTGAGCCGGACCAACTTCGGCGAGCTGATCAGCGTCCGCCAGCAGCAGCCGCTTGGCCTCGGCCATGCGGTCTGGTGCGCCCGCCACGTGGTCGGCGACGAGCCCTTCGCCGTGCTCCTGCCCGACGATCTGATGGCGGGCACGCCGGGTGCGCTGAAGCAGATGGTCGAGGCCTATGAGGAGGTGCGAGGCAACATCGTCTGCGCCGAAGAGGTCGCGCCCGAGAAGACGGCAAGCTACGGCATCGTCACCCCGGGCGAGACGCGCGGCAGCCTGACCGAGGTGAAGGGCCTGGTCGAGAAGCCCAAGCCCGAAGTTGCCCCGTCGCGGCTGGGAGTGATCGGCCGCTACATCCTCCAGCCGGAGGTCATGGAGGTGCTGGGCAGCCAGGAGAAAGGTGCCGGGGGCGAGATCCAGCTGACCGACGCCATGGCCAAGCTGATCGGCCGCCAGCCCTTTCACGCGGTCAAGGTCGCCGCGGTGCGGCACGATTGCGGCGACAAGGCGGGCTATGTGCTGGCGACGCTGAAGCTCGCGCTGCAGCGCGAAGACCTGGCGCCGGTGGTGCGGGAAGCGATGGCGGAGGTATAGCTTGTTCCCCTCCCGCTTGCGGGAGGGGAGAAGCTAAGCCCCCACCCGCCACCGCTCGGCTTCGAGCCGGACCATGCGATCCTTCAGTTCGCCGA
>ERZ1066120.959-NODE-959-length-21010-cov-15.828203_pt1 | contig 21010 bp, 18 predicted proteins | sample MGYA00382767_ERZ1066120 | MGnify/ENA primary metagenome ERZ1066120 (study PRJEB33369, sample SAMEA5778350) | biofilm metagenome | biome: Industrial cooling water; feature: Water cooling tower basin; material: Biofilm | place: United Arab Emirates | collected...
CCTTCAATATGAGCGATTGGGGCGGCGATCGCCTATTAGAAGATGGGCGCTGGAAGTACAACACCCCACCTGTAGGTAATGCGAACTATGCCTGGGTGCAGCACATGATCCACCACTTAGCCCCCAATGGCATTGCAGCTTTTGTGTTGGCGAATGGTTCGATGAGTTCTAACTCTTCGGGGGAAGGGGAGATCCGTAAGGCGATCGCCCAAGCAGATTTAGTCGATTGCATGGTTGCCCTGCCAGGAAATTTATTCTACAACACCGCGATTCCCGCTTGTCTGTGGTTTTTGACACGGAATAAGAAAAACAGCAAATTTCGCGATCGCAGTGGCGAAACCCTATTTATCGATGCGCGAAAGATGGGAGTGTTAATCGACCGAGTACACCGCGAATTGACAGAGGAAGATATCGCCAGAATTGCCCAAACTTATAACGCTTGGCGGGGTGAAAAAAACAGTAGCGCAGGCATCTTGCCTGCATATGCAGATATCCCTGGTTTTTGTAAGAGTGCAAAGCTTGATGAGATTGCCACTCACGGTTATGTTCTTACGCCAGGGCGATATGTGGGAGCCGAGGAAGTCGAGGATGACGGCGAGGCTTTTGAGGAGAAGATGCGGCTGCTGGCGGCAAAGTTGGAGGAGCAGTTGGATGAGTCCGTAAGGCTAGAAAAGGCAATACGAGAGAACTTAAAGGGTTTAGGGTATGTCAGATAGCGGATTTGTAACATTAACACTTGCTGATATAGCTGAGTTCTGTAATGGCAAGGGTATATCTCCATCTCTCTATTCGCCTTACGGAAAGTACCCTGTTTTTGGCTCAAATGGTCAGATTGCTCGCACAGACGAGTTATTAAATCCTTCTCCTGTCATTGTCATTGGTCGTGTAGGTGCTTTCTGTGGTTCAGTTTATCGAGTAGACGAGCCATCATGGACTACAGATAATGCGATTGTTGTAAAGCCGCAACCACATATCGATTTTGGATTCCTTTACTACCGTTTGAAGTCACTTGATATTAATCGCACAGCTATAGGAAGCGCACAGCCTCTGGTGACGCAGGGAGGATTAAAGATTATTCAAACATTAGTGCCTTCTCTTTCCGAACAAAAAGCGATCGCCCACATTCTCGGCACTCTTGACAACAAAATCGAGCTAAACCAGCAGATGAACCGGAATCTAGAGGCGATCGCCTCTGCAATCTTCAAGTCCTGGTTCATAGACTTCGATCCTATTCGCGCCAAGATGGAGGGACGAGAGCCAACGGGGATGGATGCTGCAACTGCTGCCCTTTTTTCTGATTCATTTGAAGATTCACCATTGGGGGAAATTCCGAGGGGCTGGAAGGCAGCAAGTTTAGGCGATATTATTGCTCTTTACGATTCCCGACGCATTCCTTTATCCAATCGTGAACGCGCACAAAGGCAGGGTCAATATCCTTACTATGGAGCAGCTTCAGTAATGGATTATGTAGACGATTATCTATTCGATGGTGTTTATGTACTGATGGGAGAAGACGGTTCAGTTATTGACGATAAAGATCATCCTGTCATTCAGTATGTTTGGGGAAAGTTTTGGGTAAACAATCATGCCCATGTCTTACAGGGAGCTAATGGTATTAGCAATGAACACCTTATGCTTTTCTTGAAACAAATTAACATTCATCCCTACGTAATAGGAGCAGTTCAACCAAAGTTAAACCAAGGAAATCTGCGTTGTATACCGTTTGTACTGCCATCTCCTAAAGTATGTGATGTTTTTAGAGTAAATGTATCTCGTCTCTATGCTCTTTTTAGAGCTAACTACGATCAATCCTACTCTCTTGCCACTATCCGCGATACCCTACTACCCAAACTCATATCAGGCGAAATTCGGGTAAAGGAAGTCGAAAAAATTGTGGAGGCTGTAGCGTGACTAGAATTTATCTGGATACTAGTATTTACAACCGACCTTTTGACGATCGCACACAGCCAAAAATATTTTTAGAGACGCAAGCGGTAATTTTGATTTTGCAAATGGTCGAAGCCAAATTAATAGAATTAGTTAGCTCTTCAGTTTTAGAATACGAAAATAGCCGAAATCCCTATGCCATTAAGCAACAATTCATGAATCAACATTTACAAATGGCTATAATGAGACAACAAGTGAATGAACCTATCAGACAAAGAGCTGAGCAGCCAGAATAGCAAGGGATTAAGCCAATTGATGCTCTTCATGTTGCTTGTGCTGAAGCGGCTAATAGTCATTATTTCATCACTTGTGATAAAAGATTAATTAATCGTTGCCAAGAGTTGGCGATTGTAACACTAAATCCAGTTGATTTTATTGTGGAGATAGAAGATGAAGATCGAAGTAGTTAGCGAACAACAAGCTTTACAAGAAGTCTTACAAGTTTTGTTAACTCATTTAGAGCCTTCAAAAGTGCTTCGTTTTTGGGCAGCTTGTCAACCTGGAGAGGGGATTATGTCAAATTAAAAGAACAACTCTTCGAGCAAGAAACTGTAGCTAGCCTTTATGACAAAATCAAAGCTTATCAAGACTCCAAATAATCAACGATCGATTTTAGTAAATGAACTTTGAACTCTACCAACGTATAGCCTTAAATCGCGACTTGCCAGAACACCATTTGAAAGCAGGTGGTGTTGCAACCCTAATTGATTTTATTTCCCATCCTAGCGGTGGCGAAGATGGCTGTATTTTAGAATTTTTCAGCGCCACTGGAGAATCGATCGCTATTGTCATAGTACCAAAAACCGATCTTAAACCCCTAAAAGATGATGAAATTCTCACTGTTCGTTCTCTAGCAGAGGCTAGCTAAGCCAAATGAAACTACTAGATGTTGTCGCCCTTCTAGAAGATTTACCAGAAATAAGTTTGTATCGAGGTCAAGTTGGAACAATTATAGAAGAATATGAACCCGAAGTTTTTGAAGTCGAATTTAGCGATTTGTCAGGTCGTGCTTATGCAATAGAAACTTTAAAAGCTCATCAATTAATGATCTTACACCATCATTGTTTTTGGAAAAACTCAATCGCAACAATGTAGGTAGATATATTTAAAAATATAAAAATTCAGCTATTTACTTTTATTAAAAACTAATACAACTAGCAATCATTTATTGTGGGGTGGGGTAGGCTTCCAGCCTGCCCTAATCCTAATCAGTAAATCTGAGGCTGGACGGGCAAAATGCCCATCCCACAAATATTATTTTCTTTAATTCAAAGTAATTCTAATGACAGAACTAAAACTTAAAATTAAATACAGAGATTTACCCCATTGGGAAATAGATGGTGCTGTATATTTTATCACCTTTAAAACTTGGGAAAGACTTGAATTAACTTCAGCAGCCAGACAAGTAGTAATGGATGCTTGCAAATTCTTTAACAATCAAAGATACAATATATTTGTTCTAGTTGTTATGCCAGACCACGTACACATATTAATGCAACCATTACCAAAAAGCGATCGCGAGTTTTGGTCACTCACTAGTATTATGCATAGTATTAAAAGCTATAGTGCCAAACAAATTCCGAAAGTTATGCCCCACATTGGCACTATATGGCAATCCGAACGCTACGATCGCATCATTAGAAATCATCAAGAATTTGAAAATACTTGGGAATATATTAGACAAAATCCTGTCAAGGCAAAGCTTTCAAATACTCCAGAACAATATCCCTTTTTCTGGCAAATAGCGGAGAGAGAAAAAGGTAGAATATGCAAGATAATTATCCCACACTACAAATTAATTAGTAACAGTGAATAGTGGAGTGGAGCAGGCTTCTAGCCTGCTTAATAAATGCAAGATTGTTGTAATACAAATTATTTGTATTTTTTTATAGTAATTGTGCGGTCAGGTCAGGAGCAGGTGGAGCAGGCATCCTGCTTGCCTGCTCCACTAAGTTAAATGATATGAATTATATGAAAGAATCTGATGTTGAGAATGCTGTCCTTTCATGGTTTAACCAGTTAGATTATACCACCCTTCAAGGACGAGAAATTGCTCCAGAACAACCCAACGCCGAACGGCAATCCTTCGCTGATGTCGTACTAGAAGATCGGCTGCGATCGCAACTGTTCCAAATCAACCCCAAAATTCCCATTGATGCGATCGAAGCAGCACTGCGTAAAGTAATAAATATCGGATTAGAATCGCCCAGCCTATTTGAAAATAATCGCCGCTTTCACAAACTGCTATCTGATGGCATTGATGTCGAGTATCAAGCAAAAGGGCGGATAAATTACGATAGAGTTTGGCTAATTGACTTTAACAAACTCGAAAATAACGACTGGCTAGTAGTCAATCAATTTACCATTATTGAAAACAACCGCGATCGCCGTCCCGATGTTGTCATCTTCATCAACGGTTTACCCTTAGCAGTCATTGAACTCAAAAACCCAGCGGAAGAAAACGCCACGATCAAAGGGGCATTTAACCAACTCCAAACTTATAAACAAGATATCCCCAGCCTGTTTCCCTACAACGAAGTTTTAGTTATTTCCGATGGACTCACCGCTAGAGTTGGCACGCTTACCGCTGATTGGGAACGATTCATGCCTTGGCGGACGATCGCGGGAAATGAAATCGCTACCAAAAATACCCCAGAACTCGAAGTTCTCATCAAAGGCATCTTTGCCAAATCACGATTTTTAGACTTGCTGCGGCACTTCATCGTATTTGAAGTAGACGGCGACAGCATCATTAAAAAAATGGCTGGATACCATCAATTCCACGCCGTTAATACCGCGATCGCCCGTACAGTAGAAGCAGCATCACCCCAAGGCGATCGGCGCGTCGGTGTCGTGTGGCACACCCAAGGCAGCGGCAAGAGTTTAACAATGGCATTCTATGCCGGAAAGATGATTCAACATCCGGCAATGGCAAACCCTACCCTAGTAATTCTCACCGATCGCAACGACTTAGACGATCAGCTATTCAGCACCTTTGCCGCTTGCGCCGATCTGTTGCGTCAGAACCCCGTCCAAGCAGAAAACCGAGAACACTTGCAAGAACTGCTGAGTGTCGCATCGGGGGGTGTTGTTTTCACGACGATTCAGAAATTCAACACCGAAGGCGAAAAGTATCCCCAACTAAGCGATCGCCGCAATATCGTTTTCATCGCCGATGAAGCCCATCGTTCGCAATACGGGTTAAAAGCTAGGGTAGTCATCAAACCTGCCAAGCAGAAAGGAGAAATTTATCCCATATATCAAAAATCTACTTTGGCTGCTGAAGCATCTAATGCTTATCAAGTTGAAAACAATTCTTGTGGGGCAGGCATCCTGCCTGCCAAAAATATTACAGAGACAGGCAAGATGCCTATCCCACAATCAGAAGATGATATAGCTTACACCTCATACGGTTTTGCCAAATACCTGCGCGATGCCCTACCGAATGCCTCATTTATTGGTTTTACAGGCACTCCAATCGAATCTACAGATAAAAACACCCCTGCCGTCTTTGGCGACTACATCGACATCTACGACATTCAACGCGCCGTAGAAGATGGGGCAACCGTCCGCATTTACTACGAAGGACGACTCGCCAAACTCGAACTAGAAGAATCAGAAAAACCTACAATCGACACCCAATTTGAGGAAATCACCGAAGGCGAGGAACTGACAGCGAAAGAGAAATTAAAAAGCAGGTGGGCGCGATTAGAAGCCTTGGTAGGGGCAGAAAAACGCCTTGCCCTAGTTGCCAAAGACCTTGTAGAGCATTTCGAGCGCCGCCAAGAAATTATGGACGGTAAGGCGATGATCGTCTGTATGAGCCGTCGGATTTGCGTAGACTTGTACAACGCGATCGTGCTTTTGCGCCCCGATTGGCATCACGCCGACGACGATAAGGGAGCGATCAAAGTCGTGATGACTGGTTCCGCTGCCGATGGCGCTCAATGGCAACAGCACATCCGCAATAAGCCCAAACGAAAAGAACTTGCCAAACGATTTAAAGACCCGAACGATCCATTTAAGCTCGTCATCGTGCGGGATATGTGGCTGACAGGTTTTGATGCCCCTTGCCTGCATACGATGTATGTAGACAAGCCGATGCAGGGACACGGGTTAATGCAGGCGATCGCCAGAGTTAACCGCGTCTTTAAAGATAAACCTGGTGGTCTAGTCGTCGATTATTTGGGCATTGCCGACCAATTAAAGCAAGCATTAGCAGCCTATACCGAAGGCGATCGCGGACAGACGGGTATTCCTCAAGAGGCGGCGATCGCCATCATGCAGGAGAAGTACGAAATCGTCACCAACTTGTTTCACAGTTTCGATTATTTCCGATTCTTCAATGGCACACCAGCCGAACGTTTGTCCGTAATGCCAGCGGCATTGAATCATATCCTAGAGCAATCGGACGGGCAGCAGCGGTTTATGAAAGCGGTTACTGACCTAGCTAAAGCCTTCGCCCTTGTAGTTCCCCATGAAACAGCCCTAGCGATCCGAGACGAAGTGGGTTTCTTTCAAGCACTCAAGGCAGCCTTTGCAAAAAATACCGTCGTAGGGGGCAAGAGTCAGGAGGATATAGACACAGCGATTCGGCAGATTGTCTCTAAAGCCGTTGCCTCGGATGAAGTCATTGACATTTTCGCCGCTGCTGGGCTGAAAAACCCCGATATCTCCATTCTCTCAGACGAGTTTTTAGAAGAAGTACGCGGCATCCCCCACCGTAATCTCGCCCTTGAGCTATTGAAAAAACTTCTTAATGATGAAATCAAAACTCGTTCGCGTAAAAACTTAGTCCAGTCCCGCTCCTTTTCCCAAATGCTGGAACAAACGATCCGGCGTTACCAAAACCGCTCGATTGAAGCATCCCAAGTGATTGCAGAACTGATCGATCTTGCCAAGGATATTCGCGCCGCCCAAAAGCGGGGTGAAGATTTAGGACTAACCGAAGACGAACTAGCCTTCTACGATGCCCTAGAGGTCAATGATAGCGCCGTACAGTTACTAGGGGACGAGACACTACAGGCGATCGCCCGCGAACTAGTCCAAACTATCCGTCGCAATGTTACGCTCGACTGGACAGTAAGAGAGAACGTCCGCGCCAAACTCAGGACTTCGGTAAAAAGGCTACTACGAAAATACGACTATCCCCCAGACAAGCAAGAAAAGGCAACAATTACAGTGCTGCAACAGGCGGAATTACTGTGCAAAGACTGGGCTGCGTGAAGGGGGCGATCGCGTCTCTATTTTGATTGCGGTATCTACTGAATTTTTTTCAACAATTGCTACTCAAAACATCTCTAAATAAATAAGTATTCGTCAACTCTTTAAATAATTTTTTATCGCTTCTAAACCTAATTGGTAGTTGCAAAAGTCACTATGAAAAAGACGCTTTACTAGACTGTTAACGAATTTTTGCAGTACTGGTACAGCTATAACCGTCTTTAAACAGGAAGCCGATAAGTGAATATTTGGTAGTGTTCTAGACGTGTGGAAGTACCTTTCTAGATAGCTCGACCTTTCCTCAAATCGATTGATGAACAATCCCAGCACAATATCGTGCATCTGAATGGATTTGGAAAAGGGTAATGTTTCAGACTCAATCAACTTAGCCTTAGCCTCTGCTGCCTTGCGATTCACTCTATTATCTTGCAGCCCCAGAGATAAATAGTGCCGCTTGCCTGCATAAGAGAAAACTAGTTGCAATCGCTCGTTAGAATTCTTGATTTGGACGGAACCCCTACTAGCCTTTCGTTATGTATCTGTAGAGTACATTGAGTAATTCGTTGGGGTAGAAGGCTCTATTTCTACCCAATCTTACCCCAATAAGTTATCCAAATTAACCTAAAACAACCCAATACATTATTACTAAATGGGCTGAAACAAGCTCTGTGAGGCTTGAAACTCAACGGGACTGGCGCGGCTCGAACGCGCGACCTAGCGCTTAGGAGGCGCTCGCTCTATCCAACTGAGCTACAGCCCCAATTTTCTGCCATCATAGCATCCGAAGCCAGAATTGAATCGCTATTCTTCACTGATAAGTGTTACTGTTTCTGCCAAGCACTATCCCACGGGCTACCACCGATTTCCAAGCCACAGACAGAACTTTTAGCTTCCAGTATCAATTTCTTGCCATCACTACAAGAATAGAGCTGTAAACTCAAATGCCCGCGCATTGTATCTCTACAGCAGAAAACTAAACCGTTTTGAGTTGGCGCGCGCAGGGGAGTACCCGGCAAATCCGTGATTCCAGTTAAAATAACTTCATATTCGGCATTTTTTGCCTGCATTTGCCAGCATCCCCAAGGTTGGATATTCCAAGTTACCTCACAATTCCAAGGGACGAACTCGTAGAATTTACCCCGATAGTGCAAGCCTACCATCGCCACCGACTCCATCCACCACAACACGCCGCGCTTACCGCCGCCAGCAGTTAAAGCTAAATCGGGTTCGTTGTCAAAACTATTGCAATTGAGCCAAAACCATCTTTGGGGAAAAGCACCACCCCAATTCTTTTCGCCATAAGCTGGAGCATTAGTAAATTCGTAACGCTTGCCGTGCCAATCAATCCAACCCGTGGCTAAACCGTGTGCCATCAAAATTTGCCAGCCAGGTTCAAATATTTGTAACGAAGACAGCCAACCAGCTGTAGATTGCTGTATCTTACCGCGATCGCCCCAGCCATAAATCGGTAGGATCTCGTACTGCCAGCGGCAATAACCATTATTTGCAGGATCTCGCACGATACCTTGATTCCAGGTTGCAGTAGCTTGATACCCCTGTTGAATGTGGCGATTGAATTCGTCAGGAGAAAGCCAATTTGCTTGAGTATCTAAGTCTGTTTGTCCCCAATGTCCTAAAGCGAGTTGAGTCGAACTCGCCCAAAAGCGCTTGACATCAGGATAAGTCCGGCATAAATACTTATCGTCGGGACCGAGAATCTGGGCTGCGCCGCCACTGTGGGGTTTGCCACCAATTGGGTCTTCGATGGAGTACATGAAAGCGAAAGTGTCACCAGCAGGTAAAGTCACGCGATAGTACCAGCCTTCAAAAAAACGGCGATCGCTACCATCCCAGTGATAACCATTATGAGGAGTTTGTGTTGAAAAAGAGAAATTTTTGGGAATACTAACCATGACCGGATTTGTAAGTCCTATTCCAGTATGAGCGATCGCCTCATGCTACTGATGCCATTAAGTTATCGCCATCGAGATGAGTCAAGTCGAAACCTATTACAAAATTCTAGGACTAAAACCTGGTGCAACTGCTGCTGAGGTGAAGCACGCCTATCGTACCTTGGCTAAAACTTGGCATCCCGATCTGTTCCCCGATCGCTCGCAATTAAAACAGCAAGCGGAGGAAGAAATCAAAAAAATTAACGAAGCGTACCAACAACTCAAATGGCAACAGCCGTACACAAGTAGGGTTACTGGGGCTACGGGGACTTACTCAATCCACAAATCTTGTGCCGAGACTTATTTTAAGCGGGGGATGGAGAACGCAAGAAGAGGTAGATATACCGTAGCGATTGAAGATTTTACGCAAGCGATTCGCCTCCAACCTAACTTTGCAGCTGCTTACAAATATCGCGGACTAGCTTGCTCTCGACTGGGATACAAACATAGGGCAGACTCGGATTTTAAAACTGCCTTAGAACTAGAACCAAAACCGAAAACACCTAAACCATCGCCTCATGCTCGCTGGAAATGCGTCAGCACTCTAATCGGGCATACTAACTGGGTATTTGCCGTAGCGATTAGTCCCGACGGAAAAACTTTAGTCAGCAGTAGTGCAGATGCAACACTTAAAATTTGGCATCTAGCGACAGGAAAATTATTAAATACTCTAGTCGGACACACAGCATGGGTACGGTCTGTTGCTATTACTCCCGATGGAAAATGGTTAATTAGCGGTAGCGACGATCGCACGATTAAGATTTGGCGGCTAGATACGGGAGAGTTGCTACAGACGTTAATCGGACATTCCGATCCAGTTTGGTCGATCGCGATCGCGCCTGATGGAACAAAGCTAGCTAGTCATGGTAAAAATAAGACAATCCAGTTTTGGAATTTAACTACCGGACAAAGGTTAGATACCCGCGTCGGTCAGGCAAACTCGGCGTATTCAGTTGCTTTTAGTCCTGACGGACAAAGTTTAGCAATCGGCAGTTGTAATAAAACCATTGAAATTTGGCATTTAGGCATGGAACAGCGGCTGCACGTCCTCAAAGGGCATTCGAGTTGGGTCAATTCGATTTCCTACAGTCCTGACGGGCAGTTTTTAGCCAGTACTAGTTATGATAAAACGATTAAATTATGGCGATTGGGGACGGCTCAACCTTTCTCTGCTTTGACGTGGCATCACAGCTATGTAGGATTTGTGGTGCTTAGTCCCGACGGGCAGACTTTAGCTAGCAGGGGAGATAATACAATTAAGTTATGGTATCCCAGCACGGGAAAACAGTTATGTTCCCTTCAGGGACATTCCGACTGGGTGAATGGAGTTGCTTTCAGTCCACAAGGAAACATACTAGCTAGTTGCAGTCGGGATATGACGATTAAGCTTTGGCAGTTGGATTGATACGTTTTGGTAACTCTAGTACTTCAGCAACAAATCCTTTGTCTCCTTCACTTTTTCATCTACTTAGAGCAATCGAAGAGGGATAAAAAGTATTTGCGACACGACCTGCTCTTACGTCACCCACTCAACATTTGTATTGCTTCTTCACACCAAACTACCCACTCGGTTTCATAACGGATACCCCGTCGTAGAGTGAGACAGCGACATTGTTCTGGTAGCGGTAATTCAGCCAGATTTTGACAGTAATTCTGATGCCATTCTTTGTAGATTGATAACTGCTCTAAGTGAATTTGGCGACGACGTTCTAGTTCTTTAAGAATTATCGGACGGGAAACTAGATGTCCTGCCAATACTTTTACTAACAAATCTTCACGGATTGGTGTGGGTTCTGAAGGTTGAGCGATCCATTTCCGCAAATTTTCTTTGCCGCTATCGGTAATGTGATACAGCTTCTTATCCGGTCGTCCTGCTTGGGGAATTGTCTTAGATACTACCATGCCTTCGTCTTCCAGCTTGGCTAGTTCTCGATAAATCTGTTGCTGCGTCGCTCTCCAATAACAGCCATTTTTATCGGCAAATTTTTTTGCCAAGTCGTAGCCACTCAGGGACTCTACGCTGAGTGCTGCTAATATCGTATGCCCTAATGCCATTTCCGAACAGGGGTTGACATATCCAATAAATTGAGTATAGCATCTGGTGTATATTCAACTTGTTTTATACAAATTAGTTGAGTATTAAAAAGCGATCGCCAATGCCAACAAATACATTTTCCATCCAACTGATGCAACTCAAGATACCGACATCAGGAGCAGAATTTTATGAACGATCGGTCATTAGAGGGTATGGGCATATCACCACACACACCTACGGAACCAGAAACAGCCCCTCTACCTGCGGAAGTTGCACCCCGTATTTTTCCTAAACGCAGAAACTTACTAGCATCCGCACTCGGTATCTTACTGCTATCAGTCCTAGCTGTAGGTGTACTGCGGCTCGCTAACAAGGATGTTCCTGTCAGTACAAAATCCGATCGCCGATTGCCAGTTAAAACAGCTCCATTGCAAGCAGTAGAGTCTTACACTGCGATGCGGACTTATACAGGTGAGGTAGTAGCGCAGAGGGCTAGCGAACTGGGATTTGAGCGCTCTGGAGAGTTAGTGAAGGTGTATGTCGATCGCGGCGAGAGGGTCGGTCGCGGTCGTCCGATTGCCAAACTCGATACGCGGAATTTAGAGGCACAGCGATTGCAATTATCGGCACAACAAGCCAAAGCTGAGGCTGTGTTGGAGGAATTGCAAAATGGAGCTAGGACGGAAGATATTGCCGCAGCGCGATCGCAAGTACGAGATTTAGAACAACAACTGAGTCTAGAGAAAATCAAACGCGATCGTAGAGAGAAATTATGGCGCGATGGAGCCATTTCTAGAGAACAATTTGACGAAATTGCCTACAGTTCCAATGCCCTCTCAGAAAGGCTAGCAGCAGCCCGCAGCAATCTAGATGAGTTATTGACTGGAACGCGCCGCGAACAAATTAATGCCCAGCAAGCTGAGGTGAGACAGCTACAAGCACGTATTGCAGACATAGACGTGACTATAGCCAAAAGTACTATCAAAGCCCCTTTTTCTGGGATTGTAGCGACGCGACAACTCGATGAAGGCACTGTAGTTAATGCCGGACAAGCAGTGGTGCGGCTAGTGGAAGACATCAAAGCCGAACTTGAAATCGGCGTTCCGACGCAGGTTTTAGCACAACTGAGATTGGGAAGTCAGCAACAGGTACAAATTGGGCAAAAAACTTATCCAGCAAAAGTTACATCCATTTTGCCAGAGGTTAATTCTACTACTCGTACCCGTACCATTATCTTAGCTTTACCGTCGGCGCTCTCCGATTTATTAGCACCGCGACAGGTGGCAAGGTTGCAAGTTCAGCAAGATGTCGCAACTACAGGCTACTGGTTGCCTACTACAGCATTAGTCAGAGGAGAACGAGGCTTGTGGGCATTTTATACCCCAGTTAAGACACCAGATAAGTCTTATCAAGTGGAACGGCGAGATGTAGAAGTATTGCATACCTTAGGGGAACGCGCTTTAGTCAGAGGCACTATTCAACCTGGAGATAAAGCGATCGTTGATGGGACGCAGCGGATCGTACCAGGGCAGTTAGTGGAGCCAATTTAATTTGTCATTGGTCATTGGTCAAATTTTGACTTTTAACTTTTAACCCTTCGCTTTGCTCGAGGGCTAGCTTTTGACTTTTTATGTCTACTCTTTTCTATCGCAATCGTCAATTATTTCTACTCGCACTTACATTAATTCTGGTGTGGGGGTTGTCTTCGTTTTTTACTCTACCGCGTTTGGAAGATCCGGAAATTACCCAACGGGTATCGACGATAACGACTTTATTTCCTGGCGCAAGTGCCGAACGGGTGGAAGCTTTGGTATCTAAGCTAATTGAGGATGAGTTATCGGAAATCGAAGAAATTGATTCATTAGAATCGCGATCGCAATTAGGAATTTCTGTAGTTACTGTCAATCTCAAAGAATCTGTTCGGAATGTGGATCGCGTGTGGGAACGGGTACGTAGTGAAGTTGATGATGTCATTCCTAAGTTGCCACAAGAGGCGCGATCGCCGGAGTATGAAGATCGAGAAGTCAAGGCAAATGCTCTGATTGTTGGTTTGATTTGGGAAACAAATACACCTGCAAATTATGCTATTTTACGCAGATCGGCAGAAAGGCTAGAAGACAAACTTAGATACTTACCTGGAACGGAAAAGGTAGAAATATTTGGCGATCCAGAAGAAGAAATTCAGGTAGAAATTAATCCATCTGAGTTATCCATGCTAGGGATAACGGTAGAAGAATTATCTGAGCAGATTCTAGCTAGCGATGCAAAAATTAGTGCCGGACAATTGCGGGGGCAAAATAATGAACTCTCATTTGAAGTTGCAGGGGAATTAGATTCTTTAGAGCGCATTCGTAACATTCCCATTCGCACAGAAAATAACGGACAAGTAACGCGCTTAGGAGACATTGCCCAAGTTAATAAAGGTATTATCGAACCAGCAGCAAGTTTGTCATTGATTGCTGGAAAACCCGCGATCGCATTGGCTGCTACAGTAGAATCAGCTATGCGCGTAGATGCATGGGCGCAGAGTGCTAAACAGGCTTTGCAAGAGTTTCAAACCCAACTACCCAATGGCATTAGCTTACATACAGTTTTCGATCAAAGTCGTTACGTGCAGCAGCGCATCAATGGCGTGTTGTGGGAAATGGCATTTGGCTCTCTGCTAGCAATGGCAGTAATTTTATTTATGATGGGCTGGCGATCGGCTGTAGTTGTAGGTACAGCTTTACCCTTGGCTACTTTATTAGTGTTTGGCTGCATGGAAGTATTAAATATTCCCTTGCATCAGATCTCAATGACGGGTTTGGTGATTGCAATTGGATTGCTCATCGACAACGCGATCGTGATGGCAGATGAAGTACAAGTGCGATTGCAACGAGGTATGAATGCAAAAGAAGCGATCGCCGATAGCATTCATCATATGCTCGTACCCCTGTTCAGTTCTACCCTAACTACAGTACTGGCTTTTCTACCGATCGCCCTTGCACCTGGAGGAGTAGGAGAGTTTACGGGGACAATTGGCGTAACGGGCATTCTCGGAATCACGAGTTCGTTAGTTATTTCCCTGACCATTCTACCCGCACTTTCAGGAAGGTTACATCATCGGTCACCTTCTTTTTTCAGCAGAATTGAAGGAATATCGCCCCCCTTTTTAAGGGGGGTTGGGGGGATCTCGCCTTCCTTTTCAAGGAGGGTTGGGGGGATCTTACAATCGGGTTTTTCCTATCCGCAACTAACCAGAATTTATCGCCGATCGCTACAACTTGCTTTTAGCCGTCCCGCGATCGCAATTGGTTTGGCTTTAATATTACCAACGGTCGGATTTACCCTCGCGCCCCACCTATCACAACAATTTTTTCCTCCTTCTGGTCGCGATCAGTTTTATATTGAGGTTGAGTTACCCAGTCGGGCAGGATTAGCACAAACGCGATCGCAAGTTTTACAAGCACGGGAATTAATATTACAGCAACCAGATGTAACGGACGTGCATTGGTTTTTAGGAGAAAGCGCCCCGACTTTCTACTACAACATCGTTGGCGATCGAGAGAATGCTGCTAATTACGCCCAGGGACTCGTCCAACTACGCCCTAATACCCTGTCTCGTCCGATTATTCAAACCCTACAAACTCAGTTAGATCGAGCCTTTCCAGGCGCACAGGTACTTGTGCGACAGATCGAACAGGGCCCGCCATTCGATGCACCCGTAGAGGTGAGATTGTATGGTGCAGATTTAGGAGAACTGCAAAAGTTAGGCGATCGCCTCCGTGCAGAATTGGCTCAAATCGAGGATATTACTCATACCCGTGCTAGCTTAACCGAAGCGCAGCCCAAGCTTGCGGTAAATGTAGATGAAGAACAAGCAAGAATGGTAGGACTAGATCGCAGTGCGATCGCTCGTCAATTGAACGCAAATTTAGAAGGAACAACAGGTGGTTCGGTACTGGAAGCGACGGAAGAGTTACCCGTCCGCGTGCGATTATCCAACTCTGAGCGGAGTAATTTAGAACAGATATCAGATCTCGACTTATTACCAACTAGTAACAGAAATAGTCAAACTATACCTTTATCTACAGTAGGCAGAATCAGCTTAGTTCCCGATCTTGCTGTGATTCGCCGCCGCAACGGACAGCGAGTTAACATCGTGCAAGGGTTCATGACTGCTGGAACTCTTCCTGCTAATGCTTTAACTCAATTACAACAACGCTTGCAACAGGATAATTTCCAACTTCCGCCTGGTTATTCTTTTGAGTTTGGGGGTGAGTCAGAAGAACGGCATACGGCTGTTGGCAATATCTTATCTACTGTTGGGGTATTGGGAGTGTTGATGACTGCAACTCTGGTACTCACTTTCAATTCCTTTGCTTTAGCAGCCAGTATCGGCGCGATCGCTATCCTCTCTGTAGGGCTTGGATTGGGTGCATTATGGATATCCGGCTATCCCTTCGGCTTTACAGCAATTCTCGGTACAATTGGTTTGATTGGTATTGCCGTGAATGAAGCGACGGTAGTCATTGCAGCATTGCAAGCTGATGTTAAAGCAAGTACAGGCGATCGCCACGCTGTTGAAGAAGTTGTCGTCCATGCAACGCGCCACTTAATTGCAACTACAATCACCGATATCGCTGGCTTTACTCCCCTACTTTTCGACCCTACAGGCTTTTGGAATCCACTGGCGGTTGTCATAGCAGGAGGATTGGGAGGTGTTACTTTGCTATCTTTGTATTTTGTTCCTTCTGTATATTTGTTTTGGATAAAAACCTCTCGTAACTCGTCTGTAATTGGTGCTTACCATCCCGCTCAATAACACTGCCGTATACCATAATTACCCCCTTTTGCTTTCTTATTTGTTTACCCCTATACTCTCTGTCACCTCTTGGCTGTTGACAGCGATCGTGCTCTCTGGATCTAATCCCACTGCTTTTGTTGTCCAAGCTTTAGCTAGCTCTGGTATTTGGCGGCGGATGGGTGAAGGAATAACCACTGTTTGAACGCCAGAATCCCCCGACTCGATTAGATGCTGTTTCACTCCCCAACCCATGTCCAGATATTTCTGATGGAGCTGGCGATAGGCAATTTGTAAAGCGTCAGACCGCACGGCTAGAGTATAGGGAAGTAGTTCCGGTCGTTGAGCTTCAACCACACTTCGATCTTGCAAAAATGCCCTCAAACTCCGTCTTCGTGCATCACCGTCAGCCCAAGCATAAGTCAGAAAGTTGCGCAGTTGCAACCACCAGGTCATGGTGGTGCGATCGTCAATCGGAACGTGTACTCCAAAAAGAATTAACTTGAACTTTCCAGGAAGGTGAATATCTTGTCGGGTAACGTTGGGCATATAAAAGGTTGCTTTTGCCTCAACCGATGGATCGCCTTTTTGACGAGTGAAGTATTTCCAGAGTCCTTTGGACGGGGGTGGTTTGAGATCGACACGTAAGCTGCCACTCCAATTTGATAAATTCACCTCAGACGATTCCAGGACTTGTGGCTCGAAACCATGAACAAATGGCAGGTGGGAGATATCGAGACCGTTTTCAACCACGCGGGTGTAGGAAGCATTCCATTTGAACGTGCCAGAAATCGCCCGCCAGGTAGAATCGCCGAACTCTGGAAGTGGGGGTAATGGCGGACGCTCTGGTTCAGGCAGATCGCCCAGAAAGAGCCAAACCCAACCGTATTTTTCTTCAACAGGGTAGGCATCAATGCGAGCTAATTTAGGAATTGGGGTTTCCGGTTTGTTAGCCGGGATTTCCACGCAAGCACCGTCTGCTCCATATTTCCAACCATGATAGGGACAGCGAATACAGTCACCTTCTACCCGTCCATCAGCCAGAAAACCGCCACGATGGACGCACAAATTGCTGAGAGCAACAACTTGACTTTTAGAGTCGCGGTATAAAACAAATTCTTCACCCAGCATACTGATGTGCTTGGGTTTGTTGGTAATGGCTGAACTCAACTGGGCTACATACCAAAAGTTTTTTAATCCCATTTACCTCCCCTCCTTTGCCTTGAAAAAGAGGCGAAAAGTCTAATGTGCCCTACCTTTAAAGCCTTATCAGGGGCGCTGATTCAGATGCAAGCTTTGTAGAAATCTGCTTACTAGTCCTGCTATTTAACTATCAGAAATGACTTTGACGAAAAGACGTTTACACTTTAATCTTAGAACTTTAATTTGAATTACGAGGTTTAGTAAAACTTATGAAGAAGTTTTTTGCCGTTATATTTGGTGTCTGTCTTCTTTTGAGCCTTGAACTAAACAACGTTCCAGCAGCACATGCTGACTCAAGATGTAGAAATGCAACCATAGCAGGTAGTTTTGGAATTCAAACAACGGGAACTCTTTTTGAAGGTGCGCCAGTGCCATCTGGGCTTTTTGCTTCAACTGGTTTGATTAATTTTGATGGCAATGGAAACTCGAACACGAGGCAGACTTTGAGTCTCAACGGTACGATTGTGCCGTCTCAGGCATCAGGTACTTACAAGGTAGAAGAAGACTGCACTTTGACGGCAAAATTCATTGATGAAGCTTCAGGTGCTCAGTTAACAATAAACGGTGTCATTGTTAAGCGTGGCACGGAAATCTTAATCATTTCAACAGACCCATACACGGTAGTTACTGGCATCTTGAAAAAAGTGGAATAAATCCAGTTTATAGAAAGTTGACTCATTGTTACCTGTAATTAAAACTGTGAAAGCATTTGATGACGACCAGTTAAGCTGTCTGGGTCAGGTTCCCCAATTAGTAAAGCTTGACTACTGAATCGTAAAGTTTCTTGCACGTATCCTGCACCAACAGTCATCGGCGGTAACTGATGCTGCTCCAGTATTGCTTGGATACGGTGAAAAGCTTCTCTGAGGCGATTGAATGGAATACTTGGAAAAGCATGATGGATGGAATGATAGTTCAGCCCTCCCATCAGCCATGAAACCAAGGAACTAGTTTGGAGGTTACGGCAAGCGTAAAGTTGGGTCAATTGATGTCCGGTCACCTTACCCCACTGTGCATAGTGTTCTAAATGATCTCTTGCCTGACCCATCATGCCAACGACACGTTCGAGTACGAGCCAAAACAGTACGTAGTCCAAAACTCTGTGATGCCAAATCGCAAGTATGATACAGATACTTTGCACTACGAGAATACCAATGCCATCTAGCAGTAACATCCAAAGTAGAGCGGGCTTGTGCTGCCTCAATCGAAACGCATTAGCGATCGTTTTGGCAATTAATCCCACTCCAGCTAACCCAAATAAGTCAATAACTAATTGATGGCGTACGTACCATTGCATCCAAGGACTTGCTTGCTGGTACTCGCTCGATGTCCATTGTACGCGCTCTGGGTCATCTAGATTAATCCCATTCCAAGCGTGATGCAGTCGATGTAATTGAGCATAGGTTCCGTGAGGCCAGCTCAGAAAATAAGCGATCGCACGCGGTACTAGCTCATCAAACCACACCCAACCAGTCAGCGTATGATGTACTGCGTCATGGGAACAAATCAGCCAGAAAGTATAAAATATCCCCGTCAGCACCGTATAGCCAAAGAACAAGATGCTGTGGTGGGACGACCAAGCAAGGGTAGCAAGACTGAAGACCACTGCTCCCAAGCTGATAAAGCGCCATAACCCTATCCAAGGATTGACTGTTTCAAGATCGGCAACCGCAGTTCGCAGATTGTGAGAAAGATTGTGAGACAGGGCGTTATTGTTTTCCATATTCCACCTCTATCAATTAGAGATGAACTCAGGTGCTTTGAAAATTCGCCAGCGCCTGATATTGTTTATACTTCAACGATAGCGTTACCAAAGACTATACAGTTTTCTTTTTCAAGCTAGGACGACATAATTTAAAATTTAAATTTTTAAATTTTTAAACTCCTTCATGCAGTCAAAACGCTTTCACAACCTATGTTAGATGTCACTTTGCTCGCCTGCTTTTGCCCTAAGTATTCCTTAGCTGCTTCTGGGTCAAAAAACCAAGGAGATAGGCTAGGTGGATGATGTATGCCATTTAAGTCATCTTTGGCAATCTCTGGGTTCTCAGCCATTGCACCCATCAGATCTGGCAGGTGTTCTGGGGGCATCAACATACAATCGGTTAAAGCATGGGTATACCGAGCGTAATGCCAAAATTCATCGAAAACTCTTTGCATCCATAACTCATCGAAGCGTCGCTCGCCACGATCGAGGATGCGTTGCTTAACCCCTAAACTTTGCTCCAGTTGCATTGCATCTGAAAATAAGACTGGCATTCCCATCGATCTACCGTGCAGAATCGCTTCTGGGGTGCGATCGCTAAATAAAGTCACGGCGCTGATTTTAAGTTTAGAGGTAGAGTTATTTAGGGTTCCCTTGGCAAAAATATGCTGCTTGTTTGAATCCGTGCGATGAAATTTTGGATGCGGCTAAAGTGTGCGCCTTGCCAGTAAATTTGGGCGCAATCCTGACAAATTGAGAATCGATCGTAAAATTCTCTTGTTTTAGGTGGGAGGCGATCGCCGATTTCTTCTTTAGTCACCGATTGCAACAAACCATTGCAGCGCAAACACCTCTGTAAAGGAGCAATATCGCCTCACATAAATCGAAGCGCCGTAACACTTCTACCACTTGCTTCAACGGGTCTTGTTCCCGTACGCAGTAGCCGTAGATGACCATACTGCGTTTCAATAAACCCCGATCTGCAGAAGTCAGTATCCGCCCAAATACTTGAGATGATGGATAGCAAACACATGAAGTTAACTCCTTTTCAAATCCATACTGTTCGCAGTTATCTCTAGCGATTGTTGTAAATTGACTTCCAGCCCTTCTGAAGTCTGCTGAACTTGGGTATTGAATGCCATACACAGCGATCGCATACGTTGGCAAATAGCAGCAAACTCTTCATCTTTGGCGAGATCGACCTGGGCGTAGTGCAGGCGCACTGGGATCGTTCGCAATCGTTGCAGACCGAGAGCGTCCGCTTCTACTAGGAACGCAAACGATCGGTCGTTACGCAGTACTGGATCGACGGCGTAGTCATCCAGAAAATCGCCAGTATCGTACAAGATTAAACCACGTTTATAGGATTCCACCCCCTGAAACAGGTGAGCTGAATGTCCGTGAATCAAGTCCACACCGCAATCGACAACGGCATGGGCGAAGTGACGGAACTGGGGCAGTGGCGCAGTCACCATATTCGGTCCCCAGTGGACGGATAGGACAACTAAAGTCGCTCCGGCAGCTCGTAATTGCTCTACGGCTGTTTCAATGAGTGATAGCGTTGCTCGATCGCTGCGAATTGGCAGATAGCGAGTCCCTAGACGATCCCAACCAGCAGCAAAGGCAGGTTCGTTGTCCGTCAGAGAAATAAAGCCAACTTTCAGACCGGCGACATCGAGTAGTACCGGGGTTGCTGCTTCGTGGAGGTTGCGACCAGCACCAGCATGGCGAATACCTGCTGCATCCAAATGATGTAGAGTATCCAGTAACCCGCGATCGCCAAAGTCTAGGGTATGGTTGTTTGCCAGACTGACAAATTGAATGTTACCAGCGCGCAGTACGTCTACTGCTGCAGGATCGGCGCGGAAGTGAAACACCTTTGCCGTGCGGCAACATTCCTCGCTGCTCTGGTGGGTGATGGCACATTCTAAGTTGGCGATCGCTGCATCTGCCCCTTGCAAAATAGGTAGGACGCTGCCCCAGAAGGACTCTGGCGAGCGATGGGGAATTTCTTCATTCACTCCTCGACCTAGCATGACATCGCCAAGAAATGCCAAAGTTATCGAATCTTTCATAAGCTGCTGCTAGCATTGGCAAATTATTAAAGTTATCGAAGAAGGAGTCAGGAGTCAGGAGTCAGAATGACGACTTTTGATGTGGCT
>ERZ1066120.962-NODE-962-length-20953-cov-38.386018_pt1 | contig 20953 bp, 15 predicted proteins | sample MGYA00382767_ERZ1066120 | MGnify/ENA primary metagenome ERZ1066120 (study PRJEB33369, sample SAMEA5778350) | biofilm metagenome | biome: Industrial cooling water; feature: Water cooling tower basin; material: Biofilm | place: United Arab Emirates | collected...
AACCTTCTACACCGTTTCAATTTCGTTTGATGTGTGAGATGACTTTTGATATAAACAATGAAGGGCGCCTGTTTTCAGGTCAGCAATATCAACCACTGGTTACTGAAAAAGCAATAGTATAATATATAAATATAAATCTATGGTTTTTCAACCACGCTTCAATTATTGTGACGCACTAGTAAAACATCTGGGAACTATTGAAGCAGCGCGCGCTGTTATCGAAGTATTACCGCTTCCTCCTGATACTGCATTGCGGTTACGTCATGATGCTGTGCAAAAAAGCACGCGAAGTTCAACCCAAATAGAGGGAAATCCTTTAGATGAAGCTGAGGTTAGACGCGCAATAGCTCGTAGCGACCGGACGGGAAGTGATGCAGAGCAAGAAGTTCGCAATTATTGGCGAGCGCTTGATAGAGTTGAAGAATTCGCCGATGCACAAACACCTATTACAGAAGTGTTTATAAAAGAGTTACATCGAATTGTAATTGTCCGTAGTCGTGGACGCAGGGGAAGTAAAAGTGAGTATCGGGTTACAGAGTGCCCTGTGGTAGATACTGTAACCCGAAAAATTGATTATGCACCTGCTACACCAGAAGATGTACCTGTACTAATGCGCGAACTAGTTGAATGGTTATCTTCAACAACTACAATGCAATTACCTGCTCCTATTCGTGCAGCTATTCTTACACACCGCTTTCTCAGCATTCATCCTTTTAACGATGGCAACGGTCGCACAGGAAGACTTTTAGCAACTGCGGAACTATGGCGTTCTGGTTATAGAATGCGAGGATTTTTCTCTTTTGATGAGTATTTTAATGCTGACCGTGAACGTTACTACAATAATTTACAAATGGGGTTGCCGATAGATTTTTATGATGGGCGCCATGACCCAGACCACACCCCTTGGATATTATATTTTGTTGAAACAATGGCGAATGCACCTTCAGAATTACAAGCTAAAGCCAGATCACTATATAAAGCAGGCACCCCAGAAGTACCGCCTTGGGAAAGATTACCACGCACCTCGCAACAACTTCTCACAAGACTTTTGGCACGAGTACTTGATGGTGCCGAAAATCCTTTTATTATTAACTCCTCAGATATTGATTCCTGGTTTGGAGTTTCCGAGCGTACAGCACGCGAATGGCTAAAACAGTGGACAGAAGAAGGGTTTGTTAATCCTATTACAACAGCTTCTGGTGAACGAGTTCGTAATTATGCACTTGCTCCAGAATGGGTTGATACATGTTTTCAGATGACGACATCATCGGAAATAGCTTAAGTCATTACACTGTTGCAAAAGTATTAATTATTACTTTTTAAAATTATTTATCTCAGTACTAGAAAATTCTCCAATTTAAGGTGCAACGCAATATTAGGTGTTAGCGCTTCCAACTTAGAAAAATAGCGGAAGTGCGTTTGGCGAAATAGCGGAAGTAAAAAAGGCAATTTTTAGCCTCAAAATTGACATTGCAACGAGATAATAGGGGTTGCAGCTTCTAATGTTAAGAAAATAGCGGAAGTGAGTTTGAAAAAATAGTGCATATTAATTTCAATTTAAAAGTTGGTATATATTTTTACTTTTATTTCATCCATCAATTAAGGCAAATTATATAACAATTTATTACTAACACGAATAATATTGATGTTACCTACCCTAATTTTTTTTGCAAAAGGGTTGTGTGAGGTGGCTATGGTGTTATACTCATCAACAGGTGTTCACCAGTCAACACTCTAAGTCAATTATATTCAGGTGCAATTTTTACAAGCATCTGGAAGGATTTGTTATAAAGCTAGATAATGGTATGTGTCGTGCAGCATTTATTGTTGAGTGTCATAAAGTGCCATCTAAAAAACCATCTATAACTATCCGAGTCAATGATGAAGAGTACGAAGTCTTAAAAGACTGGGCAGAGCGCGAATATCGCACTGTTGCAGGACTGGTGTTAGCCCTAACTAAAAAATCAATTGATGAGTATAAAGAACGACACCAAAACAAGGAAACTGCATGACCGAGGAAAACCAACTAGATGAGATAGCAACACAAATACTATTAAGCGCTGTAATCCCAATGTTTACGGCCATCTGTTACCGGGACTACGACCGATTTAATGCAATGGAATGGGATGAGCGTTAATATGCACGGCGCCGAAACATGGCAAGATGTCTTTAACTTCCGCGTCTTACCCGCCCTAGATAAAGATGCCAAAAAATGGCTTTTAATTCAAAAATGTAGCACAGGAATTAAATCAGTAAAGGTTATAGCTGATTAATACAATGATAATTTAAAGACTTCCAAGCAAAAAATAACAAAAATTTCTTGTGGGATGGGCATCCTTGCCCGTCCCAAACTTAAGCATTTTACATATACGCACGCTCCATAGATAATATTGATTATTAAGACTTCATAAAATAAATAGTATATTGAATCTTTTATGTTTAATAATTACGTACTACCCAGGCTGCAAAAAGTTGAATTAAATTCATGATTGACCACGATGGCTTGTTCAAAAAGTTAATACAGAATTTTTTCCTTGAATTTATCGAGTTATTTTTTCCAGATATCAGTGATGTTTTGGATAAAGACTCTATAACATTTTTACCACAAGAGATACTGACAGATGTAAGAAAAGGCGAAAAAAAGATTATAGATGTATTAGTCCAAGCAAAATACAAAAACGAGACGACGCTATTTATTATACACATCGAGCATCAGTCTTATATTCAAAAAGATTTTAGTGAACGTATGTTTTTGTACTTCGCTGATTTGTTTAAAATCTATGGAATTCCAATAATACCAATCGTGATTTTCTCTCATGATGCGCCTTTGACTATACAACCAGCATCGTTCAACATCAGCGCAAGAGGCAAGAGTGTAATGCAGTTTGATTATGAAGTAGTTCAGTTAAATCAACTTGACTGGCAAGACTTTGTGAATAAACAAAATCCTGTTGCCAGTGCTTTGATGTCAAAAATGCACATGGATGTTGCAGAACGTCCAATGGTAAAGCTAATTTCACTACAAGTACTTGCTTCGTTAGGGCTAAATCCTGCACAAGTCGAACAAATCTCTGTTTTTATTGATACGTACCTTAAACTAAATACAGAGGAAGAAGAAGCGTTTAACGGACAAATTGCTAATATAGAACCAAAACAGAAGGAGCAAGTTATGGAAATTGTTACTAGCTGGATGGAAAAAGGTTTAGAGCAGGGTAAAGAATTAGGTCTGCAACTAGGTAAGGAACTAGGTAAGGAGGAAGGTATAGAAATAGGTAGGGAAGAAGGTATGCAACTAGGTAAAGAACTAGGTAAGCAAGAGGAAGCTGCATCTTTCGTTCTGCGTCTACTTCAACGTCGCTTCGGAGACTTAAGTCAAAGTCAGAAGGAACTTATTCAAGGTCTTTCTGCAAAACGCTTAGAAGAATTAGGCGAAGCGCTGTTAGATTTTAATTCAATTACAGATTTGAAGAAATGGCTCGCGCGCGTTTGATTATATAGAAACCCTAAATTGTTTTTAAAAAAATCTTAGTATCTGTAAGGTGGGCAGTGCCCACCTTACGTGTTAGTTAAATACGAACACAAACAATTTGAACGGTTTAGGAATATGGGCGCCGATATAATCTCTACAAAATCTTAATTTTAAAATGATGACTGGGCATACTAAGGGTAGCTTCTCTTTTCCTTTGATATTATGACTGTTGACTTTACTGTTGCTATTCCTACTTATAACGGCGCCAGTCGTTTACCGAAAGTGCTATATAAGTTACAGATGCAGACTGGTATTGAGCATCTGAACTGGGAAATAATTATTGTTGATAATAATAGTAGTGATGGGACGGCGAAGTTAGTTGAGGAGTATCAGGAAAGTTGGCGCCATGCTGCTTCTTTGCGTTATTGTGTGGAATGTAAACAAGGCGCCGCGTTTGCGCGTCAGCGGGCGATAATGGAGGCGAAAGGGGAAATAGTTGGGTTTTTGGATGATGATAATTTGCCTTATGAGACTTGGATATTAGAGGCGTATAAGTTTATTCAAGAGTATCCTCAAGCTGGCGCCATTGCTAGTCAAATTCACGGTGACTTTGAAGTTGAACCACCAGAGAGTTTGAAGTCGTTGGTTTTTTACTTGGCTATTACAGAACGTGGTGATAAACCTCATATATTTGAACCGCGTCGTAAGGGGTTTCCTCCATCTGCGGGTTTGGTGGTTCGCAGGGATGCATGGAAGGTATCGGTTCCAGCGCAGTTGTTTTTAGTGGGTCGAGTTGGTAATTCGATGATAGGTAGCGAAGATGCAGAGGCTTTATTTTATATTCATAAAGCTGGTTGGGAAATTTGGTATAATCCTGCAATGGTGGTTGACCATGTTATTCCGGCATGGCGCCTGGAAAAGAGTTATTTAGTTAATTTAATGCGTGGAGTTGGGTTAGCGCGGTTTTATTTAAGGATGCTACTACTCAAAACTTGGCAACGACCTTTTGCTTTTTTTGTTTATATTCTGAATGATTTGAGAAAGTTATTAGTGTATTTTGTGCGTAATTATAAGGTGATGAAAAGTGATGTATTAGTGGCTTGCGAGATGGAAAGGCTACTTGGTACTTTTATAAGTCCATTTTATTTGTTTAGGAATGTAATTATGGGTTTAATCCCCCCAACCCCCCTTAATAAGGGGGGCTTAAGATAGCTCATTTTTACTCTTACTTCATAACAGCTAAAAACACTTCCTTCTCCTGTCCCCCCCTTATTAAGGGGGGCTAGGGGGGATTTCAAATAATTTCACAAACAAATCCGCAAATTAACTGAGCCGTTTCGCTATTGATTTAAATTAGCATATCAATTATATTTTATTTAATTGATATTATATGCCTATTGTCTCAGTTATTATCCCAGTATATAATGGTGAAAAAACTATCAAAAACACAATTGATAGTGTATTAAAGCAAACTTTAACAGACTTTGAATTAATTGTAATTGATTCTGGCTCTACTGATTCCACATTCTCAATAATTTCACAAATTCAAGATTCTAGACTTCGTGTATACTCATATCCAAAAGCAAATGTTGCAGTTAATCGTAACCGTGGATTTGAACATTGTTTAGGTAAATTTATCAGTTTTTTGGATGCTGATGATATTTGGGCGCCTGACAAACTCGAAGCGCAGTACAATGCATTAGTAGAAAGTAAAGCTGTAGTGGCTTATAGTTTTACTGATGCTATAGATGAAAATGATAAATTTCTGCGTCCATGTAGTCATGCAGCGTGGTCAGGTGATGTATTTTCACAACTGCTTTTAGATGACTTTATTGGCAGTGGTTCAAATGTGATGATACGTGCTGAGGCATTTACAGAAGTTGGTGGTTTTGATGGTTCGCTTTCTAACGCGCAAGATACAGACTTGTGGGTTCGTTTAGCTGCAATAGGTGATTTTGTTGCAGTAAAAAAAGTACAAGTGTTATACCGTATATCCGCAAATTCTATGTCTTCTAATGTATTAGGACTAGAAAAATCTAACTTGCAAGTTATTGAACGAGCTTATGCACATCCCAAAGCATCGCAATATCAGCATTTAAAATCAGTCAGCATCGCAAACCTCTATAAGTATCTTAGTCATAAAGCACTTTCGGCGCCACCTGGTCAACATAATGCCCAAATTGCAGCAAGGTTTTTAGTTACAGCAGTCAAACATGATAAAACTCTGTTATTTAAACCTATTTTATATAAGGCTTTATTAAAACTGGCTGCAATGTCGTTTTTATCTCCAAAAGGTGCAACTGACTTATTAAATAAATTTCCTCGTCTTTCTGATACGAGTACTTTCTTTGGTTATATCAAAGTTAATTGATCCCCCCAACCCCCCTTAATAAGGGGGGCTATGAATTGTTGATAGAAAAGTGAAGTCAAGTAAAATTTGTATCCTCTCTTGTTCCCCCCTTATTAAGGGGGGCTAGGGGGGATTTAATCATACAATTACAAGCACACTCCAGACAGGCGCCAACTTTGATTAGTGCCAGTACAGAAACTGTCATAACACTAATCATTCAAATGTTTTTCATAGTATTTTAATGCTATTAGAGCGCTGAAGTTGTTAATCAGCCTAGCTTTAGCCTCTGCATAAAACACTCAACTGACCTTGACCAGGGTGACAAATGAAGCGAGACCCAATATTCTATAAACTTTTCCAGCAATCTCCAAGCGCGCTATTTCAACTACTTAAGACACAACCACCAAACGCAAACGCTTATAGGTTCGAGTGTGTAGCAGTGAAAGAGCCAAAATTTGAAATCGATGGCGTATTCTTGCCACCAGCAACCAACAAAAGTGGAATTGTGTATTTTTGTGTTCGCGTAGCATGCCGTCAGGCACAGTGCAATTCCAGAAGGACGAGAGGTAAAATTTGAAGCAGAGGCGCCCGTTGTTTCTGTAATTAGGGCTTGCTGAATAGAATTAAAACCTTTACCATGTAAGGGTTTCAAACATTTAGATTCCAAATAGACGCAAGAAAAAGGTGCCTACAGGCTCAAAATCCGTGTATTTGGATGGAAAAATTAGGGCTTGATTTTTAAGCCAACCTCCGAAACAACCATTTTTTGTACTGTGAGCGCGTCTAGATTCATTTTGTGGAGTTTTTCAGCAACCCCTAATTAGCTTAACGGGAGCGCAAGTTTGAAAAATTAAGCTGAAAAGGTATAGATACTATGTTGGATATAACACGCTCAGGAAACACGAGTTTGTCGAGAAGCTAGAGAGGAGGAAGCCGCTGATGGTATCTTGAGCCAGTTGAAGAAAAGATTTAGGCAAAAAGTATCAGAAGATATGCGTGCGCTTTCTAGAAGTTTACCTCTAGCTACTCTACACAACTTAAGAGAGGCTTTACTAGATTTTAGTTCTTTAGCTGATTTACAACCTTGGTTGAAGGCTCAATAAATTTTATCCCCTAACCCTTTTATTTTGGGTTATGGGGACAATAATTTACTTCACACGCGAACAATTGAGCGAAAAAGATGTGAATACTATGTCATACACAGCATTAATAAAGCACACGCGAGTTTATCAAGAAGCTAGAGAAGAAAGACGAGAAGAACAAGCAGTTAATCTCATCGTCCGTCTTTTAAAGAAACGGTTTGGGCAGGAAGTATCTCTTGAGACGCGCGCGCAACCTAATTTTTCAAGCCCTCGTTACAAAGACGGGGGCTTTTAATCACGGTAAAATTTTAACTTGCGGTCTGTGTCAATAGTTTTGGTGTGTTGATCATCACCATATTAAAATCCCCCCAACCCCCCGCGTGGAAGGGGGGCTAAGAATATTGCTCTTGTTCCCCCCTTCCACGCGGGGGCTAGGGGGGATCAAAATCTATAGCAACACCCCAAAATTAATGACATGGACTACTTGCGGCGCCCATTTGGGAACAATAACAATATCCGGCGCCCACTTGGGACATTTTATACTTGTGTTATTGAACAAAAATTATGAATATGAAACTTGCCTATATTACAGAATATAACGTACTAGACAAAACATCGTGGTCAAGAAACCATCAAGGACTATGTGCAGCAGGTAACTACATAGCGCACCAACTAACCGAGCAAAACGTATCAATAGACTATATCGGCGCCCTTGCTAAAAAATATCAAATTATCACAAGAGCGAAGTGGAGCATATACAGGAATATATATAAAAAAGATTATTACCGCTCTTACGAGCCAATAATATCTAAAAACTATGCACGTCAAATCGAACAAAAATTAAAACAATCAAACGCCTCGATAGCATTGTGCCCAGAAAATATAGTACCAATAGCCTATGTTGAATGTAAACAGCCATTAGTGCTGTGGACAGATGCAACATTGAGTTCGCTGATAAAGTTTTATCGACACATGGAAAACTTGTGCGATGAGAACATCAAAAATATCTACAAAATGGAAGCATCAGCACTTCACAGATGTGATTTAATAATGTATACATCAGAATGGGCGGCACAAACGGCAATTAAAACTTATGGTATAGACTCATCTAAAATTAAAGTCATACCTTGGGGCGCCAACATTGAGTGTAATCGCACGTTGGATGATATACACACTATAATCAAAGCTAAAAAGCCAAGTCCATGTAAATTACTATTTATTGGCGTTGACTGGGTAAGAAAGGGAGGCGACACTGCACTTGAGGTAGTTAAAGAATTAAACGAGAATGGGTTGAAGACAGAATTGATAGTAGTTGGATGCAAGCCAAAAGTCAAAGAACCTTTACCAGCTACTGCGAATACGTGCATTCACTGATGACAAACTATGATAACTATATAGAATTAGCGCTGTCATCTTCGAGCAGTATCAAACACGGTTAAATTGGAAAGTTGTTGTTGAAGGCGCCAAGCATCTTAAGAATGGGTTAGTTGGTTGATAAACAGCGTGCATTGAATAAAAAATTTTTCTCGATATTAATTTTAGAGTTATAGCTGGGCACACTATAGCTAGAATAACTAATAGCTTAATATCATGTCTATTGACTTTACTGTTGTTATACCTACTTATAATGGCGCTAGTCGCTTACCCCAAGTACTAGAGAAATTGCAAGCGCAAACAAATATTGAACATCTTAACTGGGAAATAATTATTGTTGATAATAATAGTAGTGACGGGACAGCGAAATTAGTTCAAGAGTATCATAAAGGTTGGAAGTATCCGTTTGAATTGAGATATGTCTTTGAACCAGAACAAGGACTAGCTTTTGCACGGGCAACAGGTGTAAAAGAAGCGAAAGGGAAACTTGTAGGTTTTTTAGACGATGATAATTTACCTGCACTTAGCTGGATAAGTGCTGCATGTATATTTGGACAAGAACATACGAATTCAGGCGCCTTTGCTAGCCAAATACATGGTTTATTTGAAGTAGAACCCTCTGATAGCTTGAAAAAAATAATTTTTTACCTTGCGATTAATGAACGCGGTTCAGAGCAAATGTTATACGAACCTAGTAAGAAAGGTGTACCTCCTGGTGCTGGTTTAGTTGTACGCAGGCAAGTATGGTTAGATTGTGTGCCTAATCGTCTACTTTTAATTGGTAGGGTTGGAAAATCAATGTTAGCTGGCGAAGACGCTGAGGCTTTACTATATATTTATCGTGCGGGTTGGGAAATTTGGTATAACCCTGCAATGGAAATTGAGCATATTATTCCAAAATGGAGATTAGAGAAGAATTACTTAATTTTACTGATGCGTGGCATTGGATTAAGTCGATATTATATAAGAATGCTGATGTTAAAGCAGTGGCAATACTTTTTTGCTAGTTTTATTTATATAATAAATGATGCCCGTAAGCTAGTACTATATTTTATTCGTTATTACCGCCAAGTTATAACAGGGGATACAGTAGCTACTTGCGAAATAGAATTGTTAACATCTACTCTTATAAGCCCTTTATATCTTTTATGGGTGCAAGCTAATCGAATTTTTAAATAGACATCTAATGATATTTATTTTTAAATGTCTCAAAAATTAATTTGTATTTATGCCCAAAATTTCTGTTATTATTCCAGCTTACAATGCTGACAAAACTATAGAAAAAACAATAATATCAGTATTAAATCAAACTTTTACTGACTTTGAAATAATTGTGATAAATTCTAGTTCATTAGATTTAACACAAGATGTAGTTAATAATATTCAAGACAATCGTATTAGGCTTTTTACATACCCTAAAGCAAATGTTGCAGTTAATCGTAATCGCGGTTTAAAATATGCTTCTGGAGAATATTTATCATTTTTAGACGCAGATGATTTATGGACACCTGATAAATTACAGTGTCAGTACGAAGCATTACAATCAAATCCAGATGCGGCGGTTGCTTACAGTCTAACAGATGCCATTGATGAAAACGATAAGTTTTTACGTAAGTTTAGCCATGATATACGAACAGGTGATGTTTACTCAAACTTACTACTAGCTAATTTTGTTGGTAGTGGCTCTAATATTTTAGTACGTAAGTCAGCTTTAGAAGAAGTTGGTGGTTTTGATGAATCTTTAACTAATGCCCATATTATTGATATTTCATTAAGATTGGCTGCTAGGTATAATTTTATTGCTGTAGGCAAAGTACAAATTCTCTACCGTATTCATCCTAATTCAATGTCGTCTAATGTCTTAGGAATGGAAAAGTCGTATTTAACAGTTATTGAAAGAGCTTTTTTGCATGAAAAGGCCGCTTCTATTCAAAACATAAAAAGATATAGTATTGCAAATCTTTATAAATATCTTGCTTACAAAGCATTAGAAAATCCTCCTGATAAATATAACCCTTTACAAGCAATCTATTTTGTTTTAAAAGCAATTAAATGTGACTATTATCTGTTAATAAAGCCAATTGTATATAAAGCTTTATTAAAAATTATGTTAGTGACTTTACTACCCACACAGCTAGTAAAAAAATTGATAAAAATTTATCCTCATATTTATAACACAAGTACTTTTATGGGGTATGCAAAGCTTAATTACTAAATAATTTAAATAGTATGGATGATAAAATTTCTGTTATTATACCAGTATACAATGGCGCCAAAACAATAAAACATACCATCAAATCAGTTTTAAATCAATCTTATAATAATTTAGAGATTATAGTTATTGATGATGGTTCTATAGACTCGACACTAGAAGTTGTTGATAGTATTGATGATTGTCGGATACAAGTATTTTCTTATCATAATAGCGGCGCCTGCGTAGCTCGTAACAGAGGATTATCCAAAGCTTTAGGAAAATATATAGCATTTATTGACGCAGATGACCTTTGGACACTCGATAAGTTGGAGTCTCAATGGAAAGTATTGCAAGAAAATTCTCAAGCATCAGTAGCTTACAGTTGGACAGACTATATAAATTCTGAAGGTCAAGTCATAAGACCAGGTAGACATGTTACTGCAAACGGGGATATTTACAGTAAGTTAGTAGTATACAATTTTCTAGAAAATGGCTCTAATCCACTCATATCTCATGATGCATTAAAAAAAATAGGTGGTTTTAATGAATCACTTACAGCTGCTCAAGATTGGGATATGTGGTTGCGTTTAGCGGCAGAGTATGAATTTGTTTGTGTTGAGAAAGTTCAAATATTATATAGAGTATCTACAAATTCAATATCTTCTAATTTACAAAGACAAGAAGCTGTCTCATTGCAAGTTATTGAAGCTGCTTTCAATCATTCTAAAATGCAAGGTCTGCATCATATCAAGCAAGCAAGTCTTGCTCACCTGTATAAATACTTAACATTTAAATCGCTTGATTTACCCTTGAAATTACATAGCAAGAGGCTGTCGATTCGATTTTTATGGAACTGTATAAAATATGACTACTCTATACTACAACAAAAACGTATTATATTAGTCGCGCTTATAAAAATTATATTCCCTCGTATTTATTTATACTTTAAGTCACTTTGACATTTCTAAAAATAGGAATTAAAGAAGACCTAGTTTTTCGTTTCTCTTTTCTCAAGCTTCGCGACTTGTTCGGCGCCTGAATAAATTTCCGTGCAACTGATATGTTTTTGCTTTCCGCTGGGTAACATAAGTCTAGTCTTCTAGTAACTTCTTCATAAAGTTTTCCTAGATAAGGCGTGTATCTTATATATTTTACAAAGTTGGTGTCAAACTATGGCGTTATTATTCTCTGTCTACTATATATTTAATACTGGATAAAAGATTAATTTACCGGAAGGTTTTTCATTTCATGAAAAAGCAGTGCCATAAGTCTTGTTTGAATTAGCAAGTCTTGATTAGTCTGTATGATTGTTTAGCAGACATAACTGCATACCACAAAAACTTTTTTTAAAAAACTGCATTTATCTACTGAACAGGAAAGGGGCTATGTCTCGAAATCGCAAATCGGTCAGGACTATCCGAAAATACTACAAAATTATTTGTGCTTCTATTTCTAAACTTAGAAAGTTATTAGTGCTGTTGCTACGAAGCTTTATAGCTACGAAGAGAAAACCTCGGTCAGCAAATGCTGGTTTCGTTTTGCCTACAGTCGCAATGGTTTCGATAGTAGTAGTGTTGCTCACAACTGCAATTGTATTTCGCTCGTTTGAACGGTCAAAAAATGCTAGCAATGTACGAGTTAATGAAGTTGTTTTAAAAGCTGCAACTCCTGCAATCGACCGGGCAAAAGCAAAGATAGAACAATTATTTACAGACCCAACTTTACCTCGTTATACGCCGTCTGAAGGCTCTCTTTACAATGCTTTCGTCAAAGATGTTAAAAAGTATACATTTGGGGATGAAACTCCATTAACTGTTAGTTTTGATATTGACGGACAAAACGGTATAGAAAATACAGGCACTTTAGAAGAAAAAGAAAGTATACAGACAGCTTGGCGGTTTCCTGTTGATACAGATAATAATGGTAAGTTCGATAGCTTCACGCTTTATAGCATTAACCTACGTAGTCCTAGCCGTGGTAACGATGGTAGATTCAACCGTCCCCGTAGACCTTTAGATGCAAGAACACCACCGATGGATGATGGTACATTAGGTGATTTTTGTGCAGCCGCAAAAGGTACAAGTGCTAGTTTAGTAGGAGAAACAGGATGGTATCGCTCTGGAGGAAACCTCAAAAAGAGCTTTTTTGTTTATACTGCAACTGTACCAATCAAAGATGCTAATGCCAGTACTACATATGGCAATAACTTCGAGTCATATAAAGGCAATAAAGCTTTTTCTGCTTTAGAATTTCAACAAGACCAAGAGCGAGTCCCAATTGTTAATAATGCTGTTGTTTATGAAGATGACTTGGAAATTACCCCTGGTAGCGGTTTAAGGCTAAATGGAAGTATTTTTACAAATAGTAATTTGATAACTGGTGAATCATCTAATAATATTGAACTCTATTTAGTGAGTAGCCCCAAATCTTGTTTCTACCGAGCAGAAAATAGCAAGATAATTGTTGGTGGTAACGTGGCTCATGGACGTGTTAATGGAACAGGTGATCTTGGAAGAGGTATTAGTGTAAATCTTTATAAACCAGCGCCAGCAAGTGGTAACATTACTATCAGTTCTAGTGACATAAATCAAACTAATAAGTCCGCTAATAATACTGCCGGTGAGATTGCATACAATACGAGAGCATATGCTGAGAGAATTAACAAACTAGTTGAAGAGCATAGAGGAACTAATCCAGCAACATTTGCTACTTTTACTAATGACCCCAAGGAAGTTCAAGATAATATTAAAGCTAAACTTGGCGAAGTTCCCAGCGCCAACCACTCTGATGAAACTATTGCTAAAGTTCGACGAGAAGAACTAGAAACCTATTTTAGAAAACGTACACGTCGCGTTCCTTTTGCAGAAGTAAGCCAAACTGAGAACGGGGTGAATATTACAGGTGCGGTTTTAGAAGGTTCAGCTTCAGCAAGTACACTTAGACCAGTAGACCCGTGGGTTTTTCCAAGGAATACTAACACTAGTCTAACGCTAGTTTTAAATCAACTTCAAGCAACACAACCTATAAAACTTAAAGAAACTTATAAAAACGAAGAGAAACTTTTAGGAGATCGCATTATTACTGGTAACAATTTGCCAGCACTATGGTTTGATGTAGCGAAACAAGCATTCGTTGGCAAAAATGCAGAGGAATTGATAGGTGGTGCAACTGAGTGGAATGACTGGAGCGATGCAAGTAAAAAGCTTCGTACTCGCTCTACTCGTGTTGACCAGCTAATCAATCTTGGAGGAGTGGTAGAACGCGATGGATATTTTGAAGAGGAAGCCACCAAAAAACCCAAAAATGCTCTTGATAATGTTGGTGGTATGCGCGTTATCACTGGTGCGGGCATTTATGTTGACGGTTCGAGTGTAGGTCCCGACGCAGGCTTTTTTCCTTGGAATGGGACACCATCCGCAACAGAATGGACTCCAAGACCGCCAGTTGCTGGAGAGCCAAGATCGTTTTTCGCATCATTACGCCCACAGTGGGACACAAACCTTGTAGACCCAATAAATAACCCTAGTGCTACTAACCCTAGAGTTAGAGTTAGTGACCTAAATTTCCTAGGCCAAACCCCAATTGTTGTCTGGCCAGACTCAATGCCAATGGTAGGTAGTAATGGACAAGCAGGACAAAAAGGTGATTTGCTGATGCGAGCTACCGCTGTATACCACTATGCAAAAGAAATAGACAAAGATCAAAAGCCTTTTGCTTGCGTTAGCAGCTATTACAACCCAACTAATCCTATTACCGCTCAAAATACTACAACTTTAAGATCCTTCTGGACTAACCCTAACGCTGATACAACAGCAGGTATTGCTGGTGGTTCAAATAACGGTATTGTATACCCTGTTTATACAGGTACTAGAAGTGGCGCGATAGGTACTTACAGGACTAAGTTGATACGCCAAGCAAGGCTTGTATTTCCAGATGGACGTTTCGTTAATGAAAATTTGAGAAGAGCACTTATTAACTTTAATGCGAGTGAACCCTTATCTATGGCTCAAAACTCAGCTGTTGATACTGCAATTTGTGCTTTACAAATCCTCGAAGGTACCATCAGTCCATTAGGCGGAAGTGGTAGTAGTGCTAACGACCCCATACCGCATGGAGGTATCTATGAAACTGCATTTTTAGATGCTCGACAAGTTAAATCTGTAGAGAGAGAGCCAAACGTTGCAGACTCTGATTCAGATAATATTGCAGACAGTTCGGAAGGTGTTTTAGATACTGATTTTGACCGTAGTATAGAAGAACGCCAACCTTTAGAAGTACGCACTACAGTTATTAATTTGGGTGGTAATAATACCTTAAATCCAAATTTAACTGGGATTCGTGAAAAACGTATTGCTGGCGCAAATACTATCTCCGGTGTTAATGAGTATTTAATACCAAACAGTGGTTTGATATATGCATCCCGTGAAGACGCTTTGCCAGATTTAAGCGTAAGCCCAAGTGCAGATGCTGATGAGAGAAAGCTAATTAGTCCTACAGATTACAGGCTTGACCCAACTCGTCGTCCTAACGGAATTATGCTGATTAATGGTGACCGTTTAGACCGAGAAATCAACTATAGAGATGCAGAAAAAGGATTTATTTTAGCAAGCAACGTACCTGTATATATCAAAGGTAACTTCAATCGCCATAGTAGAGCTGGAAACCCATCAAATCCAGTTGAAGAATTTATGCAAACCTTAAATAATACCTGGGGCAACTTCTACAATGGGCGTGTTGATTTAAACACTAATTTTGCTTGCCGTAAAAATGACCCACGCTTACCCGCAACTGCTTGTGGGGAAGGCGATTCTTGGAGGTCTGCAAGTGTCATAGCTGATGCTGTCACTATCCTTTCTGATAACTTCCGTTTTGGTTTCCGTAATGAGGGTGATTACGACTTAAGGAATAACGAAGCTACAAGGATTGTACCTAACTTTGATTTTGACGGCGATGGTTATGCTGTCAACCTTAGCGAAACCGCTCTTCAAGCAGACCTGAATAATAATGGTACTCCTGGAGAGACAATTAATGGTGTTTTAAAAGTAGATAATTTGAATGAAACAGTCTTAAATGTTGATCTTAACGGAGATGGAGATACTATTGACATTGATGTTGATAACGTCTTGGCATATACCCTTACAGAAAGACGTTTAAATAGAGATATCAATGGCGATGGTGATAAAGATGATAGTCCAAGCGCAGTAAACAGACAAGATAATCAAAATGAAACAAATTTACAAGTTGATATAAATGGCAATGGTACTACTACCGACCCTGGAGAGACTATTAGTTTAGATCTTAACGGTGATGGTGATACCAATGATACTGATGTTGATGGTGTTAATACAGAGTATCTAAATGAAAATACTGTAGGGTTTGATTTGAATGGTGATGGAGATTCAACAGATACTAGGGTTTCTGAACTATACGGAATTAGTATAACTGCAGTTCGCAGAAGACAGGGTTTTTATGACAATAACTATCTTACAAGTAGCTACTGGTACAATATCCCCGGCTCTGGTGGCGATATAAGTTATCCAAGAAATCCGGGTAGTTCTTATGTCAATAACTTTGTTACTCCTATCCAACGTCGCGTACAGTTTAATGAATATGTAATGGAAATCTGCACAAAAATACCTGCAACATTATGTGAACCAAATGATTGGACAATTGATGGTCGCGGGACAACGGCAACTTCTCAGATCGAGGCAGATTACAGCATAATTAACCATAGAGCTGGTACGACTGTTGACTTAGCCTATGATTCAAATACTGCTGACCAAAATCCTGAATTCAGAAGATTTATCCGTCGTGTTGCTTTTGCCAGAAGAGCAAATGGAACTTTAATACTTGATACTAACGGTCATCCAGTTCCCCTAGGAGTTGATAATGCTTCTCCTCGTAAAATCCGTGCTTTCAGTAATAGTACTCTTCCTCCTGGTTCTCCAATCACTGTAACTCCTTTAAGTTCACTCAGTGTTGCTTCTAGCGCAAACCCAACAGCGCTTTGGTTTAGAACAACCAACATCTTACCGGGTGGTAATCCTCCAACTGACACCAATTATGGTTACTCAGATTCAGCATCTAGCAAGCCATTGTTTTATCAAACAGTAGACGGGCGACAATTGACAGGAACTAATCCTAACGAGCAGCCAATTTTAGTACCAGTCTTACAAATTCAAGTACCAGTGGGCACAAACACAATTGCAAGCCTTAATCCTACTAATAATCTTACAGATTTACCTGGGACGGGAAGCAGAGGTATCGCAAGAGATAGAAATTGGATACAGCCAGCTGCCAACACTACAACAAACTTGGCAATAGCTGCTGGCGATACTCCATCACGGGCTAGCGATGGAACGATACCTACGGAATCTGGTGGTGGTTTAGAAAACTTTGTTCGTTATTTAGAATTGTGGGAAACCGCTTCTAATACAGCATTTAGTAGTACTATTGGTGGTTCCCTCATTCAATATAAGCGTAGTGCCTTTGCCACAGCGCCTTGGCAGGTTGTGACGCATGATACATCAACAAGTGGCGTACCTGCTTCAAATAGTATAAGTATTTACAGGGTTGGAGGTAGTGACGATGGCTACACTCAATACTATGCTACTAGCAGTACTCCTGTACCTAGAAGCACTGGTCAAAATATAGGTATGTCACCTTTTTACACTCCACCTAACCGTCAATGGGGTTTTGATGTAGCTTTATTATCTCAGTTACCTGACTTGTTTGCTCAACAGTTCACATTACCACCATCTGGTAGACCTAACGAGTTTTTCAGAGAAGTTAATAGAGATGATCTTTGGGTACAAACTCTACTCTGTGCAAAAGTTACAAACCCAAATAACTTAAATGCCGCTCCTAGCACTCTTACAAATGCTATTCCTGCTAACGAGCGACCTAATCAATTCTGTCAACAAAATACTGGAGGTTAACAATGATTGGTTGTTGCTGGTCTGGCGCCAAAGCTGACTCTGTAACAACCATCTTTTCAACTACTGATAAAAGATTTTACATACAGAGCATTGGATAAAAATTTTTAGGTCAAACCAGATAGCATAACTATGAGTAAAAGTAGACTTAAACTCTTACTAGTTTGTAACCAATCAAATCAAGCGGGTTTTACGATTATTGAGTCTTTAATGGCGATTGTAGTAGCTGGAATTTTGCTTAGTGCAATAGCGCCTGCAATTATATTATCAGTTGGCAATCGTGTTCAATCAAAACGTGTAGAAGCTGCTATTCAAGCAGCTCGAAGTTACATTGATGGGGTGAATACAGGTGCTATCACTGCACCAACTCAGACAATTCAAAATACGACTACAAGTAATACTAAGCTCTTATATAACGTTCCCGCACCTACATCAATTAGTGGATTGTACTGTGTTAATCGCGATAATACAGCTGGTTGTCAAACAGCTAGTGCGAATGATTTGGTAGTGCAGTCTTTCCGAACAGAAAATGCAGGTGTAAATAGTTATACAATGGCATTACGGGTATACAGAGCAGACGCTTTTAGAGATAGTGGTGCATTAAAGGCAAATGGAATTCCAGTAGGAGGAAGAGTTACACAAGGCACTGTTAATGGTGGACTGGGAGATCGTAAAGCACCGTTAGTAGAAATGACGACAGAGATTAATCCTTCAGCTTCACAGCCATCTTTTAGTGATTACTGCGCTCGTTTGAAAAACTCTGTAGGCACTAATAATAATTCACAATGCAACTAGTAAAAAAATTTTAATATTATGAGACAGCTTCACTTTTTAATAAGCACACATTTAAAGCCAAAAAAACCACAAGCAGAGAATCAAAATCTTGGTTTTACTCTAATAGAGTTGATAGTTGCGATGGTAATTGCATTTTTGGTTATCACACCTTTACTTGGATTCATGATTAATATTTTGGAAACAGACCGTAAAGAACAAGCCAAAGCAACATCTGAACAAGAAGTTCAAGCAGCTATTGATTACATTTCACAAGACTTGCAGCAAGCAATTTACATATATGACGCAAAGGGGGTTAAAGCTATTCAATCGCAACTCCCAACCGTTACAAATGCACTTCCTGTGCTAGTATTTTGGAAGCGAGAACTTTTACCGGATAGTAAAAAAATTCCAGTTCCTGGTCTCACTGCTAGTACAGCCAATCGTGATGATGGGTTTGTTTACTCACTTGTTGCCTATTATTTAGTTAATAATTCTAGTAATTCTGGAAATATTTGGTCTAATCAACAGAGCATAAGGCGTTTTTCAGTGAATGGAGGTGTAAAAGACCCTGCTAACCCCAATCAATATATAACAGGTCTGTCTCCTGAAGCAGGCTTTAAAATGTTTGACCTGGAGTTAAACGGTACTCTCGAAGACAAAATGAATGGATGGCTAAGAAATGGAAGTTACGCTACTAGCAATTTTCCTGTGCCATTAGTAGATTTTATTGATAAAAGTCTTCCTCAAGCACCAATTAATCCTGTAAGCTGTACAAGTATTTTTACAGATAAAACGACTCCAGAAAAACAGGATGCTCTAACAGTTCCTGCTTTTACCGGAACCCACGCTTATGCGGTTGCAACTAACCCCAATACATCTAGCTTTTATGCCTGTGTTGATGTAGACCGTCAAATAGCAAAAGTATTTATTAGGGGTAATGCACTGGCAAGAATCAGAAATACTGATACTGAATTTAACCCAAGTGGAGAAGCAAAACAAAGAGACGTTAGTTACTTTCCTACAGCTACTATTCAGGTAAAAGCTAGAGGAATTATTGGTGCTGAATAAACACTCTAATCTTATCTTGATTTGTTTATAAATTTTAACATTTCACCTGCACTCAAAAACTTGTAAAAATTTAATTAATAAAGGTATTGTATGCAAATTTTTATATTGCTCAAATATATTAGGTGCATTTACTTGGCAAAAATTGATATAAAAAATAACTTACATGCTAACAAAAATAAAATTTTGTTAAATACTCAAGTAAATAACCTATCCCAATCGACAAGTGGATTTACACTCATCGAAATGCTTGCGGTAGTTATAATTATAGGTATCCTTTCAGCTATTGCAGCCCCCAGTTGGCTTGCTTTTACTAATAGGCAAAGAGTAAATAAAGTTTATGATACTATCTTCTCTGCAATACAAGAAACTCAAAGAGAAGCAAAGAATCAAAAGCTCAACCAAAGTATCTGGTTTCGAGACGCAAGTAATAAGCTAGAATATGCGATTGTTCCTGCGGATGTAACAGTTGCAAATATTACTACTTGGAAATCTTTAGGGGAAGACGTTGGAGTTAACTCAAAACAGGTAGTGCTTCTTACAAACCTTACAACCGACAATACTGCTGGCACTGCTTCATCTGCAAACTTCACCACAGCCAAAAGAATTACTTTTGACTACAGAGGTACTTTACCCACAGCTAACTTTGGTACACCTCCTAGTGGTTCTAATGACCCGCCAGGTTTGAGAGTTGTTGTTGCTGTCCCACTTTCTCCAAACTCCACACAACCGAGCAGCACTAGACGATGCGTAATTATTCAAAATCTACTAGGCGGAATGCGATCTGAGCGGGATAACAAATGCAACTAAGTAAAAATAAACAATTTCATCAATTAAAAACAGTATAAATACTAGCATTGTATATGCACTGATAAGAGAAAATTAAGAAAATCAGGTGCATTTTTTTATTGATTGATGGTAATTGAACTAATAAAACTTATTTAACGCAATACTTCTACACATGACCCAGAATATCAACCTCACCATCGCTATCCCCACCTATAACGGCGCCCATCGCCTACCCACTCTTCTCCAACTCCTACAAAACCAAATCAACACAGAATGCATAACCTGGGAAATCATAGTAGTTGACAACAACAGCACAGACGACACTGCTAAAATAGTACACGAATATCAGAAGGACTGGCGCCACCCCTTCCCACTCAAATACAGTCTCGAAACCCAACAAGGCGCCGCACACGCGCGTAAGCGCGCAGTATCTGAAGCGCACGGTGTACTCATAGGTTTCCTTGACGATGATAACTATCCAGAACCAAATTGGGTATATACTGCATATACATTTAGTACACTGCATCCTAAATGTGGCGCCTATGCCAGTCAAATTCATCCAGCTTGGGAAACTGAACCACCACCAAACTTTAAACGCATTACACCTTTTCTGGCTATTACCGAACGTGGTGATATTCCCTTACTGTACGACAAGCGTAAAAAAATGCTGCCTCCATCCGCAGGTTTAGTTGTTCGTAAACAAGCATGGCAAGATATTCCACATAACCCAATCCTCACTGGTAGAGCCAACGGTAACATGCTTACTGGTGAAGATACTGAAATGCTCTCTTATATCCAAAAAGCCGGATGGGAAATTTGGTATAACCCAGCTATGGAAATTCACCATCAAATCCCACACTGGCGCCTGCAAAAAGAATATTTACTACCTTTCTTTCGCGGTATCGGTTTAAGTAGATATGT
>ERZ1066120.967-NODE-967-length-20877-cov-13.478340_pt1 | contig 20877 bp, 16 predicted proteins | sample MGYA00382767_ERZ1066120 | MGnify/ENA primary metagenome ERZ1066120 (study PRJEB33369, sample SAMEA5778350) | biofilm metagenome | biome: Industrial cooling water; feature: Water cooling tower basin; material: Biofilm | place: United Arab Emirates | collected...
CACAAAATGGTAGATTTTCTGCTTTTACTTGAGCGATCGCCCCTTGATCTTCATTCTCCAACACAATTCGCGCTTGAATGCGAGGTAACAAAGCTTTCCATTGAATTTCACTTAGTTGTCCTACTAAGGATATTTCTAGCTCATCAGCCACATCTAAATCTTCTTCCATGACAAGGTTCATGACAACTCCAGATACAAATAAAGTTGCCTCATCTTCAGTTAGATTGCCTCTATCGATTAGCAATGTTGTCTGCTTTCTATCGAGATGATTCCCTAAGGTTGCGATCGCACTAGCTAAATCCTGATAAAGTAAGTCTTCTGGCTGGCTCCAATCTGGGAAAACAATTAGGTTATTTTCTCTTAGCTTGAAGTTTTCTGTTAGCCTGTCTGCCTGATACTTACAGAATAATTCTTGGAAGATTTGTCCCATTTGAGCCGAGTAAGCGCGACTATCTAAAAAACTAGGGTTAGCCTGCATTACTTTCTTAATTTGGTCGCTCTTTTGCTGGCGTAGTTCGGAATTAGTACCAAGTGCGATCGCTAACTTGATATAATCCATCTCGTTGTTTGTTATTAAGTCAGGGATTTGAATTTCTCGTAAGTAAGCAGATGCATGTCTAGACCGCAGAGTATTACCTTCCAAAACGACAGTTGGTAATCCTACTTCTAAAGCATCTACAAGAGAATGACCACCTGAATGACGATAGGAATCCAAATAAGCATCAGCTAACCTTAGAACTTCTTTAACATCAGCACGACTAGGTAGCGCATCCAGAACAATGAGACGAGTTTTATCCACATCGTACTTAGCCAAGACTGTATGCATTTGGTTGAGAAAAGGAGTAGCCGGATAAGAATTGCTCCAGCTAGGAGAAAATGGATATAAAACGAGAATTGAATCAGGTACAGCAGCAAGAATTTTTGCCCAAGTTTCCCTCAATTCTGGAATTATCTTGTAGCAATTAGCCCCTGAAGTAAATACAATAGTTTTTTCAGTCGCACCCCAGTTTTCTCGATTGGGTTTAATTGTGGGAGTCTCTAGTTCAGAAAGGTAATCAAAACAGTAGCCAACTCCATCAAGAGTCACTAACTTTTCTCTATAATGTTCTTGTCCACCCGATATAGGTTCTGATAAACTACCAGAGATAAAATAGTCAATGTTTCGTATGCCTGTTGTTGTAGGGGAGGAGCCAAAGGTCAGCTGTATCCTTGCCAGTCGGTGCAAAGCAAGTAATGTAATTGAATTGGTTACTGCTGTAACATTCGTAGCAATTAAGAGAAGATCGAGGTTATCGTCCCGAATTGTTTGTACCTGATTTTGTAGATCTGAGGGTAGGGCAACCAACGCATCAGCATGACCTGCACAATAACGCTCTAAACGGCTATTGTTAGCATTGACAGTATATAGAATAACTTCAAAAATATTCCAATCTAAATGTTTGTATGCTGGTAATGTATGGAAAGTTTCTGTACTCGGTTGGAAATGAGCAGCAAGAACTCCTAGGCGGATTTTTTTGCGCTCTGGCGATCGCTCTGGAAAGTGGTAGTCGATTTCGTAGCCTTGAGTTCTCAAGGTATATTCTATAATATCAGCGCGTTTGGTATAAATCCCTTTTAAATTTTCTGTAGTGAAATAAAGAGGAATGAAGTTGGCAGCTTGAAGGAAAAATTGGGCTATATACTGCCATGATGCTGATTCTTGATTTCTAGATAAATTTTCCAATAAATAATCTAGCCATTGTTCTAAATAACGATAGTAATTATCTGCCTCTCCTTTTTCCTGAAATAGGCATGGAAATTCAAGTACAAATTTCAGATAATCATCTAGCAACCATTGAGGAATATGAGTCAGGTCATGTTGTAGTGGTAGCTGGTCAGCACGGCGGTACAACATTGCTGCTAGCAGGTATTGGATAGCCTTTGGTTCATCAAAACCTTTGGAGATATGTGCTAATATCTCGTTCATTAACTGCTGTTCGCTCTCAGTCAGTTCTTCTTTCTGAATACCACTGCTTGTAAGAGATTTAAGACCTTCATTAACTTTGATCGCGTATGATTTTTCAAGTTGATTTGTGCCCACAGACAGCCAGTATTCAGTTATCTGTTTTCTCAAATGACGCAATTCATTTGTCACAGATAGATCTGATTCTGATTGCAAATATTTTTTAACGACTTCATCTATATATTTGACATTTTTTTGAAACCATACACCAGTGTAGTCAATTTGATGAAGATTAAATTGCTTTCCTCTTAAACTTTCAAAATCATGTAGTGCTTTCTTGCAGCCTTCCCAATGACCATAATCATCCACTTGAACATAGCCTTGAGATACTACACTATCATAGAGGTTATTAAAAATATCTATTGTTGATTCATACCAGTCACCATCGGCGTGTAGTAAAGCAATATCACCTATCTTAGATTTATATTTAGGCAAGGTTTCAGAAAATAAGCCTTTAATAGGAACAACAATTTTTTTAATGTTTAATATTTCACAAATAACTACTAAATTTTCTGAAATTGGTGCTTTTAAAGTGCCACTTCCAAAGCCCGTTGAATTTGCAGGAATGCCCTGGTGACGATCGCATTCCGTAGGCTCTGGCATTCCCTCAAAAGTATCAAAAGCGTATACTAATCTGGGCTGCTTACTATAGTGTTTAATAACATAAGCTAGAACTGCCGCCGATCCTCCTTTGCAAGTTCCACATTCAACAAAATTACCAAAAATATCATCTAAACATATTTTTTTTGCTAAACAATAAAGTGAAAATAGCCTTTCTTCACTAAGCAGAGTATAGGGGCGCACGGCACAGAGCAGTTTTTGAAATTCGCTATCATTTACTGGTAGAGGCTTAGACAAATCACCTTTGCTTGTACGCTTTTTAATTAGTTTTGCTGGCACACCACCCACTACACTAAAAGGTTCAATATTTTTATTAACAACTGCACCAGCAGCAACCACTGAACCACGCCCAATAGTGACTCCATCTAAAATTTTACATCCTGCTCCAATCCAAACATCATCCTCAATAGTAATTCCTTTGCTAGTATTTCCTTGTAGTCGAATTGGTATGTCTAAAGATAGGAAATTATGATTGCTAGGAATAATCACAGTGTGAGCAGCTATTAAGACATCATTACCAATTTTGGTTCCACCATGACCGTAAATAATAGTGAAAGGATTGATACTGCAATTTTCACCTATATCTATTGCACCCCCATAAGTTAGCAGCATCGCATGGTCTAAAATTTCAGTTCCACTTCCGACAGAGATACTACCTCCATACATGCATTCAAGAACGGCGGTTTTCCTAATAGATACCTGTGATGCTAGGTGAATGTTGTTTTCATTATTAAATATATGCCTAGTAACTGATTGAGAAATTAACGGATTAACTTGATTGGTTTGTATACCACTAACAACATAATGCTGCAAGTGTAATGGTAATTGCCAATTGATGCTCTGATCGGGAATGTGCTTTATAGGTTCTACATTGCCACGCCAAGCAACTCCCATAATTTGCATAGTCTGGTAAACCATTGTGTTCCACCCTCTTTGCTTCAAGTAGTCCAAACCTTGTGTTACATCAGGTGAAGCCAAATCGTGGAATAGAATTAAAGCGTCATTTTCTGCTAATTTTTCACAGGCAATAGCATCATTTAGAGGGCTGGGCGCGTCATGATTACCATCAATGAAAATCAGCGACCACTTTTGTTGACTTTGCTTTGCCAACTCTTCAACTTTTTGCGGACTGAAACCAGCTACCAGATTCACTGCATCAAGAACGCCAGCAGCCTTAAGTGAATTACTTACACTTTCATAAAAATCAGGTCTTTCCAACAACGGATCGACTACATCTAGTTCAACTCCTGCCAGTGCCAAATGACAAGCTGACCAACCAAGCCAACAACCAATTTCTAAAGCTTTCTTACCTTTAAATTTGAGAGCAGTATTATAAAGGATATGAGCTTCATCTCGACTGAGAAACCCAACTGTTGGCTGCCTCTTATCCACATACCAGCTATGGGGAACTTCTCGACGTAGATAAGACCAAGGACAGGTGTTGGCATCTCCAACAATCATATTTGGAAAGCACTTATCAGGTAAAACTACTGAAAATTCAGGTGAAATATAATCTCCGACTGGAAGTAAGGCACGTTCAATAACTTCCATCGTTTCTTTTACCATTCGTTCCTCTCCAAACATCTCTTCTGCTCGCTTTTTGCAATCCTGACCAATAGATTGACGTAATTCTGCATTCACAAACCAAGTTTGAATTGTTGTTACTAACTCTGTAACTGTAGCTTGTGGATTGACTGTTGGATCGGCAAGCAATTTCCCTGTATTACCCAATTCTTCGGGTATACCACTTACTCTTGATGCAATGACTGGTAATCCTTTTGCCATTGCCTCCATAACGCACAATGGCATTCCTTCTAATTCTGAAGGCAAAATAAAAATATCACTAGCATCGAGCCAATCTTGAACATCCCAACGTTGTCCTAAAAGTTTGACTTGGTTACTTACTCCTAATTGCTCAATTGCATTCTTAAGTTGTGCCTCTAAATTACCAGCACCAGCCCAGACAAAATAAAGTTTATCCCATACTGTACTTTGCTTAAGTTGCTTTATAGCTTCCAGTTGATACTGATAACCCTTAACTAACTCTAGACGAGCTGCTGTGAAACAAACTACTGCATTTGAAGGAATCTCAAACTCTTGGCGCAGGCGATCGCGAATTAATAAGGAAGGCGGAGTAAAATACTGCTCAGACCGCCCGTAATAAATAACTTTTCCTTTATCTTTGGGTAATCTAAACAACTCATATAACAGAGTTAAGTTTTCACTTGAGACTGCAACAACTTCTCTAGCTTGAGCATATTGATAAGATAATTTATCTAAATAAGGGGCAAAGCGTTCAGCTAGATAAGGTGCTACAAAACCGATAACAGTTATGTATGGTATTCCTAGCTCAATAGCAACCTGCTTGGCTGCAAAATTTGACAATGGACACGAGTCACTAAAAACAATAAAGTCAGGTTTATAAGTCGTTAAAATATTTTGTGCATCAGCTTGATACGTTAAGGTACGTCCAAAATCCTTAACAGTATCAAATTCTAGCCAGATGTGTTGAATACCAAATTCTTTTTGAGAGTTTACTAGGGGGTTATCACTCTTGCTTTGTACGCAAGTTACACGGTAGTTTAGAGCTGCTAATCCCTTGACAAGATTGTGATTGTACTGAGCAACCCCACCTACTCCTGGATCGTCCGTATAAAGCAAGATATTTTGATTCATATTATGAGTCTTTTAAAATACACTTTAAATTAAACTAGGCAAGTAATTATAAATTGCCCTTACTAACCTTCCCAAGTTCCTGCTTGACTTGAGCAAGTAAAGTCTTATACTCCTGCTTGCTAGGATTAAGTTTGACTAACTTTTCCAAAGGCTGAATAGCTCCTTTGCGCTCTTGCATCTGAAGTCTAACTTGCACCAATCCTTCTAACGCAATTTGGTTATCCGGTTCGCTTTTTAAAACAATTTCATACTCCCGCGCTTGAGCTTGCATTTCAGATCTTGGTAACGATGCTGATGATGGCTCCGCCGAAGCTATTGTTGGAGGAATCTCTTGAGCCTGATCCAATCCACTACTAATAGCCTGCACAGCTCCAAAAATCATCGAGCCACCGAATGAGACAATTGATATAACAGCAGCTATCCGTTCGATTCGTCTTTTTGACATATAAAAACCGTGGGTAAAGGATAGCTCTAAGTTACCCACTTCTCATGTAAGAGCGATCGCCTCCATTACTAGTTATTACAAAAAATTTTTAGTTAGGTAGTTTTAGCAAATTGACATAGCTATTTAACGCTACCTCTTTGGGTTACTCAAGCGCAATTTCACGGAGAGATCTAGTCTAACAACCCATTAATAAAGTCATAATTCAGTAATTCTACGGGAAGTGACTTCAATCCTGAATACTTGTTTAAGAAAAAGAGCGTTCTTACAGAGAAAGTGCGATCGCAGTACCAATCTGCTTCAGTATCGCTAGCACGTCGTACAAACGCCTCTTGTTTCTATGGCAAAATCTCAAATCCTTCGCAATGCTTTGGTCGAAATAATCTAAAATCTCGCTGGTCTAAAGTTAATATTGTTTTGCTGCCATAGCGTTCAGCTACAGCCATTACGCTAGCGTCCACAAAGTCAATGCGGCTATCGGCATATTTCTCCAGAATTTCTGCTACCCGCTCTAAATCTACATCTGTCAACGCTACCAGCTTAAAGCGGCTAGCACCTATTCCTCGTAAAAAGGCGATCGCTGTTGAAACTCCAGCATCCCGACCTAATAAATAGGCAATCTCAGTTAGAACCGTTTGAGGAAGCAATATGTGCTGTCGTTGCTGGTAAATTGCGACTACATCTGTATGTCTGATATCCGAACGATTGAGCAGTGCTACGACAAAACCTGTATCTGCTACAATAACGGCTCTTTCCACGTCCACCCCGATCTTTTAGTAATCTCCTGCTGGAGGATATTTTCTGACTGGGTTGCCAAATCGGGGGAACTAGCGAATAATCCAACTAAAGGGTCAGAGTCATCAGTTGTTCTTTTTGCTGTTGTTGCTGCGAGATATTGCCTTACTGCTTCTGTGACAATTGCCTCTGGTGACTCACCTCGTTGACGTGCTATAGCAATCAATTTTTCCATTAGAAGTTGTTCTGGCTTCCAGTTAAATGTCTGTTCCATAATTTTTATCAACCCTTAGATTGCAGCCGAACAGAACCGTTCGCTCTTGCAGCTAAATATAGCAAGTTTTCTAAAGGCGATCGCGATCGCTCCTACAGAGAATATGCGATCGCAGCCAAACAAAATCAGCTTGAAGTGAAATGCTACCCTGTATTCACAACAACTTCTATTCCTCAAGATCTGCGATCGCCTGTTAATGATACATTTGAACCAAAAGGATTGCCTGTAAGTACATAGGACAACAATGAACAGCAGCCTGACGATAAATTCCTTAAAGCTTTCGGACGCAGAGTTCGAGCGCATCGTCCGAGCTAACCCAGAATCAAATTTTGAACAAACCGCAGCAGGAGATTTAGTTATTGTGCCACCCACAGGAGGAACATCTAGCCGTAAAAACCGCAGCCTAACTGGACAGTTAGATACTTGGGTAGAAGCAAACTTGAATTTGGGAGAAGGGTTTGATTCCAACGTTTTGTTCGTGCTGCCAAATGGAGCAAAACGTTCTCCTGATGCCTCCTGGGTGGAAAGACGGCGCTGGGATGCTCTTACCCCACAGCAACAAGATGGCTATGTACCCCTGTGTCCTGACTTTGTAGTAGAATTGCGCTCTCCTACCGATTCTCTAGAAGAGTTACAAATGAAAATGCGGGAATACATGGATAATGGTGCACGTTTGGGTTGGTTGATTAATCCTCAAGACCGTCAAATTGAAATCTCCCGTCTAGGACAACAAGTAGAAGTCCTGCAATCGCCTATCACTTTATCTGGCGAAGATGTGTTGACAGGTTTTGTCTTAAATTTACAGCGAATTTTTAACTAAGTTTAGCGCGAGCGCCTCTACAGAGAATATGCGATCGCAGTCCGCTACAACAGCAGCTATTTCTACGTCCACCCCGATCTTTGAGTAATTTCCTGTTGAAGAATATTCTCTGACTGGGTTGCTAAATCGGGAGAACTAGCGAATAATCCAACTAAAGAATCAGGGTTGTCAGTTATTCTTTTTGCCGTTGCTATGGTGAGTATAGGTACTGCTAAAGCTATCTCATCTTAGTTGTAAAATGGAGATAGATGATTGAACAGAAGTCAGGAGTCAGGAGTCAGGAGTCAGGAGGAATAAGGATTAATTAGGCGATGTGATTCAAACCCCGCGACTAATTAAGAACTACTAAACTTTGATCAGTCAGGGGTCTTATACGCGACTCCGCCAGTCGCGATCGCACAGTATTCCCACGCGACTCCTGACTCCTGACACCTGGCTCCTTCTGGATAAAAGTAGACTTGGTAATGAAGCGTGTCTTAAAGCCAAGAATCGGTGAGAATATTTTGGCAGAAGTTATTTATGTATGAAGAAAAGAGGACTAGAAGATTATCTTGATGATATTTGAGATGCCATTGTTGCTATTGAAGAATTTACAGCAGGCATTTCGCTTGAAGATTTTAAGCAGGATAGGAAAACTATTTTTGCTGTAACAAGAGCAATTGAAATCGTAGGTGAAGCTGTCAAGAATATTCCTGAATCTTTTAGAAGTAAGTATCCAGAAGTGTTATGGAAAGCAATATCTGGGATGCGAGACAAATTAATCCATCAGTATTTTAGAGTCGATTGAGGTATATCTTGCTGAGTAGTTTCCCATAAAACATCTACTGAAGTTGCTCCTAAAGAGGGTTATAGAAGATTTGAAGAATGAGCAATCATGAAGTCATCTAGACTGCTAGTTAAAATAGTTTCTGCTTTCACTGCTGCGATCGCCTGTTTATTTTCATTTTTCAAGACAAGCCGAGCTTGAGTTTGGGGCAATAGAGTCTGCTACTGAGTTTCTCTCAAATGTCCCACAAAAAAATTTCTCAACCTTCTGAAACATCCAAATCTTCCTGCATGAGCAGATTCAGGCTCGCACTCGAAACAATCAGCGCGGCTTCTTCTTCAGAAATATTACCATTGTCATGATGGTATTCATACAACAGAAATTCAAACGACAATAGAAAACTTGTTCGCGGAGCATAGAGCGACATACAATAATTTTTACAATGGACTTTTGAGGTATTTATAATGCTGAATGTAACCGTTGATGAAATCCAACGCGATCCACTAAAATACTCGCGCCAAGTGGAAGAAGGTGAAACCCTTGTTATTATTCGGTCCGATCGACCAATTGCTGAGCTTAGACCTATTCTGCAAAGCAATAAGCAGTTACGACCATTTGGTTTGTGTGCAGGTGAGTTTACAGTTCCAGATGATTTTGATGCTCCTTTACCAGAAGATTTTCTCAGCACATTTGAAGGCAAATGAGAATTTTGCTAGATACGCATATCTTTTTGTGGTTCATTAGTGGCGATACTCAGTTGTCAACGAATGTTCGGGATGCAATTCGCGATCCAGACAACGAAGTCTATCTGAGTGCAGTTTCAGTTTAAAAAGCGATTGTCAAGTATCAACTGGGCAAGCTACTCCTGCCGGAGCATCCTAAAAAGTATTTACCCAAACAGCGCGACCTTCATCAAATTGCCAGTCTTGCTCTTGATGAAAGTAGTGTGATTCAACTGGCTAAACTACCACAATTACACCGCGATCCATTTGACAGAATGCTTATCTGCCAAGCTTTAGAAAATGGTTTGACAATTGCGACAGTGGATACAGCAGTTCGTGCCTACTCGGTCAACGTCATGTAGCAGTACAACCCAACTTCACCATTTAAAAGTATCGATCTAGTTCACAAGATGGTATATTTTCTGCTTTCACTGCTGCGATCGCCTGTTTATTTTCATTTTCCAAAATAATTCGCGCTTGAATTCTTTGAAAGCAAGGGCAACTGAGATTGACTGGCACAGTATTTCAGGCTTCCGAAATATTCTAGTACATGATTATTTAGGTGGTATTGACCTCAAGATTATTTGGGACGTTATCGAGTAGGATTTGCTAGTTCTGGAGGAAAAAATCAAGGTGATTTTGCAGCACGTCGAGGCTCCAGCGAGGTTTGATGAGTGAAGCTAGTACTGGAAATTTTCGTCTACGTTTAGTGCTATAAGTCCAAGGAATTGTTCATTGCAGGCTAACAAGAGCGCGCTCGCCTATAAAAACAGCAGCAGGAGATTTAGTTGTTGTGCCACCTACAAGAGGAACATCTAGTTGCAAGAATCGCAGCCTAACTGGACAGTTAGATACATGGGTAGAAGCAAACTTGAATTTGGGAGAAGGGTTGGATTCCAACGTCTTGTTCGTGCTGCCAAATGGTGTAAAACGCATTTCCAGTTGCATATTTTTACTCCTGGAACTTTTTCACATTAAATTCGACATGAGATTATTTACAGATAACTGTATACTTTCCCCCGTATTAAAGCGCGATCGCCTACTAAGTAGCTGTACTTTGTCATCTAAAAATAACAATAGCTGCTACCATATTCTATATAGACTGAAAAAGTCCGATCGCACATAGCATCCAATTTCAATTCCTTGCATTCCAGTTGCTCATCTGGCACAGTAGTAATTCCCGTACCAATAACAATTGTCAAGTTACTTGCCAAATCATTTGTGGTAGAGTACAAGAGTAGAGAATTGCTTCTGCGCCGAAGAAAAACTCCACGCATCGGTGTTATTAAAAATTCGGAAGCGTTTCAGGTTAGGTATTTAGCAAACTCAATCGAAAATCTAAGTAAAACTTATGGCTCAGCCTGTTATTCACCCAATGGTGAAGTTCCAGCACCAGATCCGTTCGCTCGTAGAATCGAAAATTGTCAGACCAACAGACAGCATTTGGAAAATTGCCTTAGTATTTGGCAACGAATGGTCTTATTGGAAGCAGGAGTTATCGGACTTCGGCTTTTCCATGCAAGATCCCGTCAGCGAATTGCTGGCAGTGGAAGCTTGGGACGAAGAATAGATCTGTCCGCATTAGATTTGCCCTCAGACTCCAAAGTCTGGGGAGCTATACAAACAGAGTCTGCCTGTGTAGGCTATCGTGCTATCTAGTCCGCGCCAGCAGACTTTATTTGTGTAGGCGCGAATTTTTAGATCGTTAGACACCCGCTCAATGCTAGCGCTAGTTCTTTAGCCGTGGTGTAGCGATCGCTAGGCTTGGTCTCTGTTACCCGTGTAATTACCGCCTGCAATTCAGGAGTAACAGTTGGTATGCCATCCAACTGAAATTGATAGCCTTTACTACTAGGACGATAAAATTTATACGGCGCTTCGCCCGTGAGCAGAAAAATTAAAGTAGGTCCGATCGCGTACAGGTCGGACTGAGTTAATGGGTGACCGCGCTCTTGTTCGGGGGCGCAATATCCCTCAGCACCAATCCGGGTTACAAAAGCGGTTCCACCAGTTTTCACTGCGCCAAAATCTAGCACCACAATCCGATTATCTAGCGATCGCAACATCAAATTAGCGGGTTTAATATCGCGGTGAATTAGCGGCGGCTCTTGGCTGTGAATATAGTCTAAAATTTCACACGCTTGCAGCATCCAACCAATCGCCTTTACTGGAGTGACAGGTCCGTATTTATAAACTATCTGCTCTAAATTTTGACCGTGAATCAACTCCATTGCCAGGTATTTTTTCCCGTCTTCGACAAAAAAATCGTAATATTTAGGAATTCCTACATGGTTCAAATGCTTCAGGGCATTAGCTTCTCGTTCAAACAGTTCTTGAGCTTTGGCAACTTTAGCGATTTCGGCATTCATTTCCTTCAGAACGAGTAATTGGGGCTTATTCTCCCTCGTAGGATTGCTACCCAGGTGCTTCTGACTGGGATTCCAGGCAAGATATGTCGTCCCCATTCCCCCCTGTCCCAAGATGCGTAGCACTTGATACTGGTGAATCGTCTGCTGTACCGAAAGGGGCTGACCGCAGTGAATGCAGAATAGGTTCTGTGGCGAGTTACCGCCATGAGTGCAAGTCTTCTCCCCTGCTCCTTTACTGGCATGTTGAACTTGGAACTTTAGGGTAGGTCCGCCTTTTGCCAGTTGAATCAGCGCTCCATCGGCGATCGCGCTTTGAGAGACTAACACGCCATCTACAAAAGTACCGTTTGTCCCCTGATTGATCAGCTGCCAGACATGACTCGATGCATCTTCTCCATTTTGCCGCTGGAGGAGTAAATGATGGCGAGAAACTAGAGGATCTGCCAAAACTACATCGTTATCAGGGGCGCGACCAATACGGACGATCGCCGCATCCTCGAATTGCCATTGTTGCAGGGGTTTAGATTGTTGTGGATGTAGCAAGTATAGCGTGACCACACGATTAATGCTCCAACTTCGGGCGCACTTTCAACCGCACTAAGACAACGGTAATATTGTCATGCCCGTTGTACTGATTAGCCAATTCAATCAATTCGCTGACACCTCGTTCTAAGCTAGCGCCTGAGTTAAGTAGTGGTTCGATGTGGGTTTCCCAATGTTGCTCTAGTAGCCCATTATCTGAAACTCCATCCGATACTAATATCAACAGAGTATCTTCATTCAATTCCACAAAGCTGACATCAGGATTAACGTAATTTTCGTCCCTCGGACCTAATGCTTGCGTCAGTTGGTATGCATCAGGGCGGGCATAAGCGATCGCTGGTTCCACCCCCCGCAGAATCTCTCGCTGTCCCACTTCGTGATCCAAGGTCACTTGCTCTAACCCGCGCTTGCGGCTGAAGCTATAGAGACGACTATCGCCAACGTGAGCTACAGATATTTGATTGTTGTGGACTAGAACAAGCACCAAAGTCGTTCCCATCCGTCCGACACCAGAACGGGCATCTTGTTGGTTGAGGTCGAAAATTCCTTGATTAGCAATGCGGATTGCCTCGCGGATGGACGCTTCATTCGGCAAAGCTTGATACGGTTGCCAATGGGCGTGAAAGTACTCTTGAAGTTTCTTCACTGCTAAGGCACTGGCTACCTCGCCGCCAGCGTGTCCGCCCATGCCATCACAAAGAATATAAATACCTTGTGCCTCAATCGTGCGATCGTTCGGAAACACGTATTTATCAACTTTGGTGATGATACCAAAACAATCCTCGTTGTGATGCCTTTGACGACCGACATCGGTGTTACCTGCATCCTCGATACTGACCAAATACATTGGCAGCATCAAAGTAGGCAACTCCTCGCTTTTCATGCAATTTTCTTGAGATTCGTTCATCTGAATAACAGTGGGTGCAGCAGAGTTATTTAAAGTTACTCCAACTTTTCCTCGATCGGCAGCTGCCTCCTGCTCTGTATTCAATACTGAAGGAGAATAAGGTGTGTCGATCTCATCTAATTGTAATTCGCTTGTCGTAGCTTGCAGGCGCGATTGTAACTCATCTGTCGTCTGGATGTCACCTGCAGTTAAATCCAACAATAACTCTACCAAGGAGCCAAATTTAGTCCGTTGAGACTCTTGAAATAATTGCTGCCAAATCTGCCCCAAATCTTGCAAGGTTAAATCTCCTTGAGCGGGATCGGGATACAAGCGTTGCAATCCAAAATTCCCAGTAGCATCAACGCGCAAGTTAGATAACTCCAATAGACTTTGGCGACAATGCCAAGGTTCCAGTTCGAGCCACAGCCTTACCATGTCATCAAACCACTGCATAATCTGCATTGGAGTCGTGCTGCGTTCGTGCCACATCTGCATCAGTTCTTGCCACTCGGAGCGATCGGCAATCAAAATCACTTGCTGGTTTCCCTGCTGCCAAGCATCGTGAATTTTGGGTAGCTTGTGACTGGAGTTTTGACCGAATTTCGCGTTGAGGGCAATATAAGTTTTCGCGATCGCGGGAATTGATTGTGCCACCATTAAGTTTGCGCCTGCTTCTAGTGGCGACAATTGAAATGGCTGACAATCGAGGACTCTCACTTGCGCCTCGGCGCGATCGCTCGGATTCAAAGTCATTTCCAGCGGGTCGAGCAACTGATAGCGCTGCTGTAGATCTAAATAAGCCCCCACTGGTAAAGCAGAAGTGGTGAGCGGTGAGCGGTGAGTGGTGAGCGAGAGAGCCAAGGGAGCAGGCGGTGCAGTTCCCTCTGCTTCCTGCTGAGACATGCTGCTGAGAAGCGGTTCTACAGTTTTTGATTCTCCTGCTGCGTCCAGCACTACGGCTCCGGAGTCGCTAACAGGCAAGCCTTCTGGCGTTTCTACGACTCCCATGACGATCGCCCACCATACCATCCCCGTCTGAGCGCCGCAGTTGTGACATAATTCTGCGTTTAATGCCACCTGAGTGCCGCACTCATGACAAAACTTGAAGGTCAGGGGAGTCCCACAGCCTTGACAAAACTTGTTGGTATTAGCATTTTCGCTCTGACACTGGGGGCAAATCAGCATCTTTAACTTCCTTGTCTTCCCACTATAGGAGCAGTTTCAACCTCAATGACGGCAGAAAACTGGCTACCCATCCAAGTCGTCACAAGTCACTTTTCCCTACTCAGAAATAGTCCGGGCTATAGATAATAGCAGGATATACCCAAGCAGAGTTACGACGCTTAAAAAATCAATACTTTGTTCAGCTTAACAGTTATCAGTGGTGCGTGGTGCGCGAGCAGAAGCGGCGAGTGGCGAGTGATGAGTGCGATCCTCTCCCTCTACTCCCCTGCTTCCTTGTCCCTACACCTTACACCCTACACTTTTTAAAAGCAATTCCAGTTCCTGAGAAGTCAAATCGCGCCATTGACCGGGTGGCAGATCGCCTAAGCGTAGGTGAGCGATCGCCACTCGTATTAAGCGTAAAGTTGGAAACCCTACTTTAGCTGTCATGCGCCTTACCTGACGGTTTTTACCTTCTGTCAGTACCAGTTCTAACCATGCTGTCGGTACGCTTTTCCGATCGCGAATCGGAGGAACTCTTGGCGGTAAAATTGGTTCGGGTTCTAGCAGTTTAACTTTGGCAGGTCGAGTTCGATAATTTTCAATTATCACCCCTTGTTCTAACTGCTGAATCGCTATTGCATCTGGAATTCGCTCTACCTGCGCCCAGTAAGTGCGGCTATGTCCAAAGCGGGGATCGGCAAGTCGATGCTGCAGTTGCCCGCGATCGGTCAGTAGCATCAATCCTTCGCTATCCCAGTCTAAACGACCAACAGGATAAACTTTGGGAATGGGAATGTAATCTTTGAGCGTGCGCCGCTCTTTTTTACCATCGCGACGATCGCTTCGCGTTTGCGTAGCATGGTCGAAGAGCATACCGCCGGAGGCATCGCTAAACTGGCTCAATACGCCGTATGGTTTATTAAACAGAATGTAGCGGTATTTACTCACTGTATGAGAGACAATGAAGGAGTCAGGAGTCAGAAGAATATATGTACACCCTACACTCTACAACCCACGCACCACGCACTACTCACTGGCAACTGGTCGCTGAAACAAATCCAATGGTAAATAACCGTAAGTGCCATTAATCGATTCCTCTACCAGAGAATGACAGGATACCAGCACGCCGCGATACGTACCCGTGTAAGAGTCTAGGTAGTATGTCTGCCTTTGACCGTTAAATTTAATATAAACCGGAGCAATCGCCGCAGCTAAATCGGTAGCTGCGATCGCGACTGAATATTCTAGGGCTTTGGCATATGATACTAATGCTGCTAGACCTTGTTCTAGCGTGTCGGCGCAAATTCCGAAGTTGACAAAATCTGCTTGCGTACTCAGTAAGACCAATGCCTGTTGCAGCTTGCTAGCTTCTGCTGCTGATTCTACAGCTTTAACTTCCAAACAACTGAAAGTTTCCAGTAATTTTTGCGCTGTAGCGATCGCGAAATTATCCGATAGTGGCTGAGGCATATGCAGTAATGCGTGAGATAACGCCTGAAGTTCCGCTTGCTAACATAGTAGGGCTGACTATACCAAGCAACGACGGAACAATTTGGAGCATGAAGCGATTTCTAAAAAATAGGCAATCTTATTCCAAACTATTGTCAAAACATTGCCCAGGACTAGAACTATAATCGATTGGTCGAGGCTTTCGCTTAGTGCAAGTTCAATTCAAGGTTTAGTTCTTTATCCTAGCATACAGGAAATCAGAATTTACTGTCTTTTCCAATCTTAGCGCCAGCCATTATCTTCGTTGGGTTCGATCGATAGTTAACGACTCTACCGACTATAGATTTCGATCGTCTGAAAATATGAGCAAAGCATGAACTTCAATTTTAGTTTCAGTAATTCTGCCAATGCGTTGTGAATCCTACGGTCAATGCAACTAATTCCTCTGTAACTACGTCAAGTCGAATTGAGTGCGGAACGCGAACCGCGATTCTCCCCTGTCTAAGATTCGTTTTTTATTGATGCTTCCAATACTCAATAGTTTAAAGTTTAGGTAAATTTTCCAGAGGAGGTATAGGATTTCATCAGTTCTCGATAACAAGTTGAGTATAATGATTTCTGTTTACCTGGATTTTCAGTGTATCTACGCAAATGCCGTCTCTTAGCAACAATTACCACCTCTGGAGGAATGATTATTTTTACGTTCGCGACTATAACAGATTAATTGCGATAACGCTTGTTCCTAAAGTTTGACGAGACTAAATAAAATTCTATTATTTTTTTCATGAAGATAGCCCTAGTTCACGATTATCTAACGCAAAGAGGTGGTGCAGAGCGAGTTTTTGAACTGCTTTGTCAACGCTATCCCGAAGCAGACATCTTTACTTCTGTATACGATCCCGAACGGACTGTCGATTTAGGCGATCGAATAGTTCGCACTACAGGACTACAAAAAATTCCGGGCGCGGCGAGATATTTTAGAATGCTGGCTCCTTTCTATTTCCCTGCTTTTCGCTCTCTAGATTTGCAGGATTACGACCTCATTATTAGTAGCAGCAGTAGCTTTGCCAAAGCTGTCAAGAAGAGAAAAGGAGCGCAGCATATTTGTTTTTGCCATAACGTGACTCGTTTTTTGTGGGATACAAAAACTTATTTGAGAGAGTATGGAGACTATCATTATTTCTATCCGTTGATTGAACTAATCTTCCGCAAAATGCGAGAGGTCGACCGGATATATGCTCAAGAACCAGACCTTTATATTGCTAACTCTAGTATCGTAGCTCGACGAATTAACCAGTACTACGGTAAACCAGCACTCGTTATTAACTATCCAATTAATAGTGGTAACTTCACTTTTTCCAATGACAAGGAAAACTTTTATTTAGCTTCAGCTCGTCTGATTAGTTACAAACGAATTGACGTGATTGTTGAAGCTTTCAATTGGCTGGGGTTACCACTATTCATCATCGGCGACGGTCCAGAACGCCAACGGCTAGAGTCAAAAGCGCTGAAGAATGTAAAATTTTTGGGACATGTCAGCGATGCCGAACGAAAATATTTGATGTCTAAGGCTTGCTCTGTAGTTGTTGCGGCTTTAGAAGACTATGGACTAGTACCAGTAGAAGCAAATGCGAGCGGTACGCCCGTGATTGCCTATGGTGCGGGAGGAGTAATAGATACTCAAATTCCGGGGCATACAGGAGTATTCTTTTACAGACAATCACCAGATGCAATCCAAAATGCCTTGCTTGCTGCCAAAGAAATTCAGTGGGATTATGGCAAAATTCGCCATCACGCCCTGAGTCATTTTTCAGAACAAGCATTTTTTAGCAAAGTTGAAAGGGCGATCGCCGATACGGTGAGTAGCATTGCATGAGTTCATTCGATCGTTGTAGACTGTTGGAGTGCTAGGCATGGTTAGAGTAAATGAAAGTAATATGCCCATGACCGTCGAAGAATCAGATGGCGGTTACGGACAGTTGTTAGCAGTTCTGATGCGCCGCCGCTACTGGCTGCTGGGGGTTATGGGGGCAGTGTTGACAATTGCCACTGTATTTACCTTAATCTCCAAGCCTACATATCAGAGCGAGATGCAGTTGCTGATCGAGCCGAATTATCAGGGAAAGAAAGATGGTACTACCCCGCGACAAGGCGAGCAATATGCAGATTCTGGTGTCACGATTGACGATTATGCCACGCAGATAAATGTCATGCGTAGTTCGCTGCTGATTCAAAGAGCAGTTGATATTCTTCGTTCTGAGTATCCTACGCTCACAGTGGCGGAAGTCAAGAAAAATTTAGTACTAAAGCAGGTTGTTGAAGAAAAAGCCAATACCAAGATTGTCGAAGCAACTTATACAGCTAACGATCCGATTAAAGCGCAAAAAGTCCTGAAAGCCGTCCACACAGTCTATCAGATTTATAACCGCGAACAACAAGAGCAGCGATTGAAAAAGGGTTTGAAGTTTATCAACGAACAAATCCCCGCCGTGACTAAGACAGTCGATCGAGCGGAAGACAAGTTGGAAGAGTTTCGGAAAAACAACAACCTAATCGATCCAGAGCAACAAGCGGCGACAGTCAACTCTTCATTAAACGCGATCGCCCAGGAACGAGAAGTCATCCGCGCTCAGTATAACGATCTACAAGCACGCTACGGTCAACTGCAACAGCAACTCGCTCGTTCTCCCCAGCAGGCTCTAGTTGCTTCCCGCTTGAGCCAATCATCTCGCTATCAAACCCTACTCAACGAGTTACAGAGAACAGAACTGGCTCTATCGCAGCGGCGAGTTGTTTTCACGGATGAAGACCCCAACGTGAAAAAGTTACTCGAACAACGGCAAAACCTGCTCAGCATGATGAAGCAGGAAGGGGGACGAGTTTTGGGTGAAGGACAAGCAGCCCAAGCAGCTGGTAGCAGCAATGGAGGAGATGGTATTCTCCAGCAAGGACAGCTGGGAGCGCTCGACCTCAATCTCGCAGGTCAATTGATTGAAGTGCAGACGAATATGAACGCGATGCGGGCGCGGGATAACAGTCTAGCGCAAACCCAGCAGAAGCTACGTAGCGACCTCAAGCGTTTCCCGGTGCTATTGGCAGAATACAATCGTCTAGTTCCCTTCGTCCAAATTAACCGCGATAAACTCCAGCAGCTATTGAGAGCGCAGCAAGAATTGAGCCTAGAAATCGCCCGAGGCGGATTTGACTGGCAAGCTTTGGAAGAACCGCGTCTGGGATTGAAAGTCGGTCCTAACTTGAAGCTTAACTTGTTGCTAGGTCTAGTGGCAGGGTTGATGCTAGGTAGCTTAGCCGCCTTCCTGCGCGATGCCGTCGATGACTCCGTTCACAGTTCTGAGGACTTGGAGAGACAGTTCGAGCTGCCATTGCTGGGAATGACTCCAGAATTGCCAAGAGGCAGAGTCGCACAACCAGAAGTCAGTTTGCCTTTTGGCAAGCCGCTCAATCTATCGCCTTGGACGGTACAAGTACGAAACTGGCCTCCATCTTGGGAATCGCTGGATTTGATTTATCGCAATCTCCAGCTGATGAACGAAATGGCTGCCTTCAAGTCCTTGGTGGTGACTTCAGCCGTAGCAGGTGAGGGTAAGTCTACTTTAGCCCTGGGTCTGGCTTTGAGTGCAGCGCGGCTGCACCAGCGAGTGTTGTTGATCGATACCGACTTGCGCCGTCCGAGTTTACATCAAATCCTCAATTTGCCCAACGATTACGGACTATCTACCCTGTTAAGCAGCGATGCCACGCTGCCGATGCATAATGCAATTCAGTCTTCTGGCTCCTATATAGATATTTTGACTGCCGGACCCCTGCCAGAAGATCCCGCCAACTTACTCAGCTCTCAACGGATGCGAGAATTGATGGCAGGATTCGAGCAAAATTACGATTTGATTTTACTCGATGCTCCACCTTTGCTGGGTATGGTAGATGCCATGATTGCCGCTTCTTGCTGTACGGGTGTCGTGCTAGTTTCTCGCGTCGGCATGGTTAAGAAGACGGAACTAGTACAAGCAAACGCCATGCTGAGAAAGCTAAACGTGATTGGAGTAGTAGCAAATGGTGTTAGTAATGTTTCTTACGGCTATGGAGCCTACTCTAGAGAACAAGGAGTGGAGTTGAAGAAGGTTTGGGGTAGCTAGGTAATAGGTAATGGGGAAGTCAAAAGTCAAAAGTCAAAATGACGAGCAATAAGCGATCGATGACTAATGACCAATTACCAACTACCAATTACCAATTCGCATGAAAATCCTATTCTTAGACCAAAGTGGCAAGCCAGGAGGAGCGGAGCTTTGTCTGTTGGATATTGCTAAACCATATCGCGATCGCTGTTTAGTTGGTCTGTTCGCCGATGGTGGGTTTAAAGAATTACTCCAACAGCAACAAATTCCGGTGCAGGTGCTGACTGGGCGATCGCTACAAGTGAGTAAAGACAGTGGTTTGCTCCAAGGAGCGAGTAGCATAGGTCAGTTACTGCCTTTAATTGCTCGCGTTGCCAAGCTTGCCCGCGAATATGACATTATCTATGCCAATACGCAAAAAGCACTAGTGGTAGGAGCGATCGCATCGCCGATAAGTCGCCGCCCTTTGGTCTATCACCTACATGACATCCTCTCTAGCGAACACTTTAGCCGTACCAATTTACGCTTAGCCGTCACTTTGGCAAATCGTGCCTCGTTAGTAATTGCTAACTCTCAAGCAAGCCAAGCAGCTTTTCTTGCCGCAGGCGGAAATCCCAAACTCGCTCGTGTTGTCTACAACGGATTTGCTCCCCAGTTATACCGGCAGGCAAATTCTTCAGCTCAGACAAAACAGCAGTTGGGACTAGCAGGCAAGTTTGTCGTCGGACATTTCAGCCGACTTGCACCGTGGAAAGGACAGCACGTGCTTCTAGAAGCATTGAAACTGTGTCCGCCAGAAGTCACGGCGATTTTTGTTGGAGATGCTCTATTTGGCGAACAGGACTACAAGCAAAAGTTACACCAACAAGTTGCGGAGTTGGGACTAGAGCAAAGAGTACGATTTTTAGGGTTTCGTAGCGATGTGGTGTCATTAATGGCAGCCTGCGACTTAGTTGCCCATACCTCCGTTGCTGCCGAACCTTTCGGGCGCGTCATTGTCGAAGCCATGCTCTGCGGTCGTCCCGTGGTAGCTACCCAAGCAGGGGGCGCAGTAGAACTAGTAGAGTCGGAAAAAACGGGTTGGCTCGTACCGCCAGGAAATGCAACACGTTTAGCAGAAGCGATCGAGAGTTGTCGTCAGCAGCCAGAGTTGGCTGGCGCGATCGCTCGTGAAGCCCAAATTTCAGCCAGTCAGCGCTTTGAATTGAACGCAATTAATCGGCAGATCGAGCAGTTATTAAGGGAAGTCAGCGATCGCGCGATCGGTTA
>ERZ1066120.970-NODE-970-length-20869-cov-8.991592_pt1 | contig 20869 bp, 28 predicted proteins | sample MGYA00382767_ERZ1066120 | MGnify/ENA primary metagenome ERZ1066120 (study PRJEB33369, sample SAMEA5778350) | biofilm metagenome | biome: Industrial cooling water; feature: Water cooling tower basin; material: Biofilm | place: United Arab Emirates | collected...
ATTAAGTACAAATACTACCTCTACCAGACTACCATCAGTTTTTGCAACACAACCCGCTTGACAGCATAGATTTGTTTGGCAAGCGGATCTAGCCCAGTTCTTTGACACTGCCACAGGAACATCTTTAACTCGTCTTCAGTTGCTCCCTTGCAAATAGTGCGTCGCAACAAATTTATTTGCTCGGCAGAGATTACACTTGGGGTGGGAATTTTTTCAATTGCTGTTACACTCATTGGATTTAAAATCATTTTTTAACTGGGCAAACAACATCACCCCGCGCTTTAAGTCAGGCTCGGGGTGAAGAAAACTAAAAGGGGCATTCCCTCTCTATCGGTTGCCAGCTATCTACGACTTTGTATCCTGGGTGCGAGACGGCAACTAACGCCGGAATATCTTTCGCCCGTGTAGCTTCTACTTCAATTGTTTGGCAGTCCTTGGGTACAGGCATGTCGCGATCGTCTAATTCCAGTCGTTCGCAGATGATCGTGACCTTGTACCGATCGCAATTAGATGACGTTGTTGCGATCGAAGGAGTCGATCCAGTAATATACTTCATAAGTAAATCGTCCTTTTTGGAAACGAAAAGGAAGGTGGGCAGTTAGCTCTTGGGCTCCAATCCGTCGCTGACTGCCTTTTAACTGTTTCTAGTGTAAACTTGTTAATTAACAGTTGTCAACCCGTTAATTAACAAGTAACATATACTTGTAGATGAACGAGTTAAGAGAGTATGGCTGTGAAAGTTAGGCGGATTGTTAAACAAGAAGTTGAAGCTCCTGGGTTAGGGGAACGGCTGCGGCAAGCCAGACTCAAGAGCGATCGCTCTGTGTCAAAACTAGCTGCCGCAGCGGGGATTTCTCGAAACTATTGGTATCAACTAGAAGCTGAGTCAGTTTTGGGTGGCGTAGCAGAAGACACTCTGCGAACTATTGAGTCAGTTTTAGGTGTAGATTTAGGTGTAGATTTTGAGGAGCCGTTAGCTTCGTGATCGTACCTGAATCAAATTCATTACTTCCCTCTTATCACTTGCATTAGCTGCTCGCGAACGATTGCCTCATTTGGCAGGTAGTGTGCTATAGCAGATCGTATCAACTGAGTACTATCAATACTTTTATATTGCTACTCCTACTTATGGATAGGAACTTATAGTCGAATGCAGCAGAAATTCTCTTCCCTTACTTAAAAAGCTATAAGTTGAATTAAATGAAGAATGTAGATGGTACGATCGTAGAAAAGTTAGATAGGGAGCAGCAGGTATCTGTATGAGCCATCTCCGAAATTCTTTTCTTTACTAGTAGTCAAGAAAGACGATAACAAGAATATGGTACATCACCTTGTCTGGTAGCTTACTGTCACCTTCAGTTCTCCTATCGATGCCTTGATGAAATAAGGTTTTCGGGTTCACGAAGGGAACAAATGTGTGTCAGTTGGACTTTTTAAATGACGCGATTAGGTGACAATCGGTGAATTTAGGACGAAGTACCGCCGCGAGTGGATGAAAGAAAAATCATTTGATTTAATCATGAGTCAAGCAATTACAAAAAGTATCAATTTACAACAAACACTAGATACTGCTATACAAGAAACTCAAGAAATGATGCAGGAGGGAATAGATATCAGCGATTCCTCTGTAGTTACTCCTTTAGAATCAATTGCTAGTCAGTATCCCGAAATCTCCCCCCAGTGCAACCAGTTGCTCATGGAGTTGGTTCAACAGCAGATGAAACAGCTTTCTGGTCAAGAATCATCCCAATTTGCGAACGAATTTTGAGCTATAACACCAAATGAATTGGTCAAGGTTTTTGGCTGAGGGGGAAAGAGCAGTCAGAATTGTTCGCTCTGGACTAAGAAGAAGAGGTATTAGTGTAGGAAACTCAACTATTACTTCCTTCAATACCGATGAAGATATTCCTATTTACAATCGTGACGGTCATCAACTTTTTTGGATATCTGTTAAAGCTGTTTCTGGTTCAATCAACGACCCAGTACGACAAATGCCCCCCAACTATAAAGGTTAGATGTGTGGAGAAGTAGAAAGCAAACAGTGGATCAACCCGCCTGCTGTAATTATTTGGTATTGTCTAAGAACTAATGTAGCCTGGGGTGCAATAACACCAACCCGTCCTAGTACGAAATGGATTATATTTCCAGATCGATATGAAGTAGTAATAGATAAGCGAAAAACTGCGATAACTGGACAAACTCATTATCTTTATCCCTCTTACTGCGTTCCGCCAGCGGAAATTCTGAGCAAAGACCAAGCGATCGGATATATTCAAGAATTAACTCATACTACTAATCTTTGACACAAGCTGACTTCACCTAATTTGCTTTCACTTATTTATTGCTAGCAGCATACCGTACATTCTGAGTCTGAAGTAGCTTACTAATCTCGAAGAAAATTTTGAGTAGCACTCGTGGCGCATTCACTAACATTAGGTTAAGCTGATTCAAGCCTGTTTTGCTGCTGCTGCAAGGTCGCAACGCTATGACCCAAATCGTAGATTCTTTACCCGACAAGTACCAAGAACGTATCTTGTGTAACTATAAGAACGCAACCAATACAATTGCAATCGTTCGGATTACAAACATTCCACACTGGTATCTGGAACGAATTGTATTTCCCGGTCAGCACTTGTTGTTTGAGGCAGTTCCAGACGCACAATTAGAAATTCACTCTGCTAAAATAGCCAGCGCCATTCCTGCTGATACCATTGACTGCCAGCGATTGCAAGTTAGCACAGGTGAAGACGATTGCTAGTCACGGACGTACCTGCTTTCTGCTTCATTCACAATTTCCATACAAGTCGAATCAAATTTATGGACGTTCGACCGTAATTTCCTCCTTACATCCCACCATCAGATCTAGAACAACTTGATGACGACTGGAGGCACGATCGAGCGCGTAGCATGGCTGGATGTTGCACCGAATGATTGGTTTGACTATATTGATCGTTTGAATTTATTCGGGCGCTATGTCGAGTTTTGTGAATCCCACCCCGACGAAGCTATTAACCTGGCACGGAAAGAGAGGGCAGGGCTTCTGATCAAGTCGAGATGTAGTGCGGTCTTGTTGCGTAATCTATAAAAGCCCTGCCCTCTCTTTTATTGCCGCCTTAATAACACGCCCTTTGACGATTGGGTGGCGCAGGGTGGTTTTGCACGTCATATTGCCTGGGCGATTCTCAACTACTCCATCGAGCAGAAAATGCATTAAGCCTACATTTGATGCTTAATACTTCGTCAAGCTTGCGACGCTTCAGTTATTCTTAGCTCGCTCTACTTTACGCTTGCTAGCATCTAGCCGCCGTTTGTGTCCTCGGCGTGCTGGCAAAGAAACTTTATTCTCAAAGTCCTCATTGCTAGTGAGGCGAGCAGTGCCAATATCGGGAAGTTTTACTGTAAGTTCCCATTCTCCACCCACAGAGGTAACGATACTCGAAAGAACATCTAGCGTCAAGCGACGCTCGCCATTCTCCAGTTTCGAGATCTCTGGTTGCTTCACGCCAACTCGCGCTGCCATTTCCTCTTGAGTTAGATTCAGCATCTGGCGCAGCTTCTTCAGCGCCAAGTATTCTTGGTGAAGTTCATCGCTTCTTGCCGCGATTTTTGCCCTTCTTTCGGGGGACAGACGAGCCATCCTTTCTTCGTATGTGACCATGCTTTTTTCCCTTTTCTTTCTTCTGCTCTAGCGCTTCTAAATGTGCTGCAAATCTCTGCTCTGCTATCGGTAGATTCTCCTCGTACCATTGGGAATTTCCCGTTTTGTTGCCTCCAAGAAGAAGAATTGCATTTCTTTCGGGGTCGAATGCAAATAAGATGCGCCACGGCTGTCCCTGATACTGCACCCGCAGTTCCTTCATATTCGAGTATCTACTACCCGCGAGCGTATCTACCTGCGGACGACCGAGACTTGGACCCTCTCGGGTTAAGACTCCAACCCTAGCAAGGATTTCATCCTGTAATCCTTCTTCAAGCATTTCAAACCAGCGCGTGTATTCCTCGTGTTCTTTTACAGACCATTTCATTTCTAGAGTATATTCCATAATGGAATATTGTCAACTCCTTCGCTCGCCAGTCACGATTGGATGATACGCTCGAACTGTTATTCCACATTTATTGAGCCGTGCGCTCTTTGCACGTCTCCAACTTTCGTCCTATGCGATCGCACTCCCGATCGCTTGCTTTTGCTCGACTGGTAGTAGAAGACAAGAGGAACGAGGCAGCATTTCCAGACATATGCAACCAATTCTATGAGGATGACGCTTTGCTCGGTCAGCATTTATTTGGCAAAGCCAAAACGCGAAAGGTTATGCAAGAGTCAGTTGCTGCGTGTAACAAAGCGATTAGTCTAGCCCCCTCATTTGGTGATGGTTATATGTGTCGTGCTTTTCCACTAGCGGCATTAGGAAACAAAGCACAGGCTGTTAAAGATGTCAGTACGGCAAAGACGCTTTACCTAAGAGCGGGAAATGAAAAAGAGGCTGGGATTATCGATCGCTTTGAACTAGAAAATCTTGTGAGAAATCAACCTCTTGTGTAACAAATAGGATGGAAGTCTGTTTAAATATTTTTCAACAGCAACTAAACTAGCGCAAAATTTGCACCCAATAGGGAAATTGGTTACTCCCAAGTCCCAACCGAACTTTACATTCACTCAACTGATAACTGCTATGAAGTGCTTGATTTTAGGTTGCTGCTGCCACACTTTCATGAACCGCCAGATGCGTTAAAAATGCTTCGATTTCTGCACTTCCTATATCTTTAGGATGGCGTTTATCCTGAAAAAGGATGTAGCGTTTAATCCAGTCAACATAACTTTTTCTGTTTGATAAGAATAGTGCTTAAGCCGGATAGCATCTTGTACTTGTTCGAGTAGCTTTTTTGGGCGTTGTTCCATCGGTGTTATACAGAAAAATTCCGTTTAATACTCTAAATAGGGATGTTATGGTAGAGTCGGTGGAGGGGATTATCCCTCGCACCTCTCTGTTAAATCTGGACGTGTAACTTTAGCTACATCCAGCTTCCGATATCCTTAGGGTTAGTGATTTTGACTTCCCGATTTGGGTTAGGTCGATGGGAGCTATTGCGCTCCGCACCTCCCATTTAAATCTGGACGTGCGCCTTTCGGTGCATCCAGCTTCCGATATTCTTGGGGGTTAAGTGTTCCTCTGCATTTTTTTCCTTATTTCATCAAGGATTTTCTACTAAGTATTCCTCAATTATTGCCGGATATTTTAGCGTTTTGGTGTCTTTTCCCTTTTGCTCATGTGCAGATAATCGTGGCATGTTTCGTGAATAACTGTTAGGTTCTTATCCTTCCAGTTATTGTGGTTTCCATCTATATGATGTAGATGTACTTTTTCGTCTGATGTAAATTTAAGTCCACAATGTCCACATTTATGGTCTTGCTTTTTAAGCAGCTTCGAGGTTTTACCGTCGTATAGTTTACTATTGCGTTCGCTCCAGTAGACTAAATCTCCATCAAATGGTGATTTATTTCCTTTAACTTTGATGTGACGATTTTCGGAGTAAGAAACCGCAGGAAAACCTTGGTCTAACAATTTCTTGCTGGAATGGCGGTCTTGTTTTGGCTCCTTGTTGAATACCTTGTATGCTCTGTTTTGTAGATGATACAGCGAGAATCTGGAACTATCCATTTTACAGAACTTGTGGTATTGTCTCCAACCTCTAACAATAGGAGCCAGCTTTTTAGCTTTCTCCTTTGCACCATAGTTCGAGTTGTTAACTATAGCCTTGACCTTCTTACGGATTTTCTGGAAATTTTCCTTTGATGGAACACATCTGAATTTACCGTTTTGTTGTATTTTAAAGTGCCAACCTAGAAAGTCGAACCCATCAGTCGAAGCGGTTGTTTTTGTCTTTAATTCGTTGACTTTTAGACCTCTAGCATTTAGAAATCTGGTGATTTGTGAGTAATTCAGCGTGTTCTTTGGTTCTTGTATTTTCTGGTCTGAGGAAGAAAACCATGTCATCTGCATACCTTACGCTTGGATGGATTTTTTCAATTCCATTAAGTGCAATGTTTGCTAATAACGGACTTATCACACCACCTTGACATGTACCTTGTTCCGGAAATTCTGGGTTTTGTCCCGCCTTTAGGCATCGATAAATCCCAAGTTTTAATCCGTACGTAGGGGGCAATAAGGTTATTCATTATTGTGGAGTGATTTATTCGGTCGAAGCACTTTTCAATATCTAATTCGATGATTTTTTTATTGATGCCAAATACATTTGAGTGTAGGTTATAAAAAACCTGTTTTTGGGCATCATGAGCAGAGCGCCCTGGTCTAAATCCAAAATTATTTTCATGAAACGTTGCTTCGTGTGCTGGTTCTAAGGCGTATAGTGCTAGGCATTGCCAGCACCTGTCCACCATAGTTGGAATTTTAAGTTTTCTGGTCGAGCCGTTTTTCTTAGGAATTGGAATTTCACGTAATTTGTTATGTTTCCAATTATTCACAAACTTTTGTAAGATTGGTTCTATTCCAAACCGTTCTTTAAAAGTTAGTTTGGCTTTGCCATCAACCCCAGCGGTTTTCTTTCCCTGATTTAGCTGAGTAACTTTTCTAATCGCCAGAAACCTAGCCGCACGAGATTTCAAAATCAGCTTTTGTAAAGACCTAGCTTTACGCTTGTCTCCAACTTGAACAGCTTTATACACCCTTTTTTGTAAGCGGAAAAGACTGACTTGAAACTTCTTCCAAGGTAATTTTCTCCAAGATTCACTATAGTTTTCACTATTGCGCCCAATCATGCTTTACTCCAAATTGCGTATTTCTGAATACCTCAGAGCAGTTATGCCCTGTCCTACCTGGTATAAAAGAGTTCCGTATCTCGTCTTACCTACTGAGGTTTTCGACCTTTCCCTCAGACTTTTACACCGTTTTTACTCGTTCCGTCCCTTCGATTGTTTTGACGATTTAGGTCAGTCCACTTTGCCTACCTTCTTCTCGGAGATTGCAGCTAACCATGAGATATTGCTGCGAGAATATAGAAGGTTCAGTCTACATTTGTACTTCAGGTTGTAGCTTCATCCTTAGACACTTTTCTAGGACTTGTTTAACCTTGTCGCCTGCCCTTTAACGCCAGTGTGATATACCTGCTTTATCTCTGATTGCGTCCTGCTCCCAGCTTCAGCCTGCATAATTCCGAGTATGCTCACTGTGGGCAGTTCGGGAGTCATTTGTCTCCTCAAAGGTAGGGTTTTCACCTACATCAATGGAACAGTTATACGTATTGAGGAAGTGCCCAATACATACTCTCGGCTATGATTTTACCTAGAAACGAATCGCACACGGAAAAATTCTGGATAACACCAAGGGATATACGGAAAAATTCCAGATAATCCTCCCGTGAAGGGTGGTTATACGGAAGAATTCGGTATAATACCCAAATAAGGGGGTAAAAAAGAAGGTTTCTATGTATTCAGACAGGATTTCGTTGTAATGCTTGATATATTAGGATTGAAAAAAGATTATACGGAAAGTTTTCGTATAATAAATAGTTATGCCGATTGCTGAGTGGGTTAGCAAGTTGACTCCCCTTGTATCGTCTTCCGTACCAAGTCCAGAAATGCGCTGATTACTGGTGAGGAATCATGCTGCCGCCAGGTAAGATAAAGCCCAGTATTGGAGATCTGCTCTTGTAAGGGTCTGTAAGTGACTCCGCTTCTGTGGAAGTTTTGCAAGGAGGCTGGAACGATCGCAACGCCCAATCCTGCTGCAACTAAGCCGATGATCGTGTGCATCTGAACTGCCTCTTGAGCTACTTTCGGACGAAATCCAGCTTGTTGACAAAGGTAAATAATCTGCTCATAAAAAACGGGTCCCATTTTGGCAGGAAATAGAATGAATGATTCATCTGCTAAGTCAGAGAGCGACACTTGAGGATGAGCAGCAAGCAGATGAGTTTCTGGCAACGCTAAGACCAATGATTCTGGTAAAAGGCACTCCACACTCAAACCAGGTTCGCTGATAGCAGAACGAACAATGCCGATGTCAACCTGTTTGTGATGCAGCGCTTCAATCTGTTGAGCAGTCGTCAGTTCATGCAATCGCAGTTCTACCGCCGGAAACTGTTCTCGAAAAATCCTTAAAATTTCTGGTAGTACCGTATACATGGCAGAGTCAACAAAGCCGATCACTAACCGTCCAATCTCACCCCTCCCGATCTTCTGGGTTGCTTCGATCGCTTGTTCAAGTTGCCCTAACACCAGATAAGAGCGATCTAAAAACACTTTGCCTGCTTCAGTCAACAGCACTTGCCGCTTCGTTCGTTCAAACAGCTTGATTCCGAGTTCTTCTTCTAAATCCCGAATCTGCTGACTGAGTGGGGGTTGGGAAATATGCAACCGTTCTGCGGCTCGACTAAAGTGAAGTTCCTCTGCGACCGCGATGAAATAGCGCAAATGCCGTAGTTCGACCATACTTATATGTTTAAGCTATTAATCATAGTCTTATATATATTGGACAGTTCCATTTCTGTCTCCTATCGTCAGAAGTATGAAGCGTATCTCATCACTCTTGAATTGGAGAAAGCAAATGAACTCAGATAAAAATCGTTCCACTTGTAAAGTTTGGTTGATTACAGGCTGTTCAAGCGGGTTCGGACGTGCCCTAGCAGAAGCCGTATTAGTAAAGGGCGATTGCCTGCTAGCAACAGCTCGTAAACCTGAACAACTTCGCGCTTTGATTGATCAATATCCAAACACTGCAAAAGCTGTGCGGCTAGATGTCACTCTAGCTCAAGAGAGACAAGCCGCTGTTGACGCAGCCATCCAAACATTCGGTCGAATTGATGTACTCGTGAATAATGCAGGCTATGGATTGATTGGCGCACTCGAAGAAGTCAGTGATGTGGATATTCGTCAGGCGTTTGAAACCAACTTCTTTGGGGCAGTTCATCTCACCCAAACGGTCTTACCTCTGATGCGTCAGCAAGGCAAGGGGCATATTGTCAATATGTCATCGACAGCAGGATTGGTAGGGTTTGGTGGAAGTAGCGTCTACTGTGCAACTAAATTCGCTGTAGAAGGGATGTCTGAAGCCCTGGCGAAAGAAGTCGAATCCTTTAGCATTAAAGTCACCTTAATTGAACCTGGAGCCTTTCGGACAAGCTTCAATGGGCGATCGCTCTCCACCGCCGAACAATTCACGGATGCCTATGAGTCTGTGAGCAGTGCTTCATTGCAATGGTTCAAAGAGATGGATGGTCAGCAACCTGGCAATCCAGCGCAAGCAGCGCAAGCGATCATTCAAGCTGTGGAAAGCCCCAATCCACCATTGCGATTGGCATTAGGCACAGATGCGATGAGCTTGATTCAGGACAAACTGGAATCGGTCAAAACGGGTTTAGAGGATTGGCAGCAAGTCACAGTGAGTACGGACTATACAGATAGCCCTGCTGAGGCGATCGCTCGGTAGCCATTTTAGACCGAGTTCAACTGTTTGAAATTGATCGCTGATGAAGCAAACCAAATACGCCAGCTAGAGGGTTATCCATAATGCACATCAAGACATTTCTGCTTGTGATTACTTTAGCAATGGTATTTACTGTCATGAGCGCCACTGTCAGCCTTTCACAATCTTCCAAAGGGGTCAAAGCGACAGCCGATGTTATTCACCAACTGCGGATCTACGAGATCTTTGACAGTAATAAACAAGCGTTCCACGAACGGTTTCGCGATCGTGCGATGCGGATCATGGCGCGATACGGCTTCAAGATTGTGGCGACCTGGGAATCTCGGCACAACAACCGCACAGAGTTGGTCTACCTACTTGAGTGGTCTGACCGAGAAACGATGAAAGAGCAGTGGGCAAAGTTCATGGCTGATCCAGAGTGGGCAGAGATCAAGAAGGCGACGGCTGAGGCGCAGGGTTTGCTTGTCGGTGACATTGAGGATCGGACATTAGAGTTGACAGATTACTCACCAAGCGGACAGATGGCGAGCTAAAGCTCAGAATTGTGAGTCAGGAGTAAAGTTCAGTTTCAGCGACAACTCATCTGCTCCGCACAAAGCTGAAGTCGATCGGTGTACGGAGAGTTGGTCGTGAAAAACGGCATAATCGGGTCGAGAAGGGCATTTAACCCTTCCCTCCCACACCACCCATCATGCGGGTCCGCTTCGGGGCGGTTCATGAAGACGCGCAAACAACACTGATGGCTTAGGTGTAACCCTGAATTTTCATCCAGAGTTGACGGATCGATAATAATCCCTGTTGTTCCAACCACTCATTCGTTATTCCCGTTTGCGTTGCCAACGTCTTTGACAAGCGCCAATAGCCTTTGCGACTAATGCCCGTCAAAATCGCATGACGCTGACTCGTCCCAAGTTTGAGCAGATTGGTAATGCGCGTTCTCGGTCTGCGCCACTGTTTCCAATAACACATCCGTATCCGTCGCCTTAACCATTTATCTAGCTCCTCAATGGGCGTATAATGTTGGGAAATGCCGATATTTGTTGATCCACCCCCGCAAGTATCGATTTAATCGCTCGAAGCGTTCTGCCATCGAAACTCCCCAACTGCGAGACGTTAAACCGCGCAATCGGTGCTTGAAGTCTTTCATGGCTGGATCGCTGACGAAGATCCGAATGCCCCGGAAGGTAAACCCCAAGTAATTCAGTTCTTCAATCTTGACCACTCGGCTTTTCTCACGATTGACCTTGAGCTTCAGCTTTTGAGACAGGTAGCGACTAATCTTAGCCATCACCCGTCGCCCTGCCCGTCTGCTTCTGACTAGGATTACCAAGTCATCCATATACCTGGCAAAGCGATGTCAAGAGTGCTTCTAGCTCTTTGTCTAAATCATCCAACAGGATATTGGAAAGTAACGGGGACAAGGGAGATCCTTGCGGTGTCCCCCAATCCGTTGGCTCAACTGTGCCCCCAACCAATACGCCTGCTCGTAGGTAACGACCAATCAAAGCCAAAAGCACCTTATCAGTCACTTTTCGGGCAATTCGGGACATCAGCACATCGTGGTTAACCGTATCAAAGAATTTCTCTAGATCTAGGTCAACCGCATACCGAGATCCCGATTTGATGATTGTCTTTACCTGCCGGATTGCTCCGTGAGCCGAGCGTTTCGGTCGGCTGCCAAAACTTGACTCAGAAAACCCTGGGTCAAAGATGGGGGTGAGCACTTGCAGGATGGCTTGCTGAATCACCCGGTCTACAATACAGGGCACGCCCAACTTTCTTTCTCCCTTACCGTGCGGCTTGGGAATTACCACTCGCCGCACAGGACAGGGTTGATAGCTACCATCCATCAGGGATTGACGAATCTTAATCCAATGCTCTCGTGCATAAATCGGGAAGTCGTCTAGGGTCATCCCGTCAATGCCAGGAGCACCCTGGTTTGACTTCACCCGATTCCATGCTCGTTGCATATTGTCGCGCTCTAAGATTCGCTGCATCAGGTTGTCTAAGGCTGGCTTTCTGTCATCACGCCACACGCCATCTCCCCCGTCCGGGTTCATTGATGGGTCTGAGTTGTTCATTGCTCCTCCTTAGTTCATTCATGTTTGTCCCTTCATCCCGCAAGGAACTACTATGGACTCTGCTGACTTCTGCCCAACTTGCCCTTTGAGCATTTCTACTCAATATGCTGCTGGAGATGCCGTAGGATTCGGTGGCTATTCTATCCGTTTCCAGGTGGTCCTCAGTCCGACTTCCCTAGCCCTCCAAGCTGCCATTGGCAGACCTCCTCGGATAAGTTCGTGAACTGTCACTGCACAACCGCGTCAAATACTCGTGCCTCTTGAACCAAAGGGCTTTGTTGTGTTGTGCCAACTCGCCCCAGAGATCTTAGCCTTCTATGACGTTTCTGTTCGTCGGCTTGCAGCTTTGCTGCTGGCTTCCTTCAGACACTTTCTCGCGAGAGTGCCCTTGCCTTAAGCTAGGAGTTGTCGTCTCTCGGCTCCAATAACTTTCGAGCATTTGGACGCTGGTTCTCCTCCAGGGGACTTTCACCCCATTAGTTCACGCCCATGCCGGGCGTACACAATTCGGTTGCAGCGGCGAACAGAGTCTTCTCATCTATCGTTCGAGTTCTTTTGTCGCCGCTGAACCGCACCGTTAGGTTTCGTAAACTCATCGGATAGAAGGTTGTGGCAAACTACACTAAAGCTGTCTTTGAGAAGAATTAATGAAAGCGGTCGTATGTACAGAGTACGGATCTCCTAATGTTATGCAGCTCAAGGAGGTAGAGAAACCTACTCCCAAGGAAAACGAAGTGCTGATTAAAATATATGCTACAACAGTAACGTCAGCAGACATACGCATCCGAAAGGCTGACCCATTCCCGATCAGATTTTTCTACGGTTTCACAAGACCTAAAAACCACACGATACTAGGGTCGGAGCTAGCCGGAGAAATTGAAGCAGTTGGTAAAAATGTAAAACAATTTAAAGCAGGTGACACAGTATTTGCTGGTGCAGGAATCAGTCTTGGTGCCAATGCAGAGTACATTTGTCTGCCTGAAGAAGGAGCGGTTGCGATCAAGCCTACTAATATGACCTATGAGGAAGCTGCTACCATTCCTTTTGGGGCAACAACCTCATTGATTTTCCTGAGAGATAAGGGAAAGATTCAGAGCGGACAGGAAGTTTTGATCTATGGGGCTTCTGGAGCGTTAGGTATGGCTGCCGTGCAGCTTGCCAAGTTCTTTGGGGCACAAGTGACTGGGGTGTGTAGCACAGCGAAGTTGGAATTAGTGAAGTCTCTGGGGGCTGACAATGTTATTGACTACACCAAAGGGGATTTTACTCAAAGCGGTAAGACCTACGATATTATTTTTGACACAAGTGGCAAAAGTCCATTTTCAGGTTGTCTAAGCTCATTAAAAAGCAATGGACTCTATCTCAGAGCAGTTCACATAAATCTATCCCCGATACTCCGAGGACTGTGGACTTCAATCACAAGCAGCAAGAAAGTAATAGGTGGGGTAGCAATCGAGCGTAGAGAAGATCTGATTTTTCTCAAAGAGTTAATTGAGACGGGGAGACTGAAGTCGGTCATAGATAGGTGTTATCCACTAGAACAGACTGCCGAGGCTCACAGGTACGTCGAACAAGGACACAAGAAAGGAAATGTAGTCATTACTGTGGAGCAAAGCAACAAAACCTAACAACGCCCATGCACACCGACCGCCGAAAGTCGATCGGTTATGATGCAGCGGTTATTTGCGGCGGCTGATTAGGAACGTTATACGGCTCAAATCAGCCGCGGAGAGTGATTTGGGAGTCCATTGGTTAGTATTTACCAACTCACAAAGGCAAGCCCTAAAAAACCACATTTCTGCTCGTAATGGTGGTGTCTTCTGTAAACGACTCGTGCCTATTGGGAATAATGCTATGCATTCAGCCCTCCATCTACTGCTACGGTAGCGCCAGTAACATAGCTAGCTCCGTTACTTGCAAGAAACGCAACGACGTTTGCTACTTCTTCCGGTGTACCAGCACGCTTCATCGGCGGTAACTGTTCGGCACCCGGACTCATCATATCGGTGGCGATAGGACCAGGAAGCACCGCATTTACGGTAATATTTTTCAGCGCGAGATCGTGTGCCCACGAGCGCGTTAGTCCCGCAACACCAAATTTCGTCATGTTATAGCCGCTCACCCCAGGAAAAGTAGCGCGTTGCCCAAGGCAGCTACTGATGTTGATGATACGTGAACCCGCCTGCAAATGCTTCATGGCTGCTTGTGTTGTAGTAAAGACAGAGCGAATATTGACACTGAGCTGATGCTCGAATTGCTCCTCGTTAATTTCGCCGATGGAACCAAGAGCCTCAAATACGCCCGCATTATTGACTAAAATATCAAGTTTTCCCAACTGCTCGACGACAGCATCCACCATTGCCTGCATCGTTTCAGGCTTTCCAGCATCAGCATTAATGACCATAGACTTCACACCCAGTGCTGTGATTTGCTTGCTTATCGCCTCTGCTTCGTCTTTCGATTTGCCATAGGTAATAGCCACATCCGCACCCAATGATGCAAGTTTAAGTGCTGTTGCTGCGCCGATCCCCCGTGAACCGCCTGTGACGATCGCAACTTTTCCCTCAAGATTCACCATGTTCATTCTCCTGATTTAGGCTAAATCCATTATTGGCAAGCTACAATCCAGAAAACAAGTATGTACCCAAAAGTGCTATACCTACCTAAAGGTGCGTAACATGACTGAACCACAAACTCGCCCCTGTGTATTAGATCAAAATTCTGATATTCGCCAAGTTCTTGACCTGATTGCAGACAAGTGGACCGCGCTAATAATTCTGGGACTGTCGAGGGACACCAAACGATATAGCGAACTACACCGAGAGATTGGTGGAGTGTCTCAGAAGATGCTGACTCAAACCCTGCGTAGTCTAGAGAATAGTGGGCTGATTCAACGCAAGGTTTATCCGGTCGTACCGCCAATGGTCGAGTATTCTTTAACTCCTCTGGGCAAAACACTGGTTCCTCCCCTAAAGACGCTATGCGATTGGGCTTCAGAACACCTTCAAGAAGTGAAGGCTAACAGAACAAAAGCAATTGATGAAAAAATGAAGCTTGATGAAGTTGCACTTTGAGAACCAGTCTAGAGATCGCCGTATAACAAGCCCGTTGCACGCCGACAGTTGAGAGTCGATCTGTATAATGCAGAAGTTACTGGCGGCGCGTGATTGGGAACGTTAGCGATCGCATACAAGCGCCATTGCCTGCCTTGGGAATCATAAAGCTACATCACCAGTTGTTCATATTTTCCCGCCACTTCCTGTAGTTCTTGCACAATTGCAATAGCTGTTTGAGACACGTAGTTTACGTAATTGCTCTTCAGACACGAGATATTCTGGCTTGGGCAGCGTCTCTTTCAATAACCGCACGCGATCGCACCAACGGAAATAGTAAGTTCATCGCTAATGTTGCGTTTGATTTTGGTATAGATAGTGTAACCGTCTCCCTAAGATAGTCTCCTACAAAAAGCGGGGAAATCTTCATGCCGTTTTTGATTGCGCTGGAGATTTATCCGTTATGGCATGACTTTCGGGCTACTGCAAACATAATATTGCAATTGCACTCTCCATGCATCATGACTACGATTGATGTTAGCCTTATGTACTTTTATTTTTGAGTTATTTGACTCCTTCTAACTTCAGTCTTTGAATCGTCATGGATAAACAAAGCTCGGACGAACTGAAAATTGCTACCAAATTGGCGAATTTACTCAGTCAGCCTCAGCAACAGATTTTACTGGCAATTGGAAAATACCCTGGTATTGGTGCTAAGGTGCTGGCAGAGAAAACGCATTTGTCTAGGTATAAAGCTCTTGATCGCGCCAAAAAGTTAGTCTCTGCCAAACTGGTCGTAGCACAAATGGACGATCGCGGTATAACCGGAATTAAATCTGGATATTATTTTTACCTCGCACCCGAAATAAGTCTAGAAATTATCAAACAATCTATTCAACTTAAGCTGGATCAAAAGCAGGTTCTCAGTAGAAAAGGAGTTGAACTACTCCCCCCTCTCACTGGTACTGGCTCATCAGAACCAGAGATCGTGCGTCCCATTCCTACCGATAAAATTCAACTCGAACAGTACTTGCAGCAGTTTCCATATGCTAGAAAATGCTTGCTCGCGTTGACCTCTAATGGGGCAACGACTTTTAGCCTCAGTCAGCGTATAGGAATACACGAAAATACTGTTAAAAGACACCTCAGACAATTGTATAAAAACGGTTGGCTCGAACGTACCAAGTTGTATCGCGTTAAAGGATTTAGTTATTTTTACTCTCTCAATCGTCAAATGGCAAATACATTAGTTGTATTAGATGATAATTATAGTGAATCTGCTGGATTTGGGCAGTCCGACCGTCTACAGCCACTCGAAACAACAAACGTTTTCCAGCTGGTTAGTCGGCTAATTCGCGCTTACAGAGCAATTGATGCGCTCGGTATGGCGATCGCTTTGATTCATACACCCGATGCGGGCGAGTGCAGATAAACTGTAGGAAAAGAGCAAGCATGGGAGTAGACAGGGTTCGAGCTAACCGGAGAAAAATTAATGTATTTGTTGCTTGGAGTGAGAAGGGACGGCTGACAAGATGAAAGAATCGTCAATGAGTAGTAGCAATTTAGCCATAGTCAGAGATGGTGTATATAAGGTATTGATGTCGGTCTACAGTTTGAGCCGAGAAGAAGCTGAAAGATTATATTTTCAAGCTAAAAATACTTTATCCTTTGATGCAGCATCAAGCACGCTCGTACACGTCTGCGTTGCTTTGGTGCGTCATCGTCGTGACCGTAGCATTTCTGCACGGTTAATCGCTCAACTACATAAGGCAAAAGATGACCGAGATGTTGAGAATTTACTAGCATTAATGGAACCGCTTTAGGCACTCAAAACCAGCAAAATCTTCACGCTATTATAATTTAAAAATAACTAAAAAACTGATGAAACCATGATTTTTATCTAACGATGAAACTTTTAATGCGATTTACCAAATCAATGATATTAATGCTTTTGAGAATATTAAAACACTTACGTAAGGAATGCTTCATCGTCCCAATTGCACGCTCGAAATGACCCAAAAGATAAACTTTCAATTGTTCGTAATCGAAGACTGGATTCAAGAGCTTACTCAACAATTTTCTGAATAAAAGTGATTTTATATCGTTTGCTACGATTGTCGACAATGATGGATGAAATTAAAGCATTTAATAGCGGACAAAGCGTTCGCAAGGTAAAATTTATCAATTACAACTCATGTATGGATTTTCAGCGCTACGGATTTATCAAGACTGGCCTAGCAGCACTTTTATCTTGGTGTCAAAAACAAACTCCGACCCTGAATAATAGTGTTAGCAACTATACAGTTGGTAGCAGGAAAGAAAAGTGGTTTGACAAAGGCTGGACACTCTCAAAGAATGTAGAGATTTTTGCAGCAGAACACGACGAGCGGATCTATCAGTTAGGGCAGCGTCTCTATCCTAGCAATCATGCTTGTTTATTTCTCTACTACCCCCCTGGTGCTTACATCAAGCCTCACCGCGACCATACTGTGAGTGAGGCTTGGGTAGTCCAAATCAATCTTGGCTGCTCGGTTTTTTTAACTGTAGGAGAGGAGCGATACTCAATTTCCAATGGCGAAGTTGTTGGCTTCAACTCCAAACTCTTGCACTCGGTTTCGCCCGCTACTACTGAACGGTGGGTTGTTTCATGGCGTAAGATCAAACCTCAATATCTCCAGCAAACACAACAATTGTCTCTGTTTTGACTGGCAATTTCTTCTCCCGTGGCAGCACAAGTACTTACTCTCCTAGCCCAAACAGCCCATCGATTGTCGCTATGGGTATTCCTGCTGAATGAGATCGCTCGATCAGGCGCAAGATCAACTGCGTTCTTACCTCCAGTTTTGCACCTAACGCCAGATACATCTGCTCTCGTACTAAGTCCTCGTCCCCTTGTATTAAAAGGAAACAAGCAAGCTCTGCAAACAAAGGAATTAACCTTTCAATTGGAGCGCGATTGACCATCTCGGTCATCAGTTCTTCGTTCATGCCGTTTTCATTCTGGTTGAGTTCATCTGTTATGGCACGACTTTGAGGAAAATGCCATCGCGCTCGCGCTGCTCATACTTTCACTCTACATCTGCTACCATCTGCTGCCAGCATTGCCGCACGTCGGTAATGATTTCTCGCACTTCGTCCTGGGTTGAAATCTCGACTAACAAGCACTCCACATCCAATTCCACCAAATAAGGGAAGTAGATGGCATATATTTCGCTGCCGAGCATTTGATAAATCTCGATTTCTCCTCTACCCAGATGCTGTTGCTCTACCAAGTCATATCCTCGCTCAACCAGCCATTGCAGGTAGCTTCCTTCCCCCATTCTTGGCAGTTCCCACCTGACTTTGGTCTGCCAATTTACGACTTGAATAAATTCCACACTTTTTGTTTCTCTTGGCAACGCCACTCGAATGACTCTTGTTCTCGTATCCGTGTTCCCTCGCTTGGAGAAACCAGCTAGATTGTGCCATCGACTTTTTTCCAGCTAGGTCGCGCCGAAAGCAGGAATCGGCAGTATTGTGGATGTAGACATATCTTCTGGGTTGAGCCGATTTTTCGATGGATGATTCGCAACAGTTAAAGCAGTTAGTCAGTGCCGATTTACCTAGCTTAAGTAAATACTACCGAGGAATGGCTGAAGCGCAAGGAGCGGGAGTGCTAGTAGTCAACTACTACCCAACTGGGGAAGTCGCACAAATGGAGGCGAGGTTTCTCAAATCGAGTCAAATTCCTCGACTATCTAGACAAATGGGACTACCCAGCCTCCAAGCCGAATTCGAGCAGCACGACCAAAAAAAACAAATGGTGATCGCCATCGTCACTGCACAAACAAAAGGTGTAGTGACAGTTGAAGTAGAAGCAGCCGCATCTGAAACATCACTACCAGAAACACCAGCACCCAGCAGCGCTTCTATTCCTGAATCAAAGGCGAAACGCAAATCTTCTGCTCGGACACCCCAAGAGCGCAAATCAACTGCCAAGACAACGACACAGCGCCAAGCCAAGAAACAACCAAAAGAAGCTGCAACACCAAAACTTGAATCCACACCAGCTCAGATAAGTCAAACATCTATAGAACCGAGCGCCCAGCCTGAAGTTACTGCACAACCGACAGTAGAACCAAACACCACTCCTAAATCCAGCTCAAAAGGTAAGACAACCGCCAAGACTTCAAAGCCAGCCACTCGCGGTAAAACTGCGAGCTTAGGAAAGACAGAACAGAAGGCACAGCCTGCCACCTTACCTGGAACATCCTCTGCGCCGACTGTAGAACCAGAAGCGATTCCACAGCCGACAGTCGAGCCACAAGCCACACCCAAATCTACCTCAGCAAAATCCACCTCCAAGACTTCAACCTCAGCCAACCAGCACAAAACTTCTGCCAAATCAACCACAAAACAAAAGTCGCAGCCCGAAGTATCACCCCAAACACCCTCATCTGTTGCCCAAGAGCGATCCGACGAACCAGAGCCAGAAACTACTGCCCCACCACCAGCCAAACGCAGATCTTCTACCACTGCTTCTGCTAGACGCAAATCCCCTTCCTCTGGTGGGGCAACTAGACGCAATCCAACTACACGGGGAGCCAGAAGAAAAAAGCAAAGCTAAAAATTGGTTGGATTTAGAGTGGAGAAGATTATGTGTAGTACGCGGTGACTGTTGACCTGTAGATTACAGCAAGAATAACTTCTCAATCGCTATCTCATCACTCACAAGATCTTTAACAACCCAGATGCGATCGCAAAACTGCTTCATCTGCCGAGAGCCCGCACCACCGATTAGGACTCCATAAATACTAAATTCTAGTTGTTGCTGCTTGACTTTTAACTGCTCTAAAAATTCCCGTTTCACGTCGCACTTGCCGTCCGTGACCATAACAACATCTGCCTGTTTAAACTGTTGTTGCTGCTCAATACATTCGATAGCAGATAACAAAGCTGGCTCCCAAGCAGTACCGCCACCGTTGTAAAAAGCCAGCATCGACTCCAGCAGTCGAGAAAAGTCGTGGTGGTGGGGTGGAAAGTCATCAACTCGACAAACTCTAGTTGCAAAGTGGATGACTCGCAAGTGCCGTCTCTCTCGGCGAGCAATTTGTCCTAACACTGCCGTCACCGCTTTCGCCCAAATGTCAGGCAATCCATCCATCGAACCAGAGGAATCCAAGCACACCACCAACGGTCCTTTGCACTGCTTCTCCTTCCCCCTCGTCTTGTATTGCAGTAGGGAGCGATCGTAATAGGAGAGCGCAAATAAAGGAAATAGATCGCTCGTGGAGAGTTTCTGTAGTTCGGTAGGTAACAACCGCGACAAATTATCTCCTAACTCGACCGTTGTTATCTCCCCAAAAGCATTTAAAGCTTGGCTGCGGCGCTTGCGCTCGGCAATCTGTTGCAAACGTCCGGCAACAACAGCGATCTGCTTGAGCTTGGCATTGCCTGCTATCTTCTGAGCCAACACCATTTTTTCGGCGGGAGAAACGCTCCGTTCTCCACCCATTTCATTTCCCCAGCTCAAGCCTAGCATTTCCAACCACCCAGATGCCTCGCTCAATTTTTCATGGGCGGCGTTCAGGGCTGCCCTGAGCATTTGCCTGACTTGCGTTTCATCGAGACTTTCGGCATATTGTTGAGCTTGCCATACAGCTTGTTTTCCTTCTTGTTGTAAAAGTTGGATCAGTTGGGCAGAGCGATCGCTACTGTTTTCAATTAGTTGCCTCAACCACAGAGATCGTTCCTGTTGCTGTCGGGTTTTGGGTAGTGGCAAACCAGTTGGGGAAGTGGTTTGAGTGGAGTTGAGAATCCGAGCGAATGCTTGAGATGGTGTAACTTCAGGATCGTGCTTGAGTTGTCTAATCAAATCTCGATACTGTTGCGGATTGGGAAATCGAGGCATGGGTGGCGGCAGTCGCTCGTACACTTGACGGCAATACTCTACCGTTGCCAATCCCGCTGCCAATTGATTGCCTTGACACTGCTCCACCAGCTCGTCACAGCCGATGAGCTGTTGAAACTCTTGATGCAATAAGAGCGCCCAAGCACTTTCAGGTGGTAGTGGGTCTAGCTGCTCTGGTTCGCTCTCGTAGTAAAGTCGATGAAAAACTTCCAAAGTGAAACTAGGAAAGGCAAACAGCTTGCTAGTTCTTACTCTCACCATCGTCCGAGCATCTTCAAAATAGTTTATATACTCTTGCCAAAAGAGTTTGGAAATGCTCGCAACTCGATACACCAGCGGTTCAAAGTCATACAGCATGAGATTCGGCATCGATTGATGAGTTCAAGTCAAAATTGCCCAAACTGC
>ERZ1066120.971-NODE-971-length-20868-cov-43.771009_pt1 | contig 20868 bp, 11 predicted proteins | sample MGYA00382767_ERZ1066120 | MGnify/ENA primary metagenome ERZ1066120 (study PRJEB33369, sample SAMEA5778350) | biofilm metagenome | biome: Industrial cooling water; feature: Water cooling tower basin; material: Biofilm | place: United Arab Emirates | collected...
TCCAAAAATTTTTTTCATCTTGTAGAATCTTCATCTTGTAGAATCTTCATCTTGTGGAATGGGCATCCCTGCCCGTTCCATATTCACTTATTCTTTCTCAGCATCCAATTTACGATAATATTCTTCCATTTCAGCATCTAATTCACAACGATACTGTTCTATATATGCCTGTACTTGTTCAAATGTTGGGTCATCTTTAAAAACACCCGCGTATTTCATCCAAGGATGCTCGAAGTCAGACGCCTTTTCTGCATCACGTTCACGCCTGAATGCTTCAATATCTGCTAGCATATCGTCAAATTAGGGGTCATCCTTATACTTACCAGCTATTTTCATCCAAGGATTCTCAACTACATCCAATTGATGGCGATAAGCTTCGATATTAGCGACAACCTCATCAAAGAGAGGATTATCTTTATACATCCCAGCAAATTTCATCAAAGGATGTTCAGAGGAAGGCGCCTCTATTTGCTGGTTAACTATTTCTACATTTTGCAAGCGGTCACTTACAAGGGAATGTAATTTTGAGAGTGCTTCTTCTTTTGTAGTAGCAAATACTTGCCAGTCTGCTAATCTCCAAACTGTTGCTTGATAACCATCTTCTTTTTGCTTGACAAGTACTGAGTAATAAATTTTGCCTAAATTATCAGTTATATTTTTCCCTGAGTTAGTTTTCATATTATCTACCCTTACGAGTATTTATGTTGGGTTGCGCCTACGGCATACTACGTGAGCGCAAGCTCCACCCAACCTACGATTATGATAAATTATAAGTCAAAAGCACCAAGTTTCTTTAAAGTAGCTTTCTGCGCTGTAGTTAACCCTGTTATACCTGTGATATTCATGCCTTCATAAGGACGAGGCGCCTGTAAAATATTTTTACATTCTTCTGTATTTATATCCCAAAGTCGAATAGTTTGGTCTTGGCTAGCACTAGCTAATATTTGTGCTTTTGGATGAAAATCTATTCCTAAAATCCAATGCTTATGTCCTGCAAATGTTTTCAAGCATTTTCCTGTATAATTCCAAATTTTGATAGTTTGGTCACGACTACAGCTAGCAAATGTATTTCCATCAGGACTACATTTGATATTGGTTATCATATTTGTATGTGCTTGGGGTATTAGCTTGGAGTCACCAGTTTTGATATTCCATAGTCTCAAGCTTAAATCAGTACCACCACTAACTAACGTTTGACTGTCTGGACTAATGGCAATTGAGTAAACCCAACTTTCATGTCCTTTTAGCGTGTTGAGACATTCCCAAGTTTTAGTATTCCATAATTTAATAATGCCGTCTCTACCGCTAGCTGCAAGAATTTGGCTATTAGGACTCCAAGTAACAGAAAAAACCCAACCAATTTGCGGGTTTATTGTTTTGAAACATTCCCCTGTCTCAATATTCCATAGCTTAATTGTACTGTCTGCGCTACCACTAGCTAAAAGGAGACCATTTGGGCTACAAGATACAGAAAATACAAAACCGATGTGTCCTTTTAGAGTGCTGAGTGATGAGTGCTGAGTGCTGAGTGTTTTGTGGCGCCTATGAGCATCTATATTTGTAATGTCCCAAATTTTGATTGTTTGGTCGTAGCTACTGCTAGCGAGTTTTTCATTGTTAGTAAAAGTTAGCGCGCAAACCTCACAGGTGTGACCGTGGAAAGTTTGAAAGCACTTATTATTAGATAAATTCCAAAGTCTAACCGTGTTGTCTGTACCGCTAGCTAAAAATTGACCATCTTGACTAAAAGCTACAGTCCAAACTCGACCTGTGTAACCTTGTAAGGTTTTCAAGCATTTCCCTGTGGCAACATCCCATATTCTTACAGTTTGGTCTCTACTCACACTGGCAAGAATATTTCCTTGAGGGTTAAAAGTAACTGACCAAACACGTCTTGTATGTCCCCCAAAAGTTTGTAAACATTTTCCAGTTTCAATATTCCACAAACTAATAACAGATGCTTCACCCCCAGTAACTAAGTCTCCATTAAGACTAAAGGCAACTGTTACTACTGTATCAAGTTGATTACTTTGTAATGTTTTCCAACATTTACCTGTATCGAGGCACCATAATTTTACAGTTTTATCTGCGCTTCCGGTAGCGAGAAGGCGCCCCGAAGGACTAAAAGCAACTGAAAGAACTGCATCAGTATGTTCTGTAAATGTATATAGACATTCAGCGTCCTTAGTATTCCATAATTTTATAGTATGGTCATCGCTTCCACTGGCAATGAATAACCCCGAACGACTAAAAGCAACCGCGCGTAAAAGCTTTGTATGTCCATTAAGTATATTTACGCATTGCCAAGTCTTGACATCCCAAATTTTGATAGTTCCATCAACTCCACCACTTGCTAATATTTTTCCATCGGGGCTAAAACTAACCGATGCACATCGCATCGAATAAGCTTGTATAACGTGTAAGCATTCACCAGTGGTTATATTCCAAACTCTGATAGTACCATCTTCACCGCTGCTAACGAGTGTTCCATCGGGACTAAATTTAATACACCACACCCAACCAACATGACCATGTAAAGACGTTACATGTAACGTCTCTACGTTTAACGTGTGTGTATTACCCACATCCCACAAACAAATATCCCCATTCGCATCACCTGTAGCAAGAAGCTTTCCATCAGAGCTAAAATCTACCGAAAGAATATTTGCTAACGCTTGGCTAAAATTCGATTTACTAATATTGGTATTGGAGAAATTACAGTCATGCAAACAGGCGCCTTGTAAGTCAGCCTGCCAAATATTTAAACCCGAAAAATCATACCCAGTCAAGTCAGCTTTGAGTTGGCGTAAAAAATTAATCAAATTTCCACCACAATAACCTGGTTGATTTGAGAATTTTTCACGCAAGTTGTAAAGATTATTTTTAAGTTTTTTTTCAATTTCAGATTGAAATTTTAAGTCAGACTGTAAATTAGCTAATATTGGTTCTAAAATTACACGAATTTGACTAAAGCGAATATAATCTTTTGCGTTAGTCTTGATTAAAGCGTATTTATTTAATAATTCAATTTTACCTGTCTTTATCTCCTCAACGGCGCCTGCAACGAGTCGCTCTGTCATATATTCCATGACTACAGGTTGCTGCGTGAATGTGGAAACGTGATTAGTAGAGACGTGATTAGTAGAGACGTGATTAATCATGTCTCTACTTTTTTCAATTAAAGAACGCCAAGTTAAAGATTCTAATGAATCTAATATATTTCCTTTAGATACTGCTGGCACAATATCCGTTTGTAATTGACCCACTTGTATGGGTTCGCGATTAATACAAGTCCAGTACATTATATCTTTTTCTTCTTGTGACAACCTCTGAAATTGCCTGTCTAAAAGGTTACGAACACCGTTAAAAACAGTCGTACCTTTGTGTAAAAAGCTAGCAACACTACCATTAAATAAATCAATAATTGAAGCTGCTGCTATTTTGAGTGCTAGTGGGTTCGCTGCATAACACTTGATTAATTTCTCAATCTCATCCACAGACCCAGTAAGACCCTTCGCAGCTAGAATACCTTGTGCATCATTATTATTCAATCCCGATAACTGCAAAGAACGAACCGGAAGAAATTCTCCAGAGTAAGCAGCTACTTCCGCTGGTTTCTCACGCGAAGTTAATACCAAACAACTAGTATGTGGTATTTCAGAAAGCCTTTGCAGCAGTTCCCCGTAATCTTCATGACCTAAGCGATAATTACCCGCGCGCTTACCGCTTGATAGCACAGCATCAAAGTTATCTAGTACTATCAAGCAACGTGAATTACGTAAATATTCAATTAAACGCGAGAGGGAGGCGCCGGCTGTTTGCGGTAAGTTAGTTTCCTGCTGGGATGAGAAAAATTTGATTAATGTATCTAATAATTCCTCTATGGTCGGAGCATCACGGAGGCTACGCCATATTACAAAGTCAAATTCGTCTTGTACTAGTTGCGCTAATTTTACTGATAAGGCAGTTTTACCAATTCCACCCATGCCTAAAAGTGCAACCAGACGACATTTATCTTGTTTTATCCAGTGTTGTAGCGTGATGAGTTCAGATTGGCGCCCGTAGAAGATAGAAACATCTATCGCTTCTCCCCAATCAATGTGATTTTCAATTGTAGAGACTAAACATGTAACGTCTCTACATTTGATATAACGTAGCAATACGCCCTTGATGTTTAGCTTTGTTACCTTCTCACCCAAGAGTTCTGTCAGTAATTGCCACAGCTTCGAGCCAGTGTCTTTTATATAGCCATAGTCATAGTCATAAGTCTTAGCAATTTCGTTGTAAGACTGACCAGCCCAGGAACAGCGGAAAACAATTTGCTGAACTTTATTTAAATGTCCCTGTGGTAATACCTGCTCAACAACGGCTAATCCTTCTTCAACCGTTAACAATTCCATTATCTCCTTTTGTGTGGGTGATATGACGTATTCATGCTACTTAGCAATACAAAAGTATCTAGGCATACCAAAACCCACCTGTATTTCAGGAAATAAAATCCGTACTTACACAAATTAATCAAATGGACACATTAAACAGCATCATTGGAGTGGGAGTCGTGCATAAACCGACGACATACTACAAATTTACATGCTTATAAGCGCAAATACGAGCGTACCATTTCCAGTTTTTAAACCAGGTACTAATGCGGTTGTAAGCATATAAGGTTGCTTTTTAGTATAAAGTATGACTTTTTTATGACTTTATCATGACCTTTTATTAACTGTCAAATAATATACGTCTTGTTATAGTGTTGAGAGACTAAGCAGATTTGAATTTATTGAACGTCTCAACTTTAGTAGATTATCACCCGTTCAAAAATTCTGGTTTCCGCGTAACTGGAGGTGTTGTATTTAACAACAACAAAGTTGAAGGAAATACTCAAGCTAGAAACAACCAAGAGTTTGAGTTCAAAAGTACTAATTACAATACCTCACAAATTGGTTCTGCAAGAGCCGTTTCTTACCAGTTTTAATAATTAAAATCCCCCCTAACCCCCCTTAGTAAGGGGGGGACAAGAAGCTATTTATAACTCTTGTGGAGCAGGCATCCTTGCCTGCCCATTTATACACAACAAATTAATTAAATTTTTACTAAAATACCCTGGTTTATTAGAAAAATTATCACTCAGGTTATCAAGATTGTTTTTTATTTTCAGTTCAATTTCCGATTGAGATTTTAAATTAGACTGTAAATTACCTAATATAGGTGATATAATTACACGAATTTGACTCTGACGAATATAATCTTTAGAGTTAGGCTTAATTAAAGCGTATTTGTTTAATAAATTAATCTTACCTGTTGTTATTTCTTCAGTGGCGCCTGTAACCAATCGCTCAGTCATATATTCCATGATTACGGGTTGCTGCGTAAATGTAGAGACGCGATGAATTGCGTCTCTACGTTTTTCGATTAAAGAACGCCACGTTAAAGACTCCAAAGATTCTAATATATTTCCTTTTGATACTGTTGGCACAATATCACTCTGTAATTCCGCAGCTGGCACTGGTTCACGATTAATACAAGTCCAATACATTACATCTTCTTCTAATGGTGATAACCTCTCAAACTGACGGTCTAAAAGATTGCGAACACCATTAAAAAGAGTCGTTTCTTCCTGTAGAAAGTCGGCAATATTACCGTCGAATAAATCAAAAATTGAAGTTGCTGCTATTTTTAGTGCTAATGGGTTCCCTCCATAACACTCAATTAATTTTTCAATTTCATCTACCGACCCAGTAAGACCTTTAGCAGCTAAAATACCTTGTGCATCTTCATTATTTAATCCAGATAACTGTAAAGTACGAACTGGTAAAAATTCTCCAGAATAAGCTGCTACTTCCGTTGGTTTCTCGCGCGAAGTTACTACAACACAGCTTTGGTGCGCTGTTTCGGAGAGTCTTTGCAGCATTACCCCGTAGTCTTCGTACCCAGAGCGATAATTACCCGCACGTTCTCCGCCAGATAATATAGCATCAAAGTTATCTAATACTATCAAGCAACGTGCTTTGCGTAGATATTCAATTAATCGTGAAATTTTGGCGCCGACTGTTTCAGGTAAATTCGTTTCCTGTTGGCATAAGAAAAATTTGATTAATGTATCTAACAGTTCTTCTATGGTCGGAGCATCACGAAGACTACGCCAAATTACAAAGTCAAATTCTTCTTGTACCAGTTGTGCTAACTTTACTGATAAGGCAGTTTTTCCTATTCCACCCATACCTAATAGGGCAACCAGACGACATTTGTCTTGTTTTACCCAATGTTGTAGGGTGGTAAGTTCGGAGTGGCGCCCGTAGAATATAGATACATCTATCGCTTCTCCCCAATCAACGTGATTTTCAATTGTAGAGACTAAACATGTAACGTCTCTACGATTTGCGGTAACGTTTGTACCTATACTGTGGAATTTATATCCTTTCTTTTCTAATTCTTTTGAAACGTTGCTCCAATTTTTAATGCGGGCGCCTGTTAAACTCTCAATATATCTATATAAACCTCTAGAAAGCTCCACCCGTAAACCATTTGGTTCGCGGTTGAGTTCCCAAGCTATTTCAGTTGGACTGTAACCACGAATCAAGCCTCGTAAACAAGCTTTTTCTGTTGGAGTAAGTTGTTTACGATAAAGTTGCTTCTCTTGCTGCTTGGCAAAAGTAATATCTTTATACAGTTGCTCCAGGTTCCAACACTCATTCGCTTCAACAAACTTCTGTGCGAACTCTTCGTTCCGTGGTGATGAATGTAATAGCATTACAGTTTTGTTATAAAGTTTTTAACTTCAATATCTTAGTCTAAGTGTTAATGTTTATACAAAAAGTAACAATGAATTTACAATCCACTATAATTATTGATTAGCAATAGTTATAGATTAAGTGAGTTTAGCAATAAAACGCTGTTTTACTTGATTTGCTGTTACAGACTATACATAGTTCTGCAAATATTTACATAGGTAATTAACATAAAAGTTGCACTGTAAGCACAAACTTGCACTTGCTTGCTTCGGCAAAGCGTGCGAACTCCTTACCTGGTGAATAAGTGTGTAATGTCATTAAGTAGATAGTTGGAATAACTTTTTATAACTAGTATCTTAAATCACATATACTAAATTTGCTTAAAGCTATACAAAAATTAAATTATTGCCTGTAAAGTTTACCTGGTAATGGTTTTGCTTTTATATCTCGAATGAAGCTGTATGTATTTTTTGGATAAAGATGTTACTTGCTGCACTATAGGTAGTGTGAGCATAGTAGTTAATGCGGCTGTACGTAAAAGCTTCATTTACAAATCTCCTTCTTGAATACGGTATGATTTTGTCTGAACCGAGTTCAACCTAGACTCTTTACTCTGCCAGACTTAATTTCTATATTGAGAATACGGAAGTTGTATAAATAATGCACTACCGAAAACTGTAAACTTGGTTTAGAAAAGTGGAACACCCACTCTACTTTTAATACATACTTACTGCCACTCACCCTGAAGCACAAAAGCAGCCCAATAATAAGGAGAACTCCACCGTGGGAGAAGAGACATTTCTACTTGTGCTTGTCTCAAAGCAGCCGCAGGCGCCAATTTTTCTTGTAACATTCCCCTATAAAACCGCTTCATTAACTCAGCTGTTGCTTGGTCGTCAACTTTCCATAAACTCACCAGCACGCGCGCGGCGCCTGCATACATAAACCCCCGCGTTAGTCCAATAATTCCTTCCCCTTTAACTTCCTGACCTTGACCTGTTTGACACGCACTCAAAACAACTAACTCGGCGGGTAAATGCAAATTAAAAATATCGCGCAGTCGCAAAAAACCATTTTGGGGTATTCCTTGTTCATCTACCAACGACATAACAACCCCTGATAATTCAGGACGTGCAGTGTTAAGAATACCGTGCGTAGCAAAATGAACAATGCGATACTGAGCTAAATCTGGATTAGTTGCGCTGGCTTTATTTGCTTGAAAATCAAAAAACTGAGTTCTTTCTGTATCGGGAACTAAAGCCATAATTGCCTCAGCCTCCGCGCGCGTTCCTAAAAGTCGCGTTAACTTTATATCGGCGGCTCGAAGAGAATCTCTTAATTCAATTTCTGTTATTGGGACATTTTTTAAAGCGGGTATTATGTCATTTGTTGAATTAGTTGTATTGTTTTTAAAGCGTCTATCATTTTTACCAAATACGGGGTCTGCAAGTACAGCTATAGTCTTAGGTGCTAGTCGGCGCCGTTTTACTTGATTTCTTAATACAGCTAATGTAGATGCTGAAGGTAAATTAATAACTTCATGCTGCATCATCAATGGTACAGAGCTATTTTGATGTTGAGATTTGAATGGAATTACTAAAGCACTAAAGGGTATGGTTTGTAACCTACCATCAGCGATAATAACTAATCTTTTATTCCCTAGCTGTTTAGCAACAGGTTTCAGCAACATTTGACTAACAGTATCAACGGCTAAAACACCTTGGGTAGGACGCATCCTAATTGGTACTAATTCTTGTTGTTGAAAATTTTGCACAGCTTTCTCAATATCTGCCTGTTTAGGTAATTCATAACTGTTAATACTTGTTTTTGTTACTGCCCAAAGATAGCTGCGCTCTTCTCCTAATGAGTATTCTAAAAGCAGTGTATTATCATCAAGTAAAGTTGACTGAATTTCTGATAAAGTTAGAGGTTGCGGTTGAGTGATAGCAGCATAATTAGGACTAGTAACTTTAATCTTTGCCTTAATTTCTTCACGTTGTTGGTAAAGTTGAAAAAGCTCTGTTTCTAAGGCAGTGGCTTGTTCAGGCGTATACTGACTATTTAACAATTCGACTTGGCGTTTTTCTAGCTCATCAATTTGCTTGCTAATCATGCTTTCTTGTTGTAGCAACTCTGTGTTAGCACTACTACGAAGGTCTGCTTTCGCTTCAGCAAGTAATTCTATGAGACTGCGCGCGCGCGAACGTTCGCTGGCGTGAAGCGCTTTTGCATCATACCCTGCTAATGGATTAATTTTATGTAACCTCATTAATAGGTCTATATAAAAGTCATATCTATCCCGCCTTATAGAAAAGAAAGAGGTACGAAGCTGCTGACTATAAACACTAGTTCGCAAATCCTCAGTAATTTTAATAGAAGCTTCCATTTTGATTAGAGCTTCTGCAAGATTATTTCGCTCACTCTCAACACGAGCAATCTGATAAAGTGCATCAGCTTCTCCAAAACGATCGCGTGTTGCTTTCTTGATTGATAATGATTGATTTAAAGTATCTAACGCCTTTTGACGTTCACCAATGCGATTGTATAATACACCTAAATCCCATAGAATATGTCCTTCGTCAATCTTTTCGCCTAATTCTCTATAACCTAACACTGATTTTTTATAAAATTCAATTGCTTTGTTAGATTCGTCAAATGTCCCATAAACAGAGCCAAGATGTCGATAAACTCTAGCTAATTCGGAACGATTTCCAAGTTCTTGATAAAGCTTTTGTGCAGTCATTAGCGCATCTAATGCTAGTTGTTTTTTATCCAAAGTTTCATAAACTTGACTTATATGAATATAAGCACGAGCTTCTCCAGCTTTATAACCTGCTCGCTTTGCAACTTCTATAGCTTGCTTATAGTAATATATTGCTTTTTGATTATCACCGTTACCGTCATCATAATAACCCCAGGCTATTTGAACTAAAGTATTACATTCACCAATGCGATCGCCTGCTTTTTGATATACTTTTAGCGCCTGTTCATATAATTCCATTCCTTTTTGTTTAGCACCTAAAAAGAAATAGTGAATCCAGCCCATATTAGAGTAAGTTCGCCCAATTCCAGCTACATCACCTACTTGCTGATAAAGTCGTTGTGCTGCCTCTAAATAATCTAAAACTTTCTGTCTTTCTCCAAAAACGTTATAAAGCATAGCTAACTCGTGCAAAGTTCTAGCCTGTAAGAGAACTTCACCTAATTCTGCAAAAATTGGTAGTGCTTGGTTGTAGTATGTTAATGCTTGTTCTGAATCTCCCAAAGATTCGTACAGTTTAGCTATACTTCTTAAAATTGTCGCTGACTGTAAACGAGCCTCGCGCGCTGAAGCTTGAGTAGGTGGTATTTTCAAAGCTTGAAGTGCCTCTAGATATTTCTCAATTGCCTGTCGTTTCGATAGTGCCGTTCCTTGCTGCGAGAGTTTTTCCGCTTCTGCTACAGCTTTATCGGCTGTAAGATGATTAGTATTAGCTTGAGTAATTACTGGTTGTTGAGGAATCGCAAATAATGGCTCGGACAACGAGAAAACACTCAAAAATACAGTTAAACCAAGCAGGAATGTTTTCATTTTAAACAATTTTTTAAGGTGTTAATGTAGTTGGTTGTTCTATTATTTCTAATGCAGTAAGGTTTTTTAATAAGTCATGAATAATATCTTTCTGTCCTAATCGTATAGCTCTGCCTAGCGCGTCATACCATAAACCCGCTTCCGCTAAAATATCTACATTAGCTTGGTCATCGCGTTGCATACGCACTTGAGCAGGCATTTTTACCACATCTATTTCTGCCATTGCAACTAAATTATTAGCTGGTTGGTCTGGGTAACATAAAATTACTACCTGCCATAAATATCTTTTTCCCACCTTAAGACTTGGCTTATTCTTGGGTAGAGATAAACTCATAATTCCATATTTACTCTGCATTAGAAACTGCTGTTGCAGTTGGGGTTCACCTTTATCATCATATTTATACAGCTTAAACTCAATCGGTAAGGGTTTGGAGTCGGGGACAAACCAAGCAAAGGTAGGACGAATAGAAGCAGTTTGTCCAACGTGCTTTTGAGGAGCTAGTAGCTTTAAATATGTTTCGCTGTTAGTTTCACATCCTCCTCTACTACCTGTAGTTGTTGTCCGACCACTTGGTGGACGCTGACCGCGAGGGGGCTTATATTCAGCAAGAACAATTGTTGTTGAAGTCAAAAGTAAGCTAGTAATACCAATGGTAACTAGCTGGCGAACTATATAGTTGTTGCTCATAATCTGCTTGAATTTTTAATTTCCAGATCAAGCGAGGTATTTATACATAGATAAGTTATAGTATACACTTAAATATTTAAGTGGCTATTAAAATCTTCTTTGCCTTCTCTTGGGTATAGGCCAAGTTAACTCACAGACAGTACCTTTAGTAGGTAAAGGCGCCCGCGTAAATTTTCCTTTCAGTTTTCGAGCTAAATTTCTAGATAGCTGTGTTCCTCTGCCTTCTAATACAGAGTCAACACCTTGCCCATTATCTGTAATTCTGAGTGTGTACCAACCTTCTTCACAAGTGCAAGTGACTTTTAAGCGAGTTACTCCACTAGCATGTTTTCCAACATTACACAAGGCTTCTTCTAGAAATCGACACAATTCCCGCTTTTGCTCAATAGTTAGGTGTTGGAGGTCGATGGGTTCAAAGCTAGGGACTTTCACTTTGAGGGTTTTAAAGCAAGGGAAGTCTCGCTCTAAGGTTTTATTGTAAACTTCATAGAGAAGCTCATGGATTGGTACTTGTAAATCAATTTCTATACCTTGTCCTAAATAGAGAATTTCTCTTTGAGTTAAGGTTTCCCGCTTCATCGACTCATAAACCGCGCGTAATTCTTGGTTAAGGTGTTCGAGTTCTGAGATAAGTTGATTGGATGCTAAATCACGTTCTCTCGCATTTCTCATTAGTTGAGCAAGAGTTTGCAACGGGCCGTTATGGATAGTATCAAACGCGCGTTCTATAATCAGTTGATGTTGTTTAATTTGAGACTTGAGATTTCGCTCATATTGATAAAAAGCAGCTAGCCCAATTCCATTTATAACTAAGATAAATAAAGCTGGTACTACTGGTATCCACCATCCCCATAGTATAGATAAATAACTAGCTGCAATTAATCCAATACAGGCAACACCAATACTCAAAATATTTTTTAAAGGAGAATGAATCAACCTTCCAAAAGCCATCCCTATCACTCCCCAAGCGAATATCCACAAGTATTCCCAACCATCTGTCCAGGTTTGTAACAGAGGGCGTTTGTTTTTGACTGCACTAATAATTTGGCTAACAGCATGAGCTTGAATTTCTACGCCATAAACTTGACCTGAGCCAGGATTTTCAGATGCAATAGCAGATGTATTGATAATATCTTTGGCACTAATGGCAGTCATACCAATAATCACAATGCGATTCCGCAACCAATTAGGATTAAATTTGCCAGTTTTAATATCATTAAGACTCAGAGTGCGGAATCGTGCTTGACCACTGCGATAATTGATTAGTATTTGGACTCCACCAGCATCGGCGCCTACATATCCACCAGAATTTGCTAAAAATTGAGGTAGTTCAGTATCACCAAATCTCATTGCGTCTGGATTTTTTATACCATTTTCGAGGGTAATACCTTCGCTATCTAAATAAGTTGCGGCTAAACGTATAGACAAAGAAAATTTGTAGTCATTACCATTATTAATTGGCGTTAAAAGTAAGCTGCGCCTAAGACGGTTATCTGCATCTAACATCACATCAGCAAAGCCAACTTGTTCAGGTGGTAATGTTGGTGGTGGTTCAATTGTTTCTGGTAGTACTTTCTCAATCGCAATCAAGTTTTTAACGCTCTTAAACGCAGCTACCAGCTCAGGATAACCAGGGGGAACTGCTATATTCCTAATAATATCAAGACCAATAACTCTAGGTTCGTATGTTTTTAATTTTATTAGCAATTCTGCCAAATCTCTATCTCGTATTGGATAGCCTGCGCTTTCGATATCTTTTTCATCAATACCAATAATCACAATTCGTTCATCAATAGGTTCAGATGGGCGTAGGCGGAGAAAATTATCTAAAGCTTGCCATTCTAGATACTGAAGCGAGCCAGTTATACGAGCTAAAATGATAATTATAATCATGGCAATTCCTGGCAATGTCCCTACACGCCAATTAGCTATTTCTGCTTTAATTCGTTGCCAACTATTAGTTACCAATTCCTATTTCCCTAATCTATTAAACCTTCTTCTCTAGCTCGCATTTCGGTTTGAATGCGGATATTCTTTCCTTCTTCAGGATAAACCTCTAAAACATCTTGTACCTTAGTCCAATAGTGACGTACCATGCGTTCAGATACGTACATCCGTTCTGCAATTGCCTTGTCTTGCAATCCTTGTTCAAAAGCTAAAGTCAGTACAGTCAGCCACTCTGGTTTAACTTCCAATCCAGGTTGCACCGCTTTAATGTCTTTAGTATAACTCAATCCTCGTAGTACCCAGTCCACGCGGTTTAAAATTTCTTTGCTAGAAAGACTTTTATCAGCGACAGCGAAGGCGCCTTGATGAGCATAAATATCAGCTCTAATCCTAACTAAAGCTTTAATATAAGTACTTTGCACCAGCAAATTGAGGGTAGGATAGTTCTTAAGCAGAGTTCTCAATAGTTGAATACCTGTATCAGTTTTTGCAGAGTCTCCAGGTTTTTCTGGAATAGAAAGATCCATAACAACAAGGTCTGGTTTGGCTTTCTCCACTTGCTCAATACCCATCTGTGCCGTTTGTGCCGTGAAAATTTCCGCTTCTGGATACTGGCGCCTTAGCATACTAAGCGTTCCGTCCAGGAGTAGTTCATGGTCATCAATAACAACAAATTTCAGCTTGGCAGGTGCAGGTAAATCTTGGCTCATTACAGGTTTATAGATAAAAGGCAGGCAATCTTTAGGTATTATCGAATACTTATACCAAATTCAAAAAGCTTTGCGACACTTGCCTTACTCCTGCTTACTAGTGTGTAGCGTATACACACATCTCTGTCATTCCCTGCCGAAAATCATAATATCAGTAACGGGACGCCTGTTACCCCGTTAAGCTATGTATATGCGTTTTTTATACTAATGATAATTGCTAATGCGTATTAGGTGATTTTGTTTAGCTATCCCTGGTATGTTGTTTTTATTGCAAAGCTTACCTCGTTCTCAGGAAGTATGAGGTGTAGGCGATTACACGTGTTGTTGATTGGATGCAGCTTCATAAAATTTGTTGGAGTAGCAAGCGTATGAAATTGTTAAAAACTCTGGAGGATTTACATAAATGTGAAGCTATCAGAATAATAAATGCTTATCCTGCAAGCTATTTGCGGTCGTTCTAGTCGGCTTTGTAAGTCACATTTTTATTTGCGTGTACAATTTTTTGTTTATGTAACTAAGACATTTGTAAAGTATGAAAAAGTGGTTAATATTAACTTTTTGTACAATTTTATTAGTAATTGTACTTATGCCCAGTAAGAGTTTAGCAAATGAAAAAGTTTGTAGATTAACAGGATTATTCTGTCCACAGGCAATTCCAGGAACGTCATGGGTTTCAAAACTTGGTCCTGTTACCTCAATTCCATTAAGAACATATGAACAATTATATTTCCAAGGCAATATTTATGGTTATAGAACAAATATTTTAATTGATGTAGATTTTAACCAGCAACAAATTCAAAAGTTAAGACTTGCTCATGCAGTGGCGTGGTACTTAACTAAACCAGAGAACCAAGAACAATTTAAGAGATGCATACGACAGTATGCTAGAACTAATCTGTTTCCTGAAAAAGGAATAAGTCCTAAACTATCTGAGGATTATGCTGATAATTTAGTTGCTTTAATAAATAAAACTCAAGGGACAATACTAAGAATAAATTACTTTAATCCTCCAAAACAAAAAGGAAGTATTATATTAGGTAATGCTTTACTTGGAACTAATTGGGTGAATGAAGGCTTTCTAATGAATGTTAATCCCGAAGGTTTAGATATGGATAAATTTCACCCAGACAACTTTGGTAAATGGGCGGCAACCATACTACATGAAATGATGCACAATATAGGTTATAACCATCCTGACTGGATAAAAGGACCAGAGGACGTAGAGGGAAGTTTAATTTATGAAGCAGATTGGTGTCTTGGTAGAAAGAATGCAGATAAAGAACCTAATTCTATTAATTTAATGTTGCAAGATTCCAACAGACCATCGGGTAGTATTCCTTACTACACTGATTAATTAGAATTATTTTCCCTGCAAAAAGAGAATATAGTACCAACGATGCCTGTTTGAAGCTGCCTTTTTCTTCGTACATCCTTTAAGCTGAAGTTCTTTCCTAACAAAAAGCTAGTTATGCTTGGATTTTCACATTATTTGCAAAGCCTAATCCCCACTGGAGATTAAGGGATATAGTATGTAATTCTGTTCTTATTGAAGTATAAAATAAATAAAACTCCTGTGGAATGGGTATTTGCTAGTTTGGTTGTACTACTAAGCTAAAATATGCAATCTTGTAAAGCTTACTAATGCTAAATACTAATAATATTACTAATGGACGTTAGATGATTTGTAACGAGCAAATTCTCTAAATTGTTATATAGATTCGCGTCAGTTTTTCATCTATCGCAGTGGTTTTTGTAAATCAATGTAAATTTGACTGATAAGCTGCATAAACCTATAATTTTGTCCGAATAAGTATGCAAGAAGGTAAAGGAACAAATATGCACTCATTAAAAGCAATTTTTCTATCTTTATTAGCAGTTGGTCCAATGGCGGTATCTTTGTCAGTTGTATCAGTTAATAATGCTAATGCTCAAGCTGCTAGTCAAACTTTGGCACAATGTGTTAAGGAGCTGAATGATGCTTACCCCTCATACGTGGGTTCAGATATTTTCAGAAGACATACTCAAGTTTGTCTAAACAATCTAGCTACTCAAACACCCACAGAATCTTTAGGACAATGTGTGGCAGGTATGAACCGTGTTTATCCCTCATACGTAGGTTCAGATGTTACGGCTGTTCATACGGAAGCCTGTAATAATTTGCTAGTGGCACAAAGGTCAAATTCTAACCGACAGGTACAACCTACTCAAAATGGGACTTTTTTCGTTATTCCTGGAGCTTCCCGCACATCTCCTCAAGAGTTTGCGAATTGTGTAAATGGGCAAATGTATAAACAGAAACAAGTTTGTATTGATCCGTGGGGAGGTATTGATGAAAGCTGTTTTTACCGAGGAAGAGGTGGAAGGACAACTGTCTCGGAACCAACAGGCGTGACTATTGAACAAGCACGAGTTATCTGTGGTGGTTAAGCTGGTATGTTGAGTTGACGTAATGAAGCCCAACAATAAAAGCAAAGTTTTTGCAATGAGCGATTACTTTAGCGTGTAATTTTTACAAGAATAGCGAGCGCAAATTATAGTTTGCGCTCGCACTTCTCATAATATCATGTCCGATAATGTAACCATAATAAAATACTTGTAAAGACGCGAAATTTTGCGTCTTTATATTATGGTAATTAACCGGGCATGATAGAACTCAATACTTGAAAAAAATACCGAGGATCTTTATCATTATTTTATACAAGATTTACATTATTTGTATGATTATACATTGCTAGTTCAATTTTTGAGTGTTAGATTGTTGACATCCAAAAATTACATATACTGTTAATGATAATATTTAGGTTATCTTTGCAGCTTAATGTAATATTTTTTTATTTGCGTTTCTTGATGCTGTGTCTGTGAGCAACGATATTAATTGTTTTGCTAATTTTGCCTCGCATTTTTTTGTTTTCAGGATAAATTCGTGATTTTGAATTTGATTTAGTTGCATTGAAATTACTGGGATGTTTTCGTGATAATCGCTGCGCCCGGAAAGGCGCGACTTTTATTTACTACATTGCAATTAAATATTTAAAATTTGAATGCCGAATTGCAGCAGATTAACAGTCATAGTCAAAATACCAGGAATACAAATTGATAAGGAATAAAAGAAATGAACAACAATTCAAACCTACCTGCACCTGATATTGCTGATATCAAAGCATTACTACCTGAAGGCACGCCACGTTGGATTTCAAACGCCATTACGTACAACTTCATGCCCTCTTTGCCAATCGCTTACACCAATGGATCAAAACTAATAACACGTGCTGTCGATGGTATTGGCGAACGCTTTCAAAACTTTCAGCCATTAGTGGAAAGCCAAAAATTGGCAGCAGAAGCTGCATTACAACTTTGGGCTGATGTTGCAAACATAAAGTTTGAGCGTAAAGCAGACAAAGCTCTACAGCTTGCTGATTTCTTAACCCCACCTGAAATTAAATATACTTTGGAAGCGATTAAAAAGTATGATGATTTTGCCAACGCTGTAGATAAATCTGCTGGGAAATATTTTGGTTTTCCTGTAGTCGAAGGCTCTGATATCCGTTTTGGCACAGTTGACCTAGGTAAGGAAAGGTCAGGTGGCGCCATCTATCCTCCCACAAGAGAAGAGCTAAAAAGCAGGATGGAAGAGGCGAAAAACAACTTCTTTGATGAGGTTGACCGCATTATTAAGCCTATTAACACTGCAATTGATAAACTGAACGAACTTAATCTTCTGAATCGCATCCCTGGTGTTGAGGTCAATCTAATACCCAAACTCCCAACTGCTTCTAAGATTTTTCCTTTTGGAACACTTAAACTTGGCGTTTATGGTGATGTTTTTATCAACAATAATTATGAAACTGGAGGCGAATATAATAAGCCTGAGTTAATTGGTATACCAGGTTCAAAAGGATTTCAAACATTAATTCATGAGATTGGACACGCTTTAGGATTAGAACACCCAGGCAATTATAACGCAGGAGGAGGAGGAGGTACAGATGCTCCATATCTGACTGAGGCGAAGGATTCGATGCGGTATACCATAATGTCTTACACCAATAATTTTGGTACACTTTATCCTGAAACGCCGATGATATACGACATTGCAGCGATTCAGGCATTGTATGGTGCAAACACTAAAACTCGAAACGGTGATACACCTTATAGTTGGGATAAACCGTTTGTAGCAACAATTTGGGATGGTGGTGGCACAGATACGATTAATGCTGCAAACTGGATAAGGGTTTCAATCAATTTAAATGAGGGTAAATTTAGTTCTATAGGACTGGAAAATAATCTAGCGATTGCCTTTGGAGTCACGATTGAAAATGCAATCGGTGGAACTTCTTCTGATATTCTCATAGGTAATCAAGTTAATAATCGTCTTGATGGTGGCGCGGGTGCAGACCTTTTGATTGGTGGTGCAGGTGCAGATTTTTTGATTGGTGGCACAGGCATCGACGATGCTTCCTATGCAACTTCTAAGAGCGGAGTCACTATTGATCTAGTTAATGGCAAAGGCTTTGGAGGAGACGCTGCGGGTGATACCTTGCAAAGCATTGAGAATTTATTCGGCTCAGAATTTAACGACACATTCATTCTGAATGCAAACCCCAATAAAGTAGAAGGACTTGGTGGAATTGATACAGTTTCCTATGTCAAATCAACAGCAGGAGTAAACGTCAATCTAAAAACTTGGGCTGGGTCTGGTGGATTTGCCGAGGGCGATCAACTTATAAACATTGAAAATATTCAAGGCTCAGACTTTAACGATGTACTGACCGGAAATGACAAAGTTAATGTTCTAAATGGACGAGGAGGAGATGATACCCTTGATGGCGGCGCCGGAAAAGACACCTTGATTGGTGGCGCCGGCTTCGATGTCGTCTCCTATGCATCTTCCACCACTGGAGTCATTATTGACCTCTCAACTGGTAAAGTATCTTCCGGCGATGCAGATGGAGATGTTCTTATAGAAATTGAAGGCATTGATGGTTCAGAATTTAGCGACACTTTAATTGGTGACAATAATGACAATACCTTCAATGGGCTTGGTGGCGACGATGTGTTGCAAGGACTTGGAGGAAACGATCAACTAAATGGCGGCGCCGATATTGATACTGTCATTTACGAAAGTTCTCCAAAGGGTGTAATTGTCAACATCGACGAATCTCAAAGTGTGAGCAACATCCAGGGCGCGTTTGACCTTGAATCTACTTTTAATATTACAGCAGGAAAAGCCTTCGATGGTTTTGGTGACATAGACACCCTCCGCAACATAGAAAACATCACAGGCTCTAATTATGATGATGTGTTAATTGGAAATGCCCTCAAAAATACTCTCAAGGGCTTGGCTGGCAAAGACCTGCTTATTGGCAACGGCGGTGATGACATCCTAGATGGTGGTGATGGTATTGATACTGTTAGCTACCGTCGCTCGTTCAATAGTTCTAATATTGGTGTATCTGTTGACCTAGCAAACAAAATCGCTTTCGATGGTATTGATGGACTCGACACTCTCAATAACATCGAAAACGTTATTGGTTCTGCTTACGCTGACCGTATCATTGGTGACAGCAACGCTAACACAATTCTTGGTGGCGATGGTAACGACATCATCGAAGGTCAAGATGGTAACGACCGCTTGTTCGGTGAAAATGGTAATGATGAAATCTTTGGCGGCGCCGGGGATGATTATCTCGTTGGTGGTACTGGCACAGGTTGGCCTTCAGATATTCTCAACGGTGGCGTCGGCAATGATACCGCCTCTTACATTACCGCGACATTCGGTGTTGCAGCTAGTTTGGCTGAAGGCACGGGTTGGCAAGGGGATGCCACAGGTGATAAATTTATCTCGATTGAAAACCTAGAAGGTTCATCCTATAACGACTTCCTCATTGGTGATAATGGCAATAATGTCCTCACAGGTTTAGCAGGTAATGACACTCTCGAAGGTCGGGCAGGGGATGATACGTTAGATGGTGGCGCCGGAGAAGATACACTTTGGGGTGGTGACGGCAATGACATTCTTCGAGGTGGTTCTGAAAAAGACACTTTAGTTGGCGACCTTGGTAACGATATCCTCGAAGGTGGTTTTGGTGATGATTCTCTTGATGCTGGTCTTGGTGACGATACCCTTACAGATTTGGAAGGTAACAACACGTTTTATGCAGGGGAAGGTAATAACCTAGTTACCGCAGGTTCTGGCAATGATGTCATTTATGCAGGCTCCGGTTTTGACATTATTAATGCAGGAGATGGTTTAAACAAAATCTTTGCTGGCGAAGGATTTAACCAAATTAGTTCAGGGGAAGGTAACGATATTATCTACACAGGCGCCAGCCGTGACATCATTAATGCAGGCAATGGCAACAACCAAGTTTACGCAGGCGAAGGTTTAAATGAAATCTTCACAGGCTTTGGAGATGACACTATTTATGCTGGCGCCAGTAACGATTTAATTAACGCAGGCAATGGTCGCAACCTGATCTACGCCGCAGAAGGTAATAATCTCATTGGTACAGGCGCCGGTAATGATATTGTTTACGCGGGTTCCGGTAGCGACTGGATATTTACAGGTGCAGGCGATGATGTTATATACGCCGCAGAAGGTAACAATTTAATTGCGGCAGGCACCGGCGATAATTTACTTTATAGTGGTAGCGGTCGCGATTTATTCGTTCTTTCGAGCGGTACTGGGTCAACTACAATTAACCAATTCCAAAGCCACGATCGCCTTGGTCTCATCGGTGGTCTAAGCTACGACCAATTATCTATAACCCAAAACCAACAGGGCAATGAGTTCTCCACCCAAGTTAGCATTGCCTCCACTGGGGACTTACTTGCTAGCCTCAAGTGGGTAGAAGCTAGTTCTATCACCCGCAACTCATTTGTTGACGCAGAAAGTTTAGGGATGTTACAACCCAATGGCGCCGCAGGTCGTAGTCTTCTTGCTGGGCTGATGACTTCGGGCGTTGAGACAGGACTATCCGTTCCCTCAGTCCTTGACCTCCAGCAACAGGCAATTGCATCTGGTAGTCCTTTCAATCTTGCTAGAGGTATCGTGTAGAGACTCCTGCGTGTTGCGTCTTTGTATATTGCGTGTTTTCTGGAAAACTTGTGATTTATCTCATGAAACAAACATGGCTTTGCCATCATCGCAATAATTTAGCTCGCGCTTGTCAAAGGCGGGCTTTTTCATTGTGCGATGGGCATATCGTCTATTTAAATGTACTC
>ERZ1066120.980-NODE-980-length-20711-cov-13.248790_pt1 | contig 20711 bp, 21 predicted proteins | sample MGYA00382767_ERZ1066120 | MGnify/ENA primary metagenome ERZ1066120 (study PRJEB33369, sample SAMEA5778350) | biofilm metagenome | biome: Industrial cooling water; feature: Water cooling tower basin; material: Biofilm | place: United Arab Emirates | collected...
ACCCTTCGACAAGCTCAGGGCGAACGGATGTGGGTTGCGGGGCGCGGACCCCTCCCCTACCTGCGCCCACCCATGGCACAACCTCCGATCCTGAGCTGGGAAGGTCTCGGACTGCAGCAGGGCGGCCGCTGGCTTTTCGGCGGGCCGCCGGGTGCAGGTATGGACCTCCATATCGGCCCTCGCGACCGGCTGGCGCTGATCGGCCGAAACGGCGCGGGCAAAACCACGTTGTTCCGTCTGATCGACGATCAGATCGAGGCCGATCGGGGGCAGCGCAAGGTCAAGCCGGGCACCCGCATCGTGCTGCTGGAGCAGGACCCGGACTTCGCTGAGCACGCCACCTTGATGGATTGGGCGCTCTCGGGCGAGCACCCGCCCGCGGTCCACGAGGTCGAGGCGATCGCGGGCCAGCTCGGCATCGACATGAGCCGGGCTAGCGGGGGCGCGAGCGGAGGCGAGCGCCGCCGTGCCGCGATCGCTCGCGCTCTGGCGCAGGACCCCGACCTGCTGCTGATGGACGAGCCCACCAACCACCTCGACCTCGCGGCGATCGAGTGGCTGGAAGACTGGCTGACCCGCTACAAGGGCGCGTTCCTGGTCATCAGCCATGACCGGACATTTCTGAAGCGGTTGACCAACGCAACGCTGTGGCTCGACCGTGGGGCGCTGCGGCGCAAGGAAGTCGGCTTCGGCAGCTATGAGGCGTGGGAAGAGGCCGTCTATGCCGAAGAGGCGCGCGCCGCCGAGAAGCTCGACGCCAAGCTCAAGCTGGAGGCGCATTGGCTGGAGCGGGGGGTCACCGCGCGGCGCAAGCGCAACCAGGGGCGGCTCGAGAAGCTTTGGCAGATGCGCGCCGCCCGCGCCGCAATGATCTCCAGCGCCGGGACGGCCAAGCTCAAGCTGGCGACGGAAGAGGACTTCAAGTCCAAGTCGGTGATCGTGGCGGAGGGCATCAGCAAGGTCTACGGCTCCCGCGCCATCATCAAGCCCTTCACCCTGCGTATCCAGCGTGGGGACCGGATAGGCATCGTCGGCGCGAATGGCGCTGGCAAGACCACGCTGCTCAAGATGCTGACCGGCGAGCTCGCGCCCGACAGCGGCACGGTCACGATCGCCAAGACGCTGGCGGGGGTCACCATCGATCAGCAGCGTAGCCTGATGGGTGCGGACAAGACCGTGCGCCAGGTGCTGGCCGAGGGCGGCGACTGGATCGACGTGCGCGGCAACCGCAAGCATGTGCAGGGCTATCTCAAGGAGTTCCTGTTCGATCCCGGCATCGTCGACATGAAGGTCGGCGTGCTGTCGGGCGGCGAGAAGAGCCGGCTGCTGCTCGCGCGGGAATTCGCCAAGGCGAGCAATCTGCTGGTGCTGGACGAGCCGACCAACGATCTCGATCTGGAGACGCTCGACCTGCTGCAGGAGGTCATCGCGGATTATGAGGGCACGGTGCTGATTGTCAGCCACGACCGTGACTTCCTCGACCGGACGGTGACGTTGACGCTGGGCCTCGACGGCAGCGGCAAGGTGGATATCGTTGCCGGTGGCTACGAAGATTGGGCGAAGCGCAGGGCAGGCCCACCCCCGGCCCCTCCCGCAAGCGGGAGGGGAGAACAGCGCGCAACCGCCCCTCTCCCGCCTGCGGGGCGGGTTGGGGGTGGGCCCAGCAAGCCCAAGCTCTCCTACAAGGACCAGCGCGACTACGAGCTGCTGCCCGCGCGGATCGAGGAATTGGAAGCTGCGGTCGCGAAGGGCGAGGCGCTGCTCGGCGATCCCGATCTCTTCACTCGCGATCCCGCGCGGTTCGACACGATCATGAAAGGCATCGCCGCCGCCCGCGCTGAGAAGGAGGCGGCGGAGGAGCGTTGGCTCTCGCTCGCCGAGCTCGTGGAAAGTGCCTGACCAGCCCCATGCACTTTTGGGCGCTGAAATAGCGGCCTGCCGCGTGTGCGAGGCGCATATCGAGCCCCGCCCCGTTGCCAGCTTCAGCCCCACCGCACGGCTGGTCATCATCGGGCAGGCGCCCGGCACCGCAGTCCACGCCAGCGGCATTCCCTGGGACGATCCCAGCGGCGACCGGCTGCGCGAATGGACCGGGCTCGATGCCCAAACCATGTATGATCCTGCCCAGGTAGCGCTCGTGCCGATGGGATTCTGCTACCCCGGCAAGGCCAGCGGCGGCGACAAGCCGCCACGCCGCGAATGCGCGCCGCTGTGGCATGAGCGGATAATGGCGTTCCTCCCTGCCGACCGGCTAACGCTATTAGTGGGCACTCACGCCCAGGCGCGCTATCTGCCCGAGGCGAAGCACCTTTCCCTCGCCGAGCGCGTGCGCCGCTTCGCCGAATTCCTACCGGCATTCTTTCCCCTGCCTCACCCCTCCTGGCGCAGCACGATGTTCATGCGAAAGAATCCGTGGTTCGAGGCGGAAGTCTTGCCGGTCCTGCGGCAGGAAGTGGCTCGCCGTGGACCGCAGACCGGGGGTGTTTGAAAAATTCGCTGTTCCCAGCAACGTCTTCATTTTGTTAGCAGAATGAAGCCGATGCGACCATCGAAGCGTAACCTTACAACCGGACTGTCTCACGCCCCCGGCAACCGATAGAAATCCGCCACGCGATCGAGCGCCAACCGGAGCACCAGCTTGCCCGATCGGGCCGGCCAATCGAGCGCCCGCTCGGCATGGGGCAGGCTCTCGCAGGCGCAGACCACGCGCCACAACACATCGCATAGGCCCGCGCCCGCCGCCGCCATAGCGCCATCGAAGCGGCGCTTGGCTGCGAGCTGCCGCTCAGCCGGCGAAGCTCCCGCGCCCGGCCCGCCCTTCAACCGCACCGGGTCCCAACGCATGGTGACGCTGGGCGCGAGGCCCGCCTGCTCGAAATCCGCGCGCAGCTTCTCGCCCGCAAGGAACGGTCGCTCGGCCAGATGCCCGCGCGCATAGAGCCAGGCAAGCGGCGATTCCGCGAGGTTGACGGTCACGCTCCGGCGATTGCGCCGGGGGCGCTGGCGGTGTCGCGGCCCCTCCGATGACAATTCGCGTTCGGCCAATGTGCGTTTCATCGAGCTCATCCCTTCTCAGCGAATCACCACTTGCGTTTTTTCGGTTCATGTAGGAAAGTGAAAAAACCGCTTTGGTTATCACGAGAGTATTATGATCAATCGCATCCGCACCATTCGCAAAGAGCGCGGGATGACGCTCGCCGATCTGGCCGAAGCCTGCGTGCCGCCCACCACCCCGCAAACGGTGGGGCGGCTCGAAACCGGCATGCGCACGCTGAGCACCAAGTGGATGGACCGGCTGGCGAAAGCTCTGGGCGTTGAACCCGAATTGCTGGTGCGGGGGGAAGAAGCCGAAGCCGTCCAGGTGGTGGCGACGCTCGGCGAACGCGGCCCGCAGGCGCTGGCTAACCCGCGCGATGCTTTGCCCCCCACGGCGCTGGGCGGCGATGGCCCGCTGATGGTGCTGCAAATCGATTATCCTCACGGCGAATATCGCCCCGGCGATCAGCTCTGGCTACGCGAGATCGAGCCCGGCGATGCGGCGCGAGCGGTCAACCGCGACGTGCTGGTCCCACGCAAAGGCGGGCGCTTCGCCTTCGGCCGCCTGATCGATCGCCAGGGCGACAAGATCGGCGTGCTCCCTCCCGGGCACGGACAGAAGCAACAGGTGGTCGAGAACCCGGTGTGGATCGGGGTCGCCGAAATGCTGGTGCGGCGGCTCTAACGCTCGTGCGCGAGGCGTTCGCCCAAGGCACCGTCCACGTGGCTTCGGCGGAACTGCAGGCAGCGATACAGGCCGACCCAAGAACCCTTGTCCTATGGCGGGCGCTCACCCCGCTGGGCCGCAACGAGTTCATCTGCTGGGTCGAAGACGCGAAAAAGCCCGAGACGCGCCAGCGCCGCATCCGGCGAACCTGCGAGGAACTGCGGGAAGGAAAAAAGCGCCCTTGCTGCTGGGCAGGATGCATCCACCGCACCGACAAGCCGCCGAGCAAATGGCGGCAGGCGGTTTTGATCGAAAAGGCGACCAGATAATCCTTTCCTAGCGCGCCCGAGCGCTCACGGTGCCGCGTTCCAGGCTCTTCGATTATGCCTTTCTTCTCCCGCGATTACGTGCAGGGTGCCTGTCGAAGTTCGGTAGGTTGCCGTAACTTAACACCCAGCGCGGCCCCGCCGCTCACGTCGCGCTTAAGGAGGCCGCAATGACCGGTTCTGCCGCTTCCGAACACCCGGTTGCCGGTGTCGACGAGATCTTGATCACCGACGAATTGGCAAGCCGACCATCCCGTCCGCCCGACCATGCGCAGGAGAGCCGGGCGCTGGGGCTTCTGGCGCACGAGATGGCGATAAACCCGCGCGGCGTGCTCCACAAATGCGCGGAGCTAGTCATGGAGCTTTGCAACGCGGACTCCGCCGGTATCAGCATTTTGGAACCTGGCGGAGCAAGCGGCGTCTTCCGGTGGCAGGCGGCGGTGGGTGGATTTGCGCGACACCTGAATGGCGCCATGCCGCGCGAGGCAAGTCCTTGCGGCACGGTCATGGAACGGGACTGCGTTCTCTTGTTCCACAACGCGGAACGGTGCTTTCCGGAACTCCGCTGCGTTGAACCCCCAATTTATGAAAACCTGCTGGTGCCCTGGCATGCGAAGGGTGAGCCAGTGGGTACCCTTTGGGCCATAAAGCACACTGCGGAGGGCCGCTTTGACGCGGAGGATGGTCGCATCCTGCAAAGCCTGGCTCGCTTTGCGGCAGCGGCGTTCCAAATGATTGCGACGCTCGAAGAGGTCACGGCCGAACGGTCGGCACTGCGTGCGGGCGAGGAAAAGTATCGCAAGCTGTTCAACTCTATCGACGAAGCCTATGCCGTTGTGGATGTCCTGAAGGACGACGCCGGGCGATGGCATGACTTCCGTTTCGTGGAGGTCAACCCAGCCTTTATCAAGCACACCGGCATGCCCGATCCCGTGGGCCAGACCTCGACCCAATTGCTCGGGAAAGCCAATCCGCGCTGGGCTGAGCTTTACGGGCAAGCGCTCGACACCGGCCAGCCGCTGCGCGTCGAGGAAGGCGAGCCCACGCTCGGCAAATTGTTCGACCTGAATATCTTCGCACTCGATCACGAGACCAATCGAGTGGCAATCTTGTTTACCGACATAACCGTGCGCAAGCAGACTGAAGCTGTCTTGCGGCAAAGCGAGGAGCGGCAATCTTTCCTGCTGTGGCTGAGCGACGCCATGCGCGCCGAGCCGGATGCGGACGCGATTGCAATGTTGGCGCTGAAAACGCTCAGTGCGCGCCTAAAGCTGGATCGCTGCTATATCGCCGAATACCGCCTAGAGGACGACTGGGCGGATTTCACGCATCAGTTCATGGAGGAAGGGCTCGATCCCTTACCCAGCGGCATCCGCCTGTCCGATTTTCCTGAAGCCCTGCAGATTGCCATGGGCGACACATTGGTAATCGACGATGTGGGAAGCGCCGATTTTCTCTCCGACGTCGACAAGCGCAACATGCAGGCGCTGGGCATGGGCGCACTCGTTGCAGCAGCCGCGCGCCGAGGCGAGAACCTGCCATTGTGGACGATCGTCGCCGTATCGACGGGCGCCCGCGCCTGGGCCGCCAGCGAGGTCGCGCTGATCGAGGAAGTCAACGAGCGCACCTGGGCAGCGATGGCGAGAGCCCGTGTCGAAGAGGCTCTGCGCGGGAGCGAGGAGCGGCTCGCGTTGGCGGTCGATATCGGCGAGCTCGCAGCCTGGGACTGGGACCTCTCAACCGGCGCCGTCACCTGGAACGAGCGACACTATTTGATGGAAGGCTATGTGCCGGGTGAGGTGATGCCGAGCTTTGAAGCCTGGGCTGCGCGATTGCACCCCGAAGATCGGGACAACACGATCGCAAGCATCGAGCGAGCCCGAGATTGCCGCGAACCCTATGTTCACGAATTCCGGACGCAATGGCCCGATGGGACTGTGCGCTGGTGTTCGGCGCGCGGCCAGTTCTACTATGGCCCGGACGGCAAGCCGCTGCGCATGATCGGGCTCATGGAGGATGTGACCGAGCGCAAGCTGTCCGAGGCGGCGCTGTTCGAAGGGCAACAGAGGCAACAGGTCCTGGTGGCGGAGTTGCAGCACCGCACTCGTAATCTCATGACGGTGGTGGGATCGCTGATGCGGCAAACGGCGGACGAGTGCACATCTCTCGACGAATTCGAACGGCAGTTCAGCCATCGGTTGGCCGCGCTCTCGCGAGTTCAGAGCCTGTTATCGCAGCTTTCGCGGGGCGAGCGGCTGAGCTTTGCGGACCTGCTACGGAGCGAGCTGATGGCTCTAGGAGCGCCGGCCGAGAAACTCACGCTCAGCGGCCCCGAAAACATTCCCCTGCGGTCGGCCACGGTCCAGACGTTTGCATTGGCGCTGCACGAATTGACGACGAATGCGGTGAAGCACGGGGCCTTCGCCGCGCCGGGCGGGCGCCTGGCAGTGCACTGGTCCGCCGACACCGATCCCAATGGGGCCAGGACGTTGATGGTCGATTGGCGGGAAAGCGGCCTCGCGCTGGCCGCGTGCGGCGGGCTCGGAGCCAGCAGCGGCTATGGCCGCGAGCTGATCGAACACGCACTGCCCTATCAGCTTGGGGCCCAGACCACCTATGAGCTGACTCCCGACGGCGTGCATTGCACGATCACAGTGCCGCTCTAAGCCTCGCCGCGCGCGATCCGTTCCTGTCGGTCTGCCGCCGTCTCGCTGGGCACGAAGCTGTCCGACTTGACGCCGAGCCAGATCAGGATCGGGGCCGACATATAGATGGAGCTGTAGGTGCCGACGAAGATGCCGAAAGTGATCGCGGCGGTGAAGCCGAAGATTACGTCAGGGCCGAGCACCAGCAGTGCCACCAGCGTGATCAGCAGCGATACCGAGGTGACAACGGTACGGCTGAGCGTTTCGTTCACCGACAGGTCGAGCAGTTCCGCCATCGGCATCTTGCGATAGCGCATCAGGTTTTCGCGCACGCGATCATAAACCACGATGTTGTCGTTCAGCGAATAGCCGATGAGCGTGAGCAGGGCAGCAACGATATTGAGATCGAATTCCATCTGCGTGAGCGAGAACAGGCCCAGCGTCAGGGTAACGTCGTGAACGAGGGCGAATAGAGCGCCGACGCCGAACTGCCATTCGAAGCGGACCCAGATATAGATCGAGATGCCGATGGCGGCGAGGATCAGGGCCAGCATGCCGTCGCGGAACAGCTCGTCGGACACTTTGCCTGAAACCGAATCCACTCCGTCTATGCGCACTTGCGGATAGGCCTGGCGAACCGTGGCCGTGATTTGCGCCGCCATGCGTTCGGCCATCGCCACGCGCTCGGTCTCCCCTTCGGGCAGGCGCATTCGCACCGAGACCGCGTTGGGCGCGCCGAACTGCTGAATGATCGGCTCCCCATAACCCAGCTGGTCGATCCTTTCGCGTAAGTCAGCCAGCGGCGCTTCCTGCTGCCCTACAAAAGTCATGCGGACCATTTGCCCGCCGACGAAATCGACGCCGAGGTTGAGGCCCTTGGTGAACAGCAAACCGACCGACGCGGCCATCAGCAGCAGGCTGACGACGTAGAACGGTATCCGCCAGCGCAGGAAGCGGATGTTGGTGTTGTCGGGGATGAGCTTGAGAAGTTTCATAACGCGCTTCCTACAGCACCAGATCGCTGGGGCGTTCGCGCCGCAGATAGCCGGCGACCCACATCCGCGTGAGCGTGACGGCGGTGAAGACCGAGGTCACGATGCCGATGATCAGCACCACCGCGAAGCCGCGGATCGGCCCGCTGCCGAAGATGAACATGATCACGGCGGCAATGGTGTTGGTGATATTGGCATCGAAGATGGCGCGGCTGGCTTCCTTGTAACCCGCCTCCACTGCCTGGACGACGCGCCGCCCGCGCGCACGCTCTTCGCGAATGCGCTCGTTGATGAGCACGTTGGCGTCCACCGCAGCGCCAACGGTGAGCACCAGGCCGGCAATGCCGGGAAGCGTCAAAGCCGCCGCTCCGCCGAGCCACGCCATGACGCCGAGGATCATGAGCACGTTCAGGATCAGCGATGCGCAGGTATATAGTCCGAAGCGACCATAGGTGATTACCATGAAGGCCATCAGGAGAGTGAGGCCGACCGCCAACGCGATCGCGCCCTTCTCGATCGAGTCCGCGCCGAGGTCCGGTCCGACGGTGCGCTCTTCGATCACCGTCAGATCGACGGGAAGTGCGCCCGAGCGCAGCGCAATGGCGAGATTATTGGCGCTCTCGGTGGTAAAACTGCCCGAAATTCGCGCCGCGCCGCCGATGATCGGCTCGTTGATGCTAGGTGCCGAGATGACCTGTCCATCGAGGATGATGGCGAATGGCTTGCCGACATTCTGGGTTGTAAGATCGGCGAACCGCTGGCCGCCCTGGCTGTCGAACTGAATATTGACCAGTGGTTCGTTGGTTTGCGGATCGACACTGGCCACGGCGTTAGTGAGATTGTCGCCACGGATGCCGCCCAGCCGGCGCACGGCAATGGTCTGGCCTTCCTGCGGGGTACCCTTGGCAAAGGGAAAAATCTGCGTGCCAGGAGGAGCAATGCCCTGAGCGACGTCGCTCGGCAGCGCGTTCTGATCGACCAGCTTGAATTCCAGCTTGGCGGTCTGGCCCAGCAGCGTCTTGAGGGCGGTCGGATCCTGCAGCCCGGGGACCTGGACCACGATGCGAAGATCGCCCTGCCGTATGATCGTTGGCTCACGCGTGCCGAGCGCATCGATGCGCTTGCGCACAACCTCGGTGGCCGTGGCCATGGCATCGTCCACCGCCTGGCTGAGGCCGGATTCCGTCGGCGACAATACGAAGCGGGTCTGATCCACCACGCTCAACGTCCATTCGCGCTGGAGCCCGGTGCCGTTCATCAGCGGCATCAGAACTTCGCGCGCCCGGTCGATATCGGCCGGATTGGCGAGCATGAAGGACAGTCGGCCCCCGCTGGTCGAGATATCGCCGATCTGAATGCGCGGTGCCGCCAGCCGCATTGCGCTGCGGACCGATTCTTCCATGGTCTCGAGGCGCTGACCCGCGACCTGGCTGGCATCCGCTTCGAGGAGAAGGTGACTGCCGCCGGCCAGATCGAGGCCGAGGTTGACCATGGGGCGCGGCAGCGCGGTCGGCCAGGCCAACGGCGTGAGGGCGATCAGCGAAGGCAGCGCCGCCAGGGCGCAGATCGCCGTGATCGCCCACAGCCAGGCCTTCTTCCAAGCAGGAAAATCGAGCATCGGTGGCGCGGTCCTCTGCTCAGTCGTTGGCGGGGGCGGAACCCGCCCCCGGCTGCAACACATCCCCGATCGTGGATTTCAGCACCCGCACTCGGACGCCCTTGGCAATTTCGAGCTCGGCATAGGCATCCTCGACCTTGGTAATCTTGCCGACCACACCCCCGGCAGTCAGCACTTCGTCGCCGCGCTTGAGGCCGGCGACCTTGGCCTGATGCGCCTTCTGCTGCCGCATCTGTGGGCGGATGATCAGGAACCAGAAGATCGCGATCATGCCGACGATCGGCAGCCAGGCCATCCAGGCGGGTGGGGCGTCGGCGGCGGTGCCAGCAGTGGTCGCGGCAAGAATGGTGAGCATGGAGTGTGAGACCTGAGACAAGGCGAATGAAGGCTTCCGCGCCACGCGAGGCGGCTGGAAATGCGCTGCCCGCTAGCAGCATTGCCGCGGCAGGGCAACGCGCCGTCCGAGGGCGGTTCGCGACCCAAGGCGCTTGCCATCGGCATGAGCCGAACCTATAGGCGCGCGCTCCACTGATCGGGACGTAGCGCAGCCTGGTAGCGCATCACACTGGGGGTGTGGGGGTCGGAGGTTCGAATCCTCTCGTCCCGACCAGTGGATTTTCCATGAGATTTGCGGTTCTGGCGCCCCGCCCCTAGATGTCGCGGGCTTCAGCTGACGGGATCGATGACCAAGCCAGCCCACGCTAGTGCATTGCCCACGCGCCCTGCTGCCACGAGCGGCCGGGCGATGAGGCTGATCGCCTCCATCCACGATGTCCATCCAGGATCGCTCGCTGCAGTGGAACGGTTGGCGGCGCTGTTTGAACCGCACTTAGGCGGGCCTCGCTTCGCCATGCTGGTCGTACCCGATCATTGGGGTCGCAATGCCATTGCAGGCAATAAGGGCTTTGCCGCCAAGCTCCGCGACTGGGCCGAAGATGGTGTCGAAATGTTCGTCCATGGATGGTTCCACCAGGATCGGTCCGCGCACCGCGGTGCCGCGGCCTTTAAGGCGCGACATATGACGGCGGGCGAGGGGGAGTTCCTGGGGCTTGATCGCGCGGAAGCGTCGCGGCGCATGGCCCAGGGCCGAGCCTTGATCGAGGACATGATCGGCCGCCCGGTCACCGGCTTTGTCGCTCCGGCCTGGCTGTATGGCCCCGGCGCGCTCGCGGCGTTGCAGGATAGTGGTTTTGAGCTGGCCGAAGACCACATGAGGGTCTGGCGCCCAGCGACCGGCGCCGTGGTGGCTCGAGGACCGGTCATCACTTGGGCCAGCCGCAGCAAAGCCCGCACGGCGTCATCACTCCTGGCAGCGGCTTTGGGCCGCGCCTTACTCGGGCCGCTGCCGACCGTGCGCATCGCGGTTCATCCCGGGGACGTCACCAAACCGTCGATCATGAGGAGCATCGACAAGACCCTTGCTGCCTTCTCGCGGCGACGCGTGGTCGGCCGCTATGCCGATCTGCTGGCTGCCTGACCCGCGCGACGCAGCATGCGCATCTGCATTCCCATCCACAGCTTCGAGCCCGGCGGAGTCGAACGCGTCGGGCTGCGTCTCGCCGAGCGCTGGCGCGAAGCTGGCCATGACATTGTCGTGGTCCTCGGCCGCGACCGCGGGGTGGCGCGCGATCAGGCTCCGCAGCTCGACTACCGGACGCGAGCCGAGCCAGTCTCCACTGCTGCCTGGGAAACGCCGTGGCTGATCTGGTGCTTGTGGCATTTTCTTCGCCGCGAGCGGGTGGATGTGATCTTTTGCGCCGGCAACACATACACCGTGGTTTGCGTAGCGATGAAACTCTTGCTGAGCTCACGCTGCCCTCCCGTGCTCGTGAAGATCAGCAATGACCTCACGCGCCCCGATCTGCCTGCGCCGGTCCGATGGCTATACGAAGTCTGGGTGCGCATTCAGGGCCGTATGCTCGACCGCTTTGTCGCTCTAGCGGAACCGATGCTGCCGGAGGTGGTCAGCAAGCTGAATATCGCTCCCGAACGCGCGGTCGCTATTCCCGACCCGGCCTTGCGGGACGACGAGGTCGAGGCCCCGCCCCGGCCCCGGCCGATGCGGACCGCGGGCCGCCATTTCCTTGCGGTGTCCCGGCTGGCCCGCCAGAAAAACCTGCCGCTGATGTTGGAGGCCTTTGCTCGCATCGCCAAGCCCGGCGATCGGCTGGAGATTGCGGGCGAAGGCGCGCAGCGCTCTCGGCTGGAACGCAGGATCGCTGCCTTGGGCCTGAGGGACAGCGTGAGCTTGCTGGGCCATCTTGCCGATATCGGTCCGCTGCTCGACAGGGCGGACGTTCTCGTGCTGTCCTCAGATTACGAAGGCGTGCCCGCAGTTGTGCCCGAGGCGCTCGCCGCCGGGCGACCGATCGCGACGACCGATTGCTGCGTTTCGATGCGCTGGTTGTTGCAGGACGGCGCGTTCGGTGTCCTTGCCCCGGTCCGCAATGCCGAGGCGCTCGGCGAGGCCATGGCACGCGCGGTACTTCTGCCGACTGAACAGTCGGCAATGCATGAATTCGCCACGCTGTTCACACTCGGGAAAGCGGCGCCCGCATACCTCGCCGCCATGCAGGCGCTGGTTGGCGAGGTGGCTGGCACGCGCCGCATCGGGTCGCCGGGCAAGAGCGCTGACGAGATCGCGCCATGCTGAGGGACGACAGCCGCCGCCCTGGCGCTTCGGATTGGGAAACAATGGACACGACACTCGCCGTTCCGCCGAGCGGCAGACTCGCGCTGGAAGCGCAGGACCGCCGCCAGCGGCTGAGCTGGGGCCGCGCGCTGACGATGGCGCTATCGGTTCTGGTGCTAGCCGCCGCGGTGTGGCAGGCGCGTTCTCTACAGCTGGCGGACGTAACCGCGCTGGTTCCTTCCTCGCCGCTGTTCTGGCTGGTTTTCGCCGTCAGCTACATGGCCGGACCGGCCAGCGACTGGCTGATCTTCCGTAAGCTTTGGGGCGTGACCGGGCGGGCGTTCGGCGCGCTGACCCGTAAGCTGATCTACAACGAGCTGCTGCTCGGCTATGTCGGCGAAGTCTATTTCTACACCTGGGCCCGGCGCAAGCTGCCGATGGCGGCAACGCCCTTCGGCGCAGTCAAGGACGTGGCGATCCTGTCCGCGGTGGCCGGCAACATCATGACGCTGGCGCTGATTGCGCTCGCTTACCCCTATCTCGCGCTGCTCCCGCTGGCCGAATATGGGAACGACATCGCCTGGTCGCTGGCCTTCGTGGTCGGCATCTCGCTGGTGCCGTTTTTGTGGCGCCGGCAGATATTCTCGCTGACGCGCGGCGAATTGTGGATGGTCTTCGGCATCCACATGGGGCGTATCGTGGTGACCACCCTGCTGAGTGCAGTGCTGTGGGCGCTGGTGCTGCCCGATGTCGCGATCGGCTGGTGGGTGGTGCTCTCCGCCATCCGCCTGCTCGTCAGCCGCCTGCCATTCGTGCCGAACAAGGACGTCGTCTTTGCCGGCATTGCCTTGCTCGCGCTGGGCCAGGATGTTGAAATCGCGGCGCTGATGGCGATGATGGCGGCGTTGATCCTCACCGCTCATCTTGCTCTGGCTTTGGTCTTCGGGCTCCACGATCTCGTCAAAGGAGACAAATCTTGAACCGCAGCATTCTGTTGACTGCTTCGCTCGCCGCCCTGCTGCCCGCTGCCGCAGCCCAGGGGCAACTGCGCTCTACGCCGGATCTCGGCAAGGCGGAAGGCCGCTGCCGCGCCGGCGAGAGCGGCCCCGCCTTCCTCGTCGATGTGAACGGCCTCAAGGATCGCACGGGCACGCTCAAGCTCGAGGTCTATCCCGCCAATGACAAGGATTTCCTGGCCGACGACAATGTTCTGGTCGCCGCTGGCAAGACCTTCCGCCGGGTCGAGGTGGATGTGCCCGCCAGCGGGACGCCAACGCTGTGCATACGTCTGCCCGGCCCCGGCCGCTATGGCGTGATCGTACTGCATGATCGCGATTCCAACCGCCGGTTCGGCTGGCGCGTCGACGGCGTGGGCTTTGCCTCCAACCCGCGGCTCGGTCTCGGCAAGCCCAAGGCTGCGAAGGCGAGCGCGGTCGCGGGCAATTCGCCGACGCGGATCGATATCGTCATGAATTACCAGCGCGGCCTGGGTATGCGGCCGTTGCGCTGACGCTCGCGGTGGCGCAGGAGCGCCCACCCGGTTGGAAAGGTCGCCATGCGGATCGTCGATGTCTGCGGGTTCTACACGCCTCACGGGGGCGGCATCCGCACCTATGTCGAACAAAAGCTCGCCATGGCCGAGGGCTTCGGCCACGATGTGACGATTCTCGCGCCTGACGCTGAGTACAATATTCGCGAGGTTGGTGCGCATGCCCGCATCATCGGCCTGCCCAGCCCGCGCTTTCCGCTCGACCGGAAATATTTCGCCTTCACGGAAGCGGCGCCCATCCATGCCGAACTGGACCGACTGACCCCGGATTTCGTCGAAGCCTCGAGCCCGTGGCGCAGCGCAAGCATCGCCATGAGCTGGCGGCCGGAGGTGCCCAAGGCCTTCATCATGCATTCCGAGCCACTGTCGGCGCATGTCTACCGCTGGTTCGAGCGCCTGGCCTCTACCGATGCCGTCGACCGTCAGTTCGACTGGTTCTGGGAACGGCTGCGCGAATTCGGCCGCAGCTTCAGCGCGGTAATCTGCGCCAATTCAAACCTTGCCCGCCGGATGAGCGAAGGCGGCGTGAGCAATGTGTTCAACGTGCCGATGGGCGTTCATCCGGGCGTGTTCGGGCCGCAGCACCGCGACGAAGGATTGCGGGCGCAGCTGCTAGCGGAATGTGCCCTGGGGCCAGAGGCTACACTTTTGGTGACCGCTGGTCGCCTTGCCAATGAAAAGCGCGTTCCCATGCTGGTCGAGGCAGCCACTCTCGCGGGCCGCCACCGTCCCATCGGCATGGCTATTTTCGGGGAGGGGCGGGCGCGGGACAGGATCGTGCGCGCGATTGCCGGCAATCCGCACATCCGGATGTTCATGCCGGTGCGCGACCGGGCGAGGTTCGCCGCGATCCTCGCCAGCGCCGACGCCCTGTTCCATGGCTGCGAAGCCGAGACTTTCGGCATGACCACGGCCGAAGCGCGCGCCAGCGGTATTCCCGTGATCGCGCCCGACCGCGGCGGAGCGAGCGATTTTTCGGCACCCCCGCTGCGCTACGCAGCCACCGAAGTGAACGATGCCGTGCGCGCGATCCTGGCTTTACCGCGACAGTTCACCCCACACCCAGCGCCGGGCCAGGTGCGAAGCATGGAGGATCACTTCGCGGAACTCTTCGCGCTTTACGAACAGATCGCCGCGCGACACCAAGCACGAGTGGCTTGAAACATTGACATCTTGAACCGTTTTGGTTATAGAGTGGATGCAAAGGAACCCTCTATGCCCATGCTCGATTCGCTTATCGCTCCGATCGCTTCCATCATCGACAAGGTGATCCCCGACAAAACCGCCCGGGAACGCGCCAAGCTCGAACTGCTCCAACTGCAGGGCACTCAGGAGATGGCTTTGATCGAGGCGCGCCTGTCTGCCATCGTTGCCGAGGCGCAGAGCGCCGACCCCTGGACCAGCCGCGCGCGGCCCAGCTTTCTCTATGTCATGTATGCGCTGATCCTGTTCGCCGTGCCCATGGGCATAATCGCTGCTTTCGACCCGACCACCGCCCAGGCGATCGGCAGCGGCATGACCAGCTATCTCGCTTCTCTGCCGGACAGCCTCTACGCGCTCTTCGGAACCGGCTACATCGGCTACACCGCGGCCCGGCAGTGGGGCAAGGTCAAGGGCGTAGAGGGTTAGCTCTGGGACGGAAACCGATCGGCGCGGCCAGGGTTCTTCCAACGTTTTTGGCACCCGGTCGCTCAAGGAATTTTCAATGCGCATTCTATCGATAGCCTTCACTGTCGCGCTGGCTGGTTGCAGCATCGCAAACGAGCCGGAGCAGGATAAGGTGACGGTCACTTACGACGAGTCGCGCATCAAGAAGGCGGCCGACACCACCAAGCGAACCGCCAAAGAGGTCGGTAGCGGCGTGGTGAATGTAACGAAGGGCACTGCGGAAGTGATCAAGCGCGAGGTCGGCGATGTCGACGTCGATGTTAAAGTCACACGTAAGCCGGTCGAGCCGGGACAGTAGCACTCGCACAGGGCACATTGCCGAAGCCGGCTGCATGCGACGGCAACTCGAGCTTTGCCCTCCAGCAGCGAGAAGCTAGGACTTGGCGATGACAGGCGACCAGGTCTTCGTCCTCAACGGCCCCAATCTCAACCTGCTCGGGACGCGTGAGCCGGAAGTCTACGGCACGGCCACGCTTGCCGATATCGAAACCAACGTCCGGGCCAAGGCCGCCGATCTTGGCCTCGCTGTCGACTTCCGACAGACCAATCACGAAGGCGTGCTGGTCGACTGGCTCCATGAGGCGCAAGCTGCCGGAGCGAAGGCCGTGCTGCTCAATGCCGCAGCCTATACTCACACCTCCATCGCGCTGCTCGATGCCATCAAGGCAATCGCGGTGCCTGTCATCGAGGTGCACCTTTCCGATCCCGAACAGCGTGAGCCGTTCCGGCATCACTCCTATGTCCAATTGGCAGCCGTCGAGGTGGTGAAGGGATTGGGCGCCGATAGCTATCTGGTCGCCCTGGAGCGGGCTGCCGCGTTATAGCTTTGCCGCGGCGCGCGTTTCTTTCTCTGGACACCGTCAACACTGTCAACCGGCCGTAACCCCGCCCTCTTGCCTCTCCCCTCCCCGGCGCGCATAGGCGCGCGCACCAAATTCATGAGGCTTTATGGCTGACACCGAAAAATCCGCCCGGCCGAAAAGCGGGATCGACGTCGATACTTCGCTGGTCCGCGCGCTCGCCGAGCTGCTCGCCGAGACTGGCCTGACCGAGATCGAGGTCGAGGACAATGACCGCCGCATCCGCGTCGCGCGCGAGCATGCGCCCGTCGCCGCTGCGACCCATTACACCGCCCCGCCCCCGCCGGCCGTGGCGACTGCGGCCGCTGCTGCCCCAACCGCCGCCTCGGCCGAGCCTGCGGGCCAGGCGGATGCCGCCGGGGCGCTGACATCGCCGATGGTCGGGACGGTCTATCTGGCCCCCGAGCCGCAAGCGTCCAACTTCGTCGCCGTCGGCGACACGGTGAAGGAGGGCCAAACCCTCCTCATCATCGAGGCGATGAAGGTCATGAACCCGATCGCCGCCGACAAAGCCGGCAAGGTGAAGGCGATCCTGGTCGACAATGCCCAGCCGGTCGAATTCGGCCAGCCGCTGGTCGTGATCGGCTAAACCGCCATGACCATCACCCGCATATTGATCGCCAATCGCGGCGAGATCGCGCTGCGCATCCACCGTGCGGCGCATGAGATGGGGATCGAGACGGTGGCGGTGCATTCCACCGCCGATGCCGATGCCATGCATGTGCGCCTCGCCGACCATGCCGTCTGCATCGGGCCGCCGGCGGCGGGCGAAAGCTATCTCAACATCGCCAACATCATTTCGGCGGCCGAGATCAGCCACGCCGACGCCATCCACCCGGGCTACGGCTTCCTCTCGGAGAACGCGCGCTTCGCCGAGATCGTGGAGGCGCACAATATCGCCTGGATCGGGCCCAAGCCCGAGCACATTCGCACCATGGGCGACAAGGTCGAAGCCAAGCGCACCGCGGGCGCGCTCGGCCTGCCGCTGGTGCCGGGTAGCGATGGCGCGGTGTCCGACATCGAAGATGCGCGCAAAATCGCGGCGGAAATCGGCTACCCCGTAATCATCAAGGCGGCGAGCGGCGGCGGCGGTCGCGGCATGAAGGTCTGCGAGAGTGAAGACCAGCTCGAGACGCTGATGAAGCAGGCCGGCAGCGAGGCGAAGGCCGCCTTCGGCGACGACACCGTCTACATCGAGAAATATCTCGGCAATCCGCGCCATATCGAATTCCAGGTCTTCGGAGACGGTCGCGGAAACGCTATCCACCTGGGCGAGCGCGATTGCTCGCTGCAGCGCCGCCACCAGAAGGTGCTCGAGGAAGCCCCCTCCCCCGTCCTCAGCCCCGAAGAGCGTGACCGCATGGGAGGCATCTGCGCCAAAGCCATGGCGGACATGGGCTATCGCGGCGCGGGCACGATCGAGTTCCTGTGGGAGAACGGCGAGTTCTACTTCATCGAGATGAACACCAGGCTGCAGGTGGAGCATCCGGTGACAGAGATGATCACGGGCATCGATCTCGTCCGCGAACAGATCCGCATCGCCGAGGGCAAGGATCTCTCCTGCGCTCAGGAGGACGTGACTTTCCGCGGCCACGCCATCGAATGCCGCATCAATGCCGAGGACCCCTGGACCTTCGCGCCAAGCCCTGGGCAGGTCACGTATTACCACGCCGCGGGCGGCATGCATGTGCGCGTCGATAGTGGGCTCTATGCGGGTTATAAGGTGCCGCCTTACTACGACAGCATGATCGCCAAGGTGATCGTCTATGGCCGCAACCGCGAACGCTGCATCATGCGCTTGCGCCGCGCGCTCGAGGAGATGGTGGTCGAGGGGGTGAAGACCAACATTCCGCTGCACCAGGCCCTCATCAAGGAAGACGATGTGCTGGCGGGCAATTACACGATCAAATGGCTCGAGGAGTGGCTGGCCGCGCGCGAGCAATGAACAGCGCGCCATCGAACCCGATCACGCCTGCCGGCTACGCCGCGCTTAGGGCGCGCTACGACCATCTGCTTGGGAGCGAGCGGCCCGCGATCGTCGAGATTGTGAGCTGGGCGGCGGGCAACGGCGACCGGTCGGAAAACGGCGATTACCTCTACGGCCGCAAGCGCATGCGCGAGATCGACCGCGAGCTGGCGCATCTGGCCCGGCGGATGAAAACCGCCCGCGTGCTCGATCCGGCGGAGCAGCCCGATCAGAGCCGCGTCTTCTTCGGCGCCACCGTCACGCTGGCGGGTGAGGACGATGGCCGCATGACAGTAACGATCGTGGGTGACGATGAGCAGGATGCCGGCGCAGACCGCATCGGCTGGTCGAGCCCCTTGGCCCGGGCGTTGCGCGGCGCGGCGGTGGGGGACCTGCGCACCGTCCGCCTGCCTTCGGGCGAGAAGGAATGGGAAGTGCTCGAGATCGCCTACCCGCTCGCCTGATTCGCAAACAGAAAGGGCGGAACTCGCAGAAGCGAGCCCCGCCCTCTGGTGCCTTAGGCAAAGGCTGGCTTAGAAGCGCACGCCCACGCCCGCCACGACCTGGTGGCGATCGAGGTCGATGTCGAACCGCGGGGTGTCGGCAGCGTCACCCTCGAAGTCGAGCTCGGCATCCGAGTAGTTCGAATAGCGGTACTCGAGCTTGAAGAACGCATTCGAGCTGAGGCCGTATTCGACGCCGGCGCCCAGACGGTAACCGTCGGCATCAAGATCCTGGCTGAACTCGGTCGTGCCGTCGTTCGCGAGGAAGTTGTACTTGGCGTTGGTGTAACCGGCCTTGGCGTAGATCATCGCGTCGGGCGACAGCATGGTGCCGACGCGGGCGCCGATGTAGAGGTCACGGCCTGCGCTTACCCGGCCGAAACCGAAGTTCTCGACATCGCCGCTTTCGACGTCGACCTTGGCTTCGGAATCGGAATACTCCGCCTCTATACCGAGAACCGCGCCGCCGACGGCGAAGTCGTAACCGGCCTGGACGCCATAGCCGAAGCCTTCGATCGACTGATCGTCATCCTCGTTGGTGTCGTTATCGACCGAGCTGCCGGCCTTGGAAATGTCGTAGCCGCCGATGACGCCAACCCAGGCGCCGCCAGCTTCGCTATCCTGCGCCGCCGCCGGAGCAGCGATCGCCGCCATCGAGGCAGCGGCGAGAAGGGCAACAGTCGTTTTCATGTGATACGCTCCATTATTCAGCCCCGCAACAGCGGGTCGGAGGATGGAATGGCCAGCGGACGAGGAAGTTTCATGAACGTGAGACAACAATTTCCTGTGGCAAAAATGTAACGAAATTACGTTGGAACGAGCTGTGGTGCCGATGAGGCGAGATCGGACTGGCGCGGTGCATCGACCGCCCGACAACTGGCGCTGCGGCTCGAACATCCCTATATGCTTCGCCTCCCATGGCCGACACCGCTCTCATGCCCATTCCCGGACAGGTCGATCCTGTGCCCGTCGCGCGCGACATCACGCCGCGCGCCGATGGTCGCACGGACTTGCTGGGACTGCCGCGCGATCAAATCCGCGCGCTGTTCGAGGCTGCAGGTCTCGACACACGGCAGGCGAAGCTGCGAGCCAAACAGGTATTCCACTGGATATATCACCGTGGCGTCACGCAGTTCGCCTCCATGACGGATATAGCCAAGACCATGCGCCCCTGGTTGGAGGAGCGCTTCGTCATTGGGCGGCCTCAAGTGGTAGAGGCGCAGCATTCGGTGGACGGTACGCGCAAATGGCTGCTGCGAACCGCCGATGGCCATGATTTTGAAATGGTCTTCATTCCCGATGCCGACCGCGGCACGCTGTGCGTGTCGAGCCAGGTTGGCTGCACGCTCAATTGCCGCTTCTGCCATACCGGGACCATGAAGCTGGTCCGCAATCTCACCGCCGGCGAGATCGTAGGACAGGTCATGCTTGCCCGTGACGCGCTGGGGGAATGGCCGAAAGGCGCGATGGATGTCGGAGACGATGCGGACGAGTCAGAATACACCTCGGACGGCCGCTTGCTCACCAATATCGTGATGATGGGCATGGGCGAGCCGCTCTATAATTTTGAGAATGTAAAAGGCGCTCTCTCGATCGTCATGGACGGCGATGGCCTCGCCCTGTCGAAGCGGCGCATCACGCTTTCGACCAGCGGCGTGGTGCCGATGATGGCACGCTGCGGCGACGAGATTGGGGTCAATCTCGCCGTATCCTTGCACGCCACCAACAAGGAAATCCGCGACGAGATCGTCCCGCTCAACCGCAAATATGGCATTGAAGAGTTGCTGGAGGCCTGCGCCGCCTATCCAGGCGCCAGCAACGCGAGGCGCATCACTTTCGAATATGTGATGCTCAAGGACAAGAACGACAGCGACGAACACGCGCGCGAACTCGTCGAGCTCATCAAGCGCTACAAACTGCCCGCCAAGGTCAATCTCATCCCCTTCAACCCTTGGCCCGGCGCCGAATATCGGACTTCCACACCGGAACGGGTACGTCGCTTTTCCGAGATAGTCTTCGAAGCCGGCATCAGCGCTCCCGTTCGCACGCCGCGCGGCCGCGACATCGATGCAGCGTGCGGCCAGCTCAAGACGGCCGCGGAAAAGAAAAGTCGCGCCGAACGCGACCGCGAGGCAGCGGCGGCCTGACGCTCAGCGCAGCACACCTTTGTTGCGCATGCTGATGGCGTAAATCAGCAGGAAAGTCGCGATCGACCATAGTATGAGATTGAACACCACATCGCCCTGCAC
>ERZ1066120.981-NODE-981-length-20706-cov-15.235001_pt1 | contig 20706 bp, 22 predicted proteins | sample MGYA00382767_ERZ1066120 | MGnify/ENA primary metagenome ERZ1066120 (study PRJEB33369, sample SAMEA5778350) | biofilm metagenome | biome: Industrial cooling water; feature: Water cooling tower basin; material: Biofilm | place: United Arab Emirates | collected...
GCCCGGCTCCAGGAGCACCATCTGCCCCTCCAGGTGCAGCTCCGCGCGCCCGGCGCGGGCCGGCGCGGCCGGCGGACCGGGCCGGGGATGCGCGACCCCGGCCGCCTGCGCGCGGCGCGCGCGCGCCTGGTCCTGCGCGCGGCGCGCGGCCGCGGCCGAGGCCATGGCCCCGCGCCCGGCCCAGGCCAGCGCCTGCGAATAGGCGAGGATCGCCCAGATCAGCGCCTGGCGCAGGATCGCGCGCAGCTCCGCCCGCTCGAACCCCGTGACGAACAGGACCAGCCCGGCCAGCGCCACGCCCGACAGCAGCGTCAGGACCTTCAGCCCGGTCGACGGCTCCACCGGGGCGAGGCCCAGCAGCGCGCCGAGCACCGTGTCGCCGAACAGCCCGCCCAGCCCGAAGGCGTGCGGCCAGTCCGCCCCCGGCACATGCGCCGCCGCATAGACGGACCCCAGCGCCACCGTCAGGACGGCGAAGAACATCCGCCCCGCCGCCCGGTCCTCGCCGCGGTGGAGGACGAAGCGCAGGCCCCAGGCCAGCAGGATCAGCGGCAGCAGCCAGGATCCCTTCCCGAGGATCGTCATCAGCGTGGAGGCGGTGCCCGCCCCGACCCGGCCCAGAAGGTTGCGCGCAGGCTCGGTCGTCTCGACCATCCAGCCCGGATCCTCGGGCGAATAGGTCCAGAGCACCGCGCCCAGCAGAAGCGCCGCGACCGTCAGCACCAGGCCCAGCAGCTCGCGCCCGCGCCGCTCCAGCATGGCCTGCATCGAGGGGTCGACGATGGGGTCGCGCTTTCGGGCCTGATAGGATGCCATGCGGGTCCGTCCTTATGCGTAGAGGCAATCGCGCAGCCGCGTCAGGCCCCGCGCCGTTTCGTCGGCGGGCGCGACCAGCGCGACCCGGATGTAGCCGCGGCCGGGGTTCCGCCCCCCGGCATCGCGCGAGAGATAGCCGCCGGGCAGGACCGTCACGCCCGTCCCCGTCCACAGCCGGACCGTCGCCGCCTCGCCGTCGTCGACGGGCAGCCACAGGAAGAACCCGGCCTCGGGCGGCGCGTAGCCCTGCATCCCCGCGAACACATGGTCGGCAATGCGGAACTTGTCCTGATAGAGGGCGCGGCTCGCCGCGACATGCGCCTCGTCGCGCCAGGCCGCCTCGGCCACGCGCTGCAGCGGCAGGGGCAGCGGCGCGCCGGCGAAGGCGCGCAGCTTGCGCAGCCGCGCGATGGCCTGCGGCCCGCCGGCGACGAACCCCGACCGGAGCCCCGGCAGGTTCGACCGCTTGGACAGCGAATGGAACGCCAGCACCCGCTCGGGGTCGGCGTCCGCGTCGCGCGCCGCCTCGAGCACGCCGGGCGGGGGGGCGTCGCGCCAGATCTCGGAATAGCACTCGTCGGCGAGGATGCGGAAGCCGTGCCGCTCGGCCAGCGCGAGCAGGTCCGCCCAATAGGCCCGCCCCGCCACCGCCCCCTGCGGGTTGGCGGGCGAGCAGATGTAGGCCAGCGCCACGCGGTCGAGCACCTCCGCCGGCAGGGCCGCGTAGTCGGGCAGATGCCCCGTCGCGGCCGTCGCGGGCACGTAGACCGGCTCCGCCCCCGCCGCGAGCGCGGCCACCGCGTAGACCTGGTAGAAGGGGTTCGGCATCAGCACGACGGGGCGGCGGCCGGCCCTCGTTTCCGGGCAGAGGGCGATGCCGGCGTTGAACAGCCCCTCGCGCGTGCCGTTGAGGACCATCAGCCGGTCCTCCCCCAGCGTCACGCCGTAGCGCCGCGCGACCCAGCCCGCGATCGCCCCGAGAAGCTCGGGCGTGCCGTCGTTGGGGGGATAGACCCCGAACCCGTCCAGGTTCGCGGCCAGGATCGGCCCCACGAAGTCGGGCATCGGGTGGCGCGGCTCGCCGATGGTCATCTGGATCGGCTCGTCCCCCGGCGCATGGCCCTCGAGCAGCCTCCGCAGGCGCGGAAACGCATAGTCGGGCAGGTCGGAAAACCGCTGTGGGAACTGCATCGGTGCCTCGGGTCCGGGATCGCGCCGCCCCGGCTGCGCGGACGATAGACCGAGGGGCGGGGCGCGGTCCAGAAAAACCCATGCGTCCGCGCGGGTTGCGGCGCGGTTTTGTGGCTTTTTCGCCCGCGCCGCCGGCGTCAGGCGAGCGCGCGCTCCGCCGCGGCCCCGATCCGCAGCAGCCGTTCCTCCTGCCGGGGCGCGGCCATCAGGCTGATCCCGCAGGACAGCCGTCCGGTGGGCAGCGTCAGCGCGCAGAGCCCGAAGAGGTTCGCGATGCGGGTGTTGCGCAGGGCAAGCAGGTTTTCGGCCGCGAAGTAGGCGGGGTCGTCCAGCAGGCGCCGCGCGTCGGGCGGCAGGATGGCCGAGGTGGGCAGGATCACCGCGTCGAAGCCCGCCGTCGCCGCCTGCCACTCGGCGCGCAGAGCCTCCATCCGCCGCCAGCCCGCGACGTAGCCGGCGGCACCGACCCGCGCGCCGCTGCGGAACCGCTCGAGCACCGGCGGGAACATCCGGTCGGGTTCGGCCTCGATCGTGGCCCCCCAGACGCCGTAGGCCTCCGGGGCAAAGAGCGTGCCCGACAGCGCGACCGCCTCGGCCACCGCCGCGAGGCGCAGGTCCACGATCCGCGCCCCCGCCCGGGCGAGGCGGCCCGCCGCGTCGTCGAACCCCGCCGCCGGATCCGCGCGCAGGTCGTCCTGCGCGACCGTGACGAGCCGCGCGAGGCGCAGGCCGGCCAGGCCCGCGCCCCGCAGGTCGGCGGCCCGGCCCCCCTCCAGGGCCGCGAGCAGCAGCGCGCAGTCCTCCACCGTGCGCGCGATCGGCCCGACGGTGTCGAACCGCGGGCACAGCGGCACCGTCCCGGCCAGCGGCAGCCGCCCGTGCGTGGTCTTCAGCCCCACGAGGTCGTTCCAGGCGGCGGGCACGCGCACCGACCCCCCGGTGTCGGACCCGATCCCCGCCGGTGCCAGCCCGAAGGCGACCGAGGCCGCCGCGCCCGAGGACGACCCGCCCGCAACAGCGCCCGGGACGGTGCGGTTGGGCGGCGTCGCCGTCACCGGGTTCAGCCCGAGGCCCGAGAAGGCGAGTTCGGTCATGTGCGTCTTGCCGAGGCAGACGAGACCCTGCGCGGTCGCGTTGCGCAGCACCGCCGCATCGCCGTCGGGCACCCGGCCCCGCAGCAGCGCCGATCCCGCCTCGCAGGGGGTTCCCGCCGCGTCGAAGAGGTCCTTCCACCCCAGCGGCACCCCGTCCAGCGGGCCGAGCCGCGTGCCGTCGCGCGCCCGCGCCGCGGCGGCCATCGCCATGGTGCGCGCGCGGCGCGGGGTGGTGCGGGCATAGATCCGGGCGGCGTCGGGGTGGCGGTCGATCGCGTCGAGGAAGGCCTCGGTCAGTTCGGCCGCGTTGATCCGGCCCGCGCCGATCCCGCGCCCCAGGTCGGCGGCCGCCATCCAGAACCACCGCGCCGACATGCCCGCCCCCCGTTTTGCCGCAGGCTAGCGGGCGGCGGGCGCATGGACAATCCCGCGCCCGGACCCATAGTTGGCCCATGACGACCGACGCCGACATCGTGATCGCGGGCGGCGGCCTGAACGGCCCGGCGCTGGCGCTGGCGCTGGCGCGCGCCGGGCTGGGCGTGGCCCTGGTCGACCCGCGCCCCGCGCGGGCGCGCGGCGAGGCCGGGTTCGACGGGCGCGCCTATGCGCTGGCGGCCGCCTCGCGCCGGCTGCTGGGGGCGCTGGGGGTCTGGGACGCACTCGCCCCGCAGGCCCAGCCGATCCGCCGGATCAAGGCCAGCGACGGGCGCGCGGGCACCGGCGCCGCGCCGTTCTTCCTGCAGTTCGACAGCGCCGAGATCGAGGAAGGCCCGATGGGCTTCATGGTCGAGGACCGGCACCTCCACGCGGCGCTGCGCGACGCGGTGGAGGCCGAGCCGGGCATCGCGACCCACCGCGCCGCCGCCACGGCGCAGGCGGTCGAGGGCGGGCGCATCGCCGTCGGCCTGTCCACCGGCGACCGGCTCGCCGCGCGGCTGCTGGTCGGCTGCGACGGGCGGGAGTCGGGCACCGCCGCGCGCGCGGGCATCGCCCGGGTCGGCTGGTCCTACGGGCAGACCGCGCTGGTCGCGGCGGTGCGGCACGAGGCCGACCACCAGGGCACCGCCCACCAGTACTTCATGCCCGAGGGCCCGCTCGCGATCCTGCCGCTGGCGGGGGGCCACCACTCCTCGGTCGTCTGGGCCGAGACCGACGCGAACGCGAGGGCGATCGCGGCGCTGCCCGACGGCCCGTTCCTCGCGGCGCTGGCCCCGCGCTTCGGCCGCTTCCTCGGCCCCATCGCGCTCGCGGGGGACCGGTTCTCATACCCGCTGTCGCTGTCGCTGGCCCGGGACTGGGTGGCGCCGCGCCTCGCGCTCGCGGGCGATGCGGCGCACGGCATCCACCCCATCGCGGGACAGGGGCTGAACCTCGGCCTGCGCGACGTCGCGGCGTTGGCGCAGGTGGTGGTGGAGGCCGCGCGGCGCGGCGAGGACATCGGCGCGGTCGACGTGCTTGGCCGCTACCAGGCGTGGCGGCGGTTCGACACCACCGTGCTCGCGCTGGGAATGGACGCGGTGAACCGGCTCTTCTCGAACGACAACCCGGCGGTGCGGCTGGCGCGCGACCTCGGGATGGGACTGATCGGCCGCATGCCGCCGCTGCGGCGGGCCTTCATCCGGCAGGCGGCGGGGCTGACGGGCGACCTGCCCCGGCTGCTCGCGGGCCAGCCCCTCTAGGGCCGCTCGCCCAGCGTCCGCGCCTCCGCCACCAGCATGATCGGGATGCCGTCGCGGATCGGAAAGGCGAGGTTCGCGGCCCGCGACACCAGCTCCCTCGCCCCGGCGTCGTAGGACAGCGTGCCCTGGGTCAGCGGGCAGACCAGCGCCTCGAGCATCCGGCGGTCGACCGGCGGCCGAAGGGCCGGATCGTCGCGGGCGGGACCGGGCGCCCCGGAGGGCGTCACTGCATCACCTCGTCCGCCTCGCCGCCGCCGCGCAGCGCGAACTCCATCAGCGTCACCAGCGTCTCGCGCCGGGTGGAGAGCGACGGCGCCTCGAGCAGCGCCTGCTTGTCCTCGGGCTGGAACGGGCAGAGCATGGACAGGCTGTTGATGAGAAGCTCGGGCTCGGCTTCCTTCAGGCTGCTCCAGTCGGTCGCGAGCTGCATCGCCTGGAAATAGCGCCCGAGAAGGGCCATGAACCCGTCGCGGTTGAAGGCCCGGTCCTGCTCCGCCTCGCCGAGGTCGCGCGCGAAGGGCTGCCAGTCGACCGTGCAGCGGCGGTAGGGGCTGAAGCCGTCCACCTCGGCCACGACGCGGAAGCGCGACACGCCCGACAGCGTGATCATGTAGCGCCCGTCCTCGGTTTCCGAAAAGCCCGTCAGCCGGCCGGCGCAGCCGATCGCCTGCAGCCGCGGGGCCACGCCGGAGGGCACCTCGCGCGGCTGGATCATCCCGATCAGCCGGGCCGGGGTCTTCAGGCAGTCCTCGATCATCTGGAGGTAGCGCGGCTCGAAGATATGGAGCGGCAGGCGCGCGCGCGGCAGAAGCAGCGCGCCGGGCAGCGGGAAGACCGGAAGGCTGTCGGGCAGGTCGATGCTCTTCATCATCCCCGCCGACGTAGGCCGAACGGCGCGCCCGGCAACGTCAGAGCAGGATCATCGAGCCAAGCCGGCGCCGGCCCTTCAGCACGATCGGGTCGGTCGGCTTCAGCGCGTCGAAGATGGTGAAGAGCTGCGTCTTGGCCGCGCCCCCGTTCCAGTCCCGATCCAGCCGGAACAGGTCGAGGAGCACGTCGACCGCCTCCTCCACCCGGCCCCCGGCATGGAGCGCCAGCGCAAGGTCGAACCGGGCCTGCCGGTCGGCGGGGTCGGCCGCGACGGCGGCGCGCAGCGCGTCCTCGGGCCCCGCGCTCGCGGCCTGGCGCGCCAGCTCGATCTGGGCGCGGGCGGCCTCGATCTCCTTGGCGCGGGCGATCGTCGCGGGGGCAGCGTCCACGAGCCCCTGCGCCTGGTCGAGGTTGCCCAGCGCGAGGTGCGCGCGCACCAGCCCGCCGTAGGCCGCGGCGTTCCCGGGCTCCTCGCCCAGGATCGCGGCGAAGGTCTCGGCGGCGTCGACGGCCGCGCCCTCGGCCAGCATCCCCTCCGCCGCCTCCAACGCCTCGGCAAGGCCGCCGTCGCCCGACAGCGCGGTCAGCCGCTCGATGAAGGCCCGGATCTCGGAGGCGGGCACCGCGCCCTGGAAGCCGTCGACCGGCTGGCCCTGCCAGAAGGCGTAGACCGTGGGGATCGACTGGATGCGAAGCTGCGCGGCGATCCGCTGGTTCTGGTCGACATCAACCTTCGCCAGCCGGACCTTGCCCTTCGCCGCCGTGACCGCCGCCTCGAGCGCGGGCGTCAGCGTCTTGCAGGGGCCGCACCAGGGGGCCCAGAAGTCGACGATGACGGGAACCTCGCGGCTCGCCTCGATCACGTCGGCCATGAAGGTGGCCTCGGTCGCGTCCTTGATCAGCGGGGCCGCCGGCGGGGTGGCGGGCGCGTCGGCAGGCTTGTTTCCGAACCCGAACATCGCAGTCCTCGTGGCATGGGGTGACGCGGCCCTATATGGCCACCCCGCCGCGAAAGGCCAAGGGGCAAAGCGGCGCGCGCGGTCAGGCGCGGCCCTCGACCATCCGCCGCCGCATCTCCTCGATCGCGGGGCCGAGGCCGCGGAAGACCGCCTCGCCGATCAGGAAGTGCCCGATGTTGAGCTCCACCACCTGCGGGAGGGCGGCGATCGGGCCCACGTTGTCGTAGGTCAGCCCGTGCCCCGCGTGCACCTCGAGCCCGAGCGAGGCCGCGAGCCGCGCGGCCCGGCGCAGCGCCGCGAGTTCGGCCTCCGCCTCGGCCGTCCGCCCCTCGGCGTGGAGGTCTGAATAGTGCCCCGTGTGCAGCTCCACGACCGCCGCGCCGATCCGGGCGCTGGCCTCGACCTGGCGCGGGTCGTGGCCCACGAACATCGACACCCGGCACCCCGCCTCGCGCAGGGGGGCGATGTAGTCGGCGAGGCGCCCGGCGTCGGACGCGACGTCAAGCCCGCCCTCGGTCGTGCGTTCCTCGCGCCGCTCGGGGACGAGGCAGACGGCGTGCGGGCGGTGGCGCAGCGCCACCGCCTGCATCTCGGCCGTGGCCGCGCATTCGAGGTTCAGCGGGACCGACAGGCCCGCCGCCAGCACCTCGATGTCGGCGTCACGGATGTGGCGGCGGTCCTCGCGCAGATGCGCGGTGATCCCGTCCGCCCCCGCTGCCTCGGCCAGAAGCGCGGCGCGCAGCGGATCGGGCCAGGCCGACCCCCGCGCGTTGCGCAAGGTCGCGACGTGGTCGATGTTGACGCCCAGCCGAAGGGCCGCCCCTGGGGTCATGATCCCGGTCCTTTCCTGATGTCGTCGCGCGGATCGGCCGCGCGTTGGCGCGCCGGCTCGTCCCGCCCGCCCCGCGCCGCGAGCACCCGCGCATCGGCCGCGGCCATCGCCGCCTTCAGCCGCCGCCGCTTCTCGATCCGCTCGGCGAGCTTGCCGCGCCGCAGCTTCTGGTAGGCGCGGATCAGCGGGATCGTCGCGTAGTAGGCGGCCGTGCTCGCGATCAGGCCGGGGATGATCGAGCCGACGAAGTAGGGCAGGTAGATCGTCCGGAAGAAGACCGCGAGGTCGCTCCACCGCGTCGCCTCGTCGGTGAAGATCGCGCGGACGTTCCACCAGATCTCGGTGCCCGCGTTGGCGAAGGCCTCGTAGACCGCGATGAACTCCAGCCTCTGGTCCATCCCCAGCATCCAGTAGCCGAGCTCGAGCGAGCCGATGGCGATGATGGGGGTGGTGATCGGGTTCGACAGGAAGGTGCAGAGCAGCGCCGCGAGGATGTTGCCGCGCATCGCGAAGGCGATCAGCGCGGCCGTGGCGAACTGGAAGCCGAAGATCGGCGGGAAGTTGACGAAGGTGCCCGCGAAGACCCCGCGCGCGATCCGGTGCGGCTCGTCCGGCAGCCGGCGCATCCGGTGGACGACGTACTGCGTCGCCCGCCGGAACCCGCCCGGCGGATAGACGAACCCCAGCATCGACTGGCCGACGGATCGTCTGTTGCGCCGCTTGAACAACCGACCACGCTCCGGGCTGGGGGGGACGATCAGGGGCGCAGCGCCCTGTCCCTGTGCCTCGATATCTGCGCCACATCGGTTTCCGCTTCAAGGGCGGTCATGACCCTGTGCAGATGCTCGAGATCGCGCAGGTCGACGTCGAGGATGAGGCGGTAGAAGTCGGGCTTCCGGTCGATGAAGCGCAGGTCCGAGATGTTGGCCTTCTGCTCGCCCACCAGCGTGCAGAGGCGCCCCAGAACGCCCGCGTCGTTGGCGATGGTCAGATCGAGGCTGACGGTATGGACGGCCGCGTGCCGCCCCGCGTGCCAGTGCAGGTCGACCCAGCGCGCCGGCTGGTCCTCGAACTCCTCGAGCGCGGGGCAGTCGATCGCGTGGGTGACGACGCCCTGCCCGCGGTAGGTGATCCCCACGATCCGCTCGCCGGGCACGGGCTGGCAGCAGGGCGCGCGGCGGAAGGTCTGGTCGGCCGTCAGCCCCGCCACGGGGCGGCGCGCGTCCACCACGTCGTCCTGCGCGGTCGCAAGCTCGGGGTAGAGCGTCTCGAGCACGCGGCGGGCGGGCAGCTCGGCGCTGCCGATCCGCGCCAGAAGGTCCGCCTCGCCGCCCAGCCCCATCCGCTTGGCGGCGGTGCGCAGCGCCTTGTCGGTGGCCTTGCGGCCGACATGGTCGAAGGCGGCGCGCACCAGTTCCTGGCCCAGCTTGACGAAGCGGCCCCGGTCCTCCTCGCGCAGGCTGCGGCGGATCGCGGCCTTGGCGCGGCCCGTGGTCACGATGTCGATCCAGCTCGCCTGCGGCATCTGCCCCTCGGCGGTGATGATCTCGACGCTCTGCCCGTTCTTCAGCCGCGTCCACAGCGGCACGCGGATGCCGTCGACCTTGGCCGAGACGCAGGAGTTGCCGATGCGCGTGTGGATCGCATAGGCGTAGTCGAGCGGCGTCGCCCCGCGCGGCAGCTGGATCACGTCGCCCTTGGGCGTGAAGCAGAAGACCTGGTCCACGTACATCTCGAGCTTCACGTTCTCCATGAACTCGTCGTGGTCGGCCTCGTCCAGCCGCTCGGTCAGGCTGGCCACCCATTTCGCGGGGTCGACCGCGAAGGGGTTCTCGGACCGGACCCCCTCGCGGTAGGACCAGTGCGCGGCGACCCCGGCCTCGGCCACGTCGTGCATCGGACGGGTTCGGATCTGCATCTCCACGCGCTTTCCGTCGCGCCCCGACACCGTGGTGTGGATGCTGCGGTAGCCGTTCGACTTCGGCTGGCTGATGTAGTCCTTGAACCGCCCCGGCACCGCGCGCCAGCGCTGGTGGATCACGCCGAGGATGCGGTAGCAGTCGGCCTCGGTCGCGCAGATGACGCGGAAGCCGTAGATGTCCGAGAGCCGGCTGAACGCGAGGTCCTTCTCCTGCATCTTGCGCCAGACCGAATAGGGCTTCTTCGCGCGGCCGTAGACGTCGGCCTCGATCCCGGCCTTGTCCAGCTCGTTGCGGATGTCGGCGGTGATCTTGTGGACCACGTCGCCCGCCTCGCGCTGGAGCGTGATGAACCGCCGGATGATCGAGTTCCGCGCGTCGGGGTTCAGCACCCGGAACGACAGGTCCTCCAGCTCCTCCCGCATCCACTGCATGCCCATGCGGCCGGCGAGGGGCGCATAGATCTCCATCGTCTCGCGCGCCTTCTGGACCTGCTTCTCGGGCGACTGGAAGCGGATCGTGCGCATGTTGTGCAGCCGGTCCGCGAGCTTCACCAGGATCACCCGCAGGTCGCGGCTCATCGCCATGAACAGCTTGCGGAAGTTCTCGGCCTGCTGGTTCGCGGTGGAGGAGAGCTGGAGGTTGGTGAGCTTCGTCACCCCGTCCACCAGTTCGGCGATGTCGTCGCCGAACAGCCGCGCGACCTCGGCATGGGTCGACTTCGTGTCCTCGATCGTGTCGTGCAGCAGCGCGGTGACGATCGTCGCGTCGTCGAGGCGCTGCTCGGTCAGGATCGCGGCGACGGCGACGGGATGGGTGAAGTAGGGCTCGCCCGACCGGCGCACCTGCCCCTCGTGCATCCGGCGGCCGTAGTCGTAGGCCCGGCGGATCAGGTCGGCGCTGGTCTTCGGGTTGTAGTTGCGGACCAGGGCGACCAGGTCCTCGACGTCGATCATCGGCCGTTCATCCCCCGCGATCCGGCCCGGACGCCGGGGCGGACCCGGACGGGGCCGTCAGTTGTCCCCGCCCTGCGCTTCCATGAGCATGCGCAGCATCCGCTCCTCGGACATGTCGTCGTGCATCGGCCGGTCGCCGTCGCCCATCAGCAGCGCCATCTGGTCCTCCTCGGGCTCGTCGACCTCGATCTGGGTCTGGTAGCTCTCGATCAGGCGCTCGCGCAGCGCCTCGGCGCCCTGCGTCTCCTCGGCGATCTCGCGCAAGCTGACGACCGGGTTCTTGTCGTTGTCGCGGTCGACCGTGGCGGGCGAGCCCGAGGCGATCTCGCGCGCGCGGTGGGCGGCCAGCATCACCAGCTCGAACCGGTTCGGAACCTTGTCGACGCAGTCTTCGACCGTCACGCGGGCCATCGCACACTCCTGCCTGGGTTGGGCGCAAGGCGCGCCTTCTACTGCCAAAGGCGGGGCTTGACAAGGCGCGATGTCACCCCGCGGTCGCGGGGTCCAGGGGGACGACCGCCGCGCGGGCCGCGGGCGGCAGCCCCGCCAGCATCGCCGCGACCGACAGGCCCGTGCGGGGGTGGACCCAGTCGGCCGCGATCTCGGCCAGCGGGACGAGGACGAAGGCGCGGTCCTGGATCCGGGGGTGCGGCAGGATCAGGCGGTCGGGCACGCGCGCGACCTGCGCCTCGGCCGGCAGCGCGCGCCAGCCGTCCTGCGTGGCCGGATCGGGCAGCACCGTCCCGCCCACCGCCAGAAGGTCCAGATCCAGCGTCCGCATGCCCCAGCGCTGCGCCCGGGTCCGCGCGAACCGCGCCTCGATCGCGTGCAGCGCCGCCAGGATGTCGCGGGGGGCGCCTGCGCGCACCGGCCGGACGGCCGCGGCGGCGTTCACGTAGTCGGGCCCGGCGCCCGGCGGGAAGCAGGGCGTGCGGAAAAGGCGGCTCGCCGCGACGACCTCGAGGCCCTGCCCCGGAAAGGCCGCGACCGCAGCCCGCAGGATCGCGTCCGGCGATTGCCCGCCCAGGGCGAGGTTCGACCCCAGGGCAACCAGGACGGGTGCCTTATTCCGTTGCGTCACTTCAATAGCCCTTGATGCGCGAGGCTTGCGGCACACACTACGATCACACTATTCAGGACCGCCTTCCCCGTCATTCAAGACAGCGGAACCGCAGCGGACGGGCGGAGGCACTGGTACAGGGGACCCCATCCATGTTCTACAAAGATGAACGCCTTGCGTTGTTCATCGATGGATCGAACCTCTATGCGGCCGCGAAGGCCCTGGGGTTCGACATCGACTACAAGCTGCTCCGGCAGGAGTTCATGCGGCGCGGCAAGCTTCTGCGGGCCTTCTACTACACGGCCCTGCTCGAGAACGACGACTATTCGCCGATCCGGCCCCTCGTCGACTGGCTCCACTACAACGGCTATTCCATGGTGACGAAACCGGCCAAGGAGTACACGGACAGCCAGGGCCGGCGCAAGGTCAAGGGCAACATGGACATCGAACTCACCGTCAACGCGATGGAGCTCGCGCCCCGGGTCGACCACATCGTGCTCTTTTCCGGCGACGGCGATTTCCGGCCGCTGGTCGAAAGCCTCCAGCGGCAGGGGGTGCGGGTGTCGATCGTCTCGACGATCCGCAGCCAGCCGCCGATGATCGCCGACGAGCTGCGCCGGCAGGCCGACAACTTCATCGAGCTCGACGAACTGCGCGAGGTGATCGGCCGCCCCCCGCGCGAGCCGCGCCCCGCGCCCGAGCGCGAGGAGACCCCGGCCGAGGTCAAGTGACCCCGGCGCCCCCCGGGGGGCCGGCCGGCGGCGGATCGTCGGCCGGCCCCGGTTCCGCGCGCGGGCGCGCTCCGGGGCTGGACCGCACGCGCCCGAGGCCTTACCTCTGGCGCATGACCGATGCCGCCCTGCCGCCCCTGACGCTCTATCTCGCCGCGCCGCGCGGCTTCTGCGCGGGCGTGGATCGCGCGATCCGGATCGTCGAGATGGCGCTGGAGAAGTGGGGCGCGCCCGTCTACGTGCGCCACGAGATCGTCCACAACCGCTTCGTCGTCGACGGGTTGCGCGCGAGGGGCGCCGTCTTCGTCGAGGAGCTGGACGAGGTGCCCGAGGGGCGGCCCGTGGTCTTCTCGGCCCACGGGGTGCCGAAGGCCGTCCCCGCCGAGGCCGACCGGCGCGGCATGATCCACGTGGACGCGACCTGTCCGCTGGTGAGCAAGGTGCACATGGAGGCCGCGCGCCACCACGAGGCGGGGCTGCAGCTGGTGATGATCGGGCACGCGGGCCACCCCGAGACGGTCGGCACGATGGGCCAGCTTCCGCCCGGCGAGGTCCTGCTGGTGGAGACCGAGGCCGACGTGGCGCGGCTGGCGGTGCGCGACCCCGCGCGGCTCGCCTTCGTCACGCAGACGACGCTGTCGGTCGACGACACGGCGGGCGTCGTCGCGGCGCTGCAGGCGCGGTTCCCGGCGATCGTCGGCCCGCACCGCGAGGACATCTGCTACGCCACCACCAACCGGCAGGCCGCGGTCAAGGCCGTCGCGGGCCGGATCGACGCGCTTCTGGTGATCGGCGCGCCCAACTCGTCGAACAGCCTGCGGCTGGTCGAGGTGGGGCGCGCGGCGGGCTGCGCCTATGCCCAGCTCGTGCAGCGCGCGGCCGACATCGACTGGCGCGCGCTGTCGGGCATCCGCGCGGTCGGCGTGACGGCGGGGGCCAGCGCCCCCGAGGTTCTGGTGAACGAGGTGGTCGACGCCTTCCGCGCCCGCTGGGACACCACCGTCGAACGGGTGGAGACCGCGCGCGAGGACGTGGAGTTCAAGGTGCCGCGCATCCTGCGGGAGCCCGCGTGACCGCGCGGGCGGGCGGCCCCGCCGCGGCCGCGGTCCCCCGTTCCGCGCTGGTTCTCGGCCTTGCGGGGCTCATCCCGTTCGCCTGGTCGGCGGCGACGCAGCTCGTCCCCGGGCTCGATGCGCTCGGGCTGCGCCTGCTCGGCCCGCGGTTCAGCGGGCCCCACGTCGGCCTCCAGTACGGCACGATCATCCTGTCGTTCCTGTCGGGCGCGCTCTGGGGCTTTGCCACGAAGGCCACGGGCGGCACGGCGGCACTGGCCTACGCGCTGTCGGTGGTCCCCGCGCTCTGGGCCTTCCTGCTCGTCGGCAACGGCGTGGAACAGGCGAGCGTCGCGCTGATCGCGGGCTTCCTGATCCTGACCCTGCTCGACGGGCTGTTCTGGCGCTGGCACCTCGCGCCGCCGTGGTGGATGCAGCTGCGGCTCATGCTCACGGCGGCGGTGGTCCTGTGCCTGTCGGTGCCGCTGGTGCGCGGGTGACGCAGCTCTGGGCCTACACCGACGGCGCCTGCTCGGGGAACCCCGGCCCGGGGGGCTGGGGCGTCCTGATGCAGGCGCGCGACGGCGACGCGGTCCTGCGCGAGCGGACGCTGTCGGGCGGCGAGGCCCTGACCACGAACAACCGCATGGAGCTGACGGCGGCGATCGCGGCGCTCGAGGCGCTGACGAGGCCCAGCGCGATCACCCTCGTCACCGACAGCGCCTACGTGAAGGACGGCGTGACCGCCTGGATCCACGGCTGGAAGCGCAACGGCTGGCGGACCGCGGACCGCAAGCCCGTGAAGAACGCGGACCTCTGGCAGCGGCTCGATGCGGCGCAGGCCCTGCACCGCGTCGACTGGCGCTGGATCAGGGGCCACGCGGGCCACGCCGGGAACGAGCGCGCGGACGAACTCGCCCGCGCGGGCATGGCCCCCTTCAAGGCCGCGCGGCGGATGGCCTGACGGGGGCCTTGCACGAAACCGACCGGGCGTTCAAGAATACGCCATGGGCCGCCGCAAGATCATCCCCGACACCGCCGTCTACGACGTCGTCCGGCACCTTCTGATGGAGGAGGGCGAGAAGGCCGCGACCTTCGGCGCGGTCGCGCGCGCCACGGGGCTGGCGGGGGCCACGCTGGTGCAGCGGTTCGGATCGCAGCAGGGAATGCTGCGCGGCGCGCTGGCCGAAGCCTGGGACCGGCTGGACGCGGCGCTGGACCCGGCCGAGGCCGAGGGCAAGGGGCCGGTCGCGATCCTCAAGGTTCTGGCCGCGGCGCAGCCGGCGATTCCCGCGCTCTATCTCGCCTGCCGGCGCGACGCGGCGCTGCGGGCCCGCGCCGCCGGCTGGCGCGCGGCGCTGGAACGCAGGCTGGCCCCCCGGCTGGGGGGCGGGCGGAAGGGGGCGCGGGCGGCCGCGATCCTGGTCGCGGCCTGGATGGGGCAGATGCTGGCGGGCGGCGACGGCTTCCGCCTGAAGGACGCGGCGCGGCGGCCGGACTAGCCCAGCCGGTCGGGCAGGGTCAGCCCGCGCAGCACCTCGGCCGCCGGCTGCGCGCGGCGGCCCTCGCGCTGCGCCTCGAGCACCGCGACGGCGCCCGTCCCGCAGGCCACGCGGAACCCGCCCAGATGCGTGCCCGGCGCGCCCGACCCTTCGGCCGGGCGCGAGCGCAGCAGCTTCACCCGTTCGCCCGCCACGTCGCACCAGGCGCCGGGGACGGGCGAGAGGCCCCGGATCGTCCGGTCGACCTCCGTCGCAGGCCGCGTCCAGTCCACCCGCGCCTCGGCCTTGTCGATCTTGGCGGCGTAGGTGACGCCCGCCTCGGGCTGCGGAACGGGCCGCAACCCCTCAAGCCCCTCCAGCGCCCGCAGGACCAGCGCGGCCCCGAGGTCCGCCAGCCGGTCGTGCAGGTCGCCCGTGGTCTCCGCCGCGCCGATCGGCACGGCCGCGCGCAGCAGCACCGGGCCGGTGTCGAGCCCCGCCTCCATCCGCATGATGCAGACCCCCGTCTCCGCGTCCCCCGCCATCACCGCGCGGTGGATCGGCGCCGCCCCCCGCCACCGCGGCAGGAGCGAGGCGTGGATGTTGACGCAGCCGAGCCGCGGCGCGTCCAGCACCGCCTGCGGCAGGATCAGCCCGTAGGCCACCACCACGGCCACGTCGGCCCCCAGCGCGGCGAAGTCGGCCCGCTCCGCCTCGCCGCGCAGCGACGCGGGATGCCGGACGGGCAGGCCCATCGCCTGCGCCGCCTCCATCACCGGGCCGGGGCGCGGGGCCCTGCCGCGGCCCGCGGGGCGGGGCGGCTGGGTGTAGACGCACGGAACGTCGTGATGCGCCGCCACCGCCGTCAGCGCGGGCACCGCGAAGGCGGGCGTCCCCATGACGACGACGCGGCGGCGCGGGGTCACGCCCGCGCCCGCTCGCGCTTCAGCTTCTCCATCTTGCGCGTGACCATCTGGCGCTTCAGCGGCCCGAGGTGGTCGATGAAGAGCCGCCCGTCCAGATGGTCGATCTCGTGCTGCGCGCAGGTGGCCCAGAGACCCTCGAACATCGCCTCGCGCAGGTCCCAGGCCTCGTCGCGCCAGCGCACGCGGACCTGCGCGGGACGCTCCACCTCGTAGTAGACGTCCGGGATCGACAGGCACCCCTCCTCGTAGGTGCTGCGGTCCTCGGAGGTCCAGACGACCTCGGGGTTGAACAGGATCATGGGGCGCGGCTCGGCCTCGGGGTCCTTCACGCAGTCCATGACGAACAGCCGCTTCGTCACGCCCACCTGGGGTGCTGCCAGCCCCACGCCCGGGGCCGCGTACATCGTGGCCAGCATGTCCCGCGCAAGCTCCAGCAGCTCGGGCGTGGGCACCTCCACCGTCTCGCAGGGCTTCCTCAGGCGCGGATCGGGATGGATCAGGATGTCGCGGATCATCGCCCCGATCTAGGCCAGATGCCCGGCCCGCGCAACGCCCGGCCTTGCGCCCGCGCCGGGCCCGGCTAGGCTGACCGCGAACCGAGGGGACCGCCATGACCCACCCGCCCGCCGCCGTCGACCCCGCCGGCTTCGACGAGGAGATCGACCGCCGCGGCACCCACTGCGTCAAGTGGGACATGATGGAGCCGCTCTACGGCGTGCCCGCGCGGGACGGCCTCGCGATGTGGGTGGCCGACATGGACTTCCGGCCCCCCGCCTGCGTGCAGGCGGCGGTGGAGCGGATGGCCGCGCACGGGATCTACGGCTACTTCGGGAACGACGGCCCCTATCTCGACGCGATCCGCTGGTGGATGGAGGCGCGGCACGGCTGGAGGGTGGAGCGCGAGGCGATCCTCACGACCCACGGTCTGGTGAACGCCGTGGGGCTCTGCGTCGACGCCTTCACGGCCCCCGGCGACGGCGTGGTGCTGATGACGCCCGTCTACCACGCCTTCGCCCGCGTCATCGCCGCCGCCGGCCGGCGCGTCGTCGAATGCCCGATGCCCATCGAGGGCGGGCGCTACGCGCTCGACGTCGCGGCGATGGACGCGGCCATGACGGGGGCGGAGCGGATGCTGATCCTGTGCTCGCCGCACAACCCCGGGGGCCGGGTCTGGAGCCTCGGGGAGCTGCGCGCCATCGCCGGCTTCGCGCGGCGGCACGACCTGATCCTGATCTCGGACGAGATCCACCACGACCTCATCCTGCCGGGCCACCGGCATGTGCCGATGCCGCTGGCCGCGCCCGAGGTCATGGACCGGCTGGTGATGCTGACCGCGACCACGAAGACCTTCAACATCGCGGGCGCGCACATCGGGAACGCGATCGTGCCCGACCCGCACCTGCGCGCGCGCCTCGCCGGGCGCATGGCGGCGCTGGGCATCTCGCCGGGCAGCTTCGGGATGGCGATGGCGCGGGCCGCCTATTCGCCCGAGGGGGCGGCCTGGGTCGAGGCGCTGGCCCTCTACCTCGACGGCAACCGGCGGCTCTTCGACGACGGGGTGAACGCGATCCCCGGCCTGCGCTCCATGCCGCTCGAGGCGACCTACCTCGCCTGGGTCGACTTCGCGGGCACCGGCATGGACCGGGCCGAGTTCACCGCGCGGGTGGAGACGGGCGCGCGGATCGCCGCGAACCACGGCACGACCTTCGGCGCAGGGGGCGAGGGCTGGATGCGCTTCAACATCGCCACCCCCCGCGCCCGCGTCCGCCGGGCGGTCGAGCGGCTGCAGGCGGCCTTCGCCGACCTGCAGTAGGTCAGCCGCGCTGGTCGGCGATGAAGCCCGCCGGCGCGTTCTCGTCGCGCCAGAAGTCGAGCGGCGCGCGGTCGGCGACCGAGGTCAGCCGCTTGAAGCCGCAGACCAGCTCGTCCCCCTCCACCGCGGTGGCGACGATCAGGCACTGGAAGACGTGCCGTCCGCCGTCGTAGACGTCGGCGAGCCCGCGCAGGTGCGGGGCCTGCGCCGCCCCGACCGCGAAGCCGTCGGGCCAGAAGCGGCGGATCGGATGGACCTCGTCGCCGAAGTGCACCCGGAGGCGCGACCGGCGGCGGCTGTCGCGCGCGCGGGCGGCCTCCAGTCCCTCGCGGATCTCCTTCGGCAGAAACTCCAGCATCGGCCCCTCCCCCCGTGCCCGGCAGTCTGCGCGCGCCGTGGCCGAAATCAAGGCAACTCTCGATGACAGCCGGCGGCGCAGGCCGATCCCGCCCGGACGGAAACGCACCGTTTCGGCGGACAGTTCCACTTGCAACCCGCGGGGGCACACCCCGCTCCGGGTGCGCGTGCCGGCTGCGGCCGCGCGAATCGCCCGGCCTGTTGCGCCGGCGACGGAAATCGCGTTCCTGTGCCGCGATGGACCGCGCCGCCCCCCCGCCTCCCGCCGCGCCGCCGGACCACGGCGGCGGCATCGACGCCGCGGCGCGCCGCTGGGGCGGGGCGCGCGGCGACTGGCTCGACCTGTCGACCGGGATCAACCCCGTGCCCTATCCGCTGCCCGCCCTTCCCCCCGACGCCTGGACCGCGCTGCCCGACCACGCCGCAACCGAAGCGCTGGAGGCCGCCGCGCGCGCCTTCTGGCGGGTGCCCCCCGAAGCCGCGATGCTGGTCGCACCCGGCGCCTCCGCGCTGATCGCGCGCATCCCGTGTCTGGCGCGCGCCGGCCGGGTCGCGATCCCCGGCCCCACCTACAACGAGCATGCCCGCGCCTTCGCCGCCGCGGGCTGGCGCGTGACCGACGGAGGCGCCGCCGGGGCGATGGTCGCGGTGCATCCGAACAACCCCGACGGGCGGACGTGGCGCGAATCGGACCTCGCGGCGCCCCTGACGGTGATCGACGAGAGCTTCTGCGACGCCACGCCCGACGCCAGCCTGATCGCGCTCGCCGCCCGCCCCGGCACGCTGGTTCTGAAGAGCTTCGGGAAGTTCTGGGGCCTTGCCGGCCTGCGGCTGGGCTTTGCCATCGGCGACCCCGCGCTGGCGGCGCGGCTGGCCGCGCTGCTGGGGCCCTGGCCGGTCTCGGGGCCCGCCCTCGCCGTCGGCGCGGCGGCGCTGCGCGACGAGGGCTGGGCGGGGGCCGCGCGCGCGCGGCTCGCGGCGGATGCGGCGCGGCTCGACGCGCTGGTGCCGGCCCCCTGCCTCGGCGGCACCACGCTCTTCCGTCTCTACCGCGTGGACGATGCCGCGGCCTGGCAGGCGCGGCTCGCCCGCCACCGGATCTGGAGCCGCGTCTTCCCCTACGACCCGACCTGGCTGCGGCTCGGCCTGCCGGGGACCGGGGCCGGCTGGGACCGCCTCGCGCGGGCGCTCGCATGAGCGCCGCGCTTCTGGTCCCCGCGCTGCTGCTGGATGCGGCGGCGGGCGAGCCGCGCTGGCTCTGGGACCGCCTGCCGCACCCCGCCGTGCTGATGGGCCGCGCGATCGCCCGGGCGGACCGCCGGTTCAACCGGGGCACGGCGCGGCGGGCGAAGGGGGCGGCGGCGATGGCGGGGCTGGCGGCGGCTGCCGCGGCGCTGGGCTGGGGACTCGCGGCGGTTCCCGACGCGGGCCTGATCGAGGTCGCCGTGGCCGCGGTCCTTCTCGCGCAGCGCAGCCTCGCCGATCACGTGCGGGCGGTGGCCCGCGCCCTGCGCCTGTCGGTCGCGGACGGCCGGCTGATGGTCGCGCGGATCGTCGGCCGCGACACGGCGGCGATGGAGGGGCCGGACGTCGCCCGCGCCGCGATCGAAAGTGCTGCCGAGAACCTGTCGGACGGGGTGGTCGCCCCCGCCTTCTGGTTTCTGGTCGCCGGCCTGCCGGGGCTTCTGGTCTACAAGGTCACGAACACCGCCGACAGCATGATCGGACACCGCACCGCCCGGCACGAGGCCTTCGGCTGGGCCGCGGCGCGCCTCGACGACGCGCTGAACTGGGTTCCCGCGCGGCTGACCGCGGCGCTGATCCTGCTGGCGAACGGCCGCGGCCGCGGCTGGCGCCCCGTCCTGCGCGACGCGCCCCTGCACCGCAGCCCCAACGCGGGCTGGCCCGAGGCGGCGATGGCGGTCGTGCTCGGCGTCAGCCTGTCCGGCCCCCGCAGCTATGGCGGCGAGCGGCTCGATTTCCCCTGGGTCTGGGCGGAAGGGCGGCGCGACGCGGGCCCCGCCGACATCGACCGCGCGGTGGCCGCGCTCTGGCGCGCCTGGGCGCTGGGCCTCGCGCTCGTCGCGCTGATCGCGCTGGCCTAGGCGACCAGCGCCGCCGCCCTCGTCAGGTCCACGCTGACGAGCTGGCTCACCCCCGGCTCCGCCATGGTCACGCCGAACAGGCGGTCCATCCGCGCCATCGTCACCGCGTGGTGCGTGATGACGAGGAACCGCGTCTCGGTCCGGCGGGCCATCTCGTCCAGAAGGTCGCAGAACCGCGTGACGTTCGCGTCGTCGAGCGGCGCGTCCACCTCGTCCAGCACGCAGATCGGCGCGGGGTTCGCGAGGAAGACCGCGAAGATGAGCGCGAGCGCCGTCAGCGTCTGCTCGCCCCCCGACAGAAGGCTCATGGTGCCCAGCTTCTTGCCCGGGGGCTGGCCCATGATCTCGAGCCCCGCCTCGAGCGGGTCGTCGGATTCGACCAGCACCAGCCGCGCCTCGCCGCCGCCGAACAGGTGCCGGAACAGCGTGGCGAAGTTCGCGTTCACCTGCTCGAAGGCAGTCAGCAGCCGCTCGCGCCCCTCGCGGTTCAGCCCGCCGATCCCTGCCCGGAGCTTCGCGATCGCGGCCTCGAGGTCCGCCCTCTCGCCGGCGAGCGCGTCGTGCTCCGCCTCGGTCGCGGCCATGTCCGCCTCGGCGCGCAGGTTGACCGCGCCCAGCGCCTCGCGCTGGCGCTTCAGGCGGATCACCTCGAGGTCGAGCGCCGCGGCGTCGGGCAGGGCGTCGGGGTCGACCGCCAGCGCCTCGAGCAGGGCGGCGGGTTCGAGCCCGGTCTCCTCGCGGAGGCGGGACGCGGCGGCCGCCTCGCCCTCTCCGGCGGCGTCCCGGCGGGCCTCGGCACGGGCGCGGGCCTCGCGCGCCTCGCCCGCCCGACGCTCGGCCTCGCGCTCGGCGGTCTGGGCGGCGC